>ERZ794949.112-NODE-112-length-31411-cov-172.490369_pt1 | contig 31411 bp, 14 predicted proteins | sample MGYA00511363_ERZ794949 | MGnify/ENA primary metagenome ERZ794949 (study PRJEB30137, sample SAMN04331402) | food metagenome | isolation source: T1 must sample point D1 replicate B | place: Australia: South Australia ...
CTCCCATGCTAAGGGAGCGCGCTACCAACTACGCCACACGCCCTGGTAATAATTTTTTTTGAGTGAATTACAAGGAATTGGTGCTGATTAATTTTCTTGTTGGCTTATTAGACGATAATAGTACCACTACTAATGTAATGTTATTTGTTAAGTAGGAGTCAGTTCAAAGTAATAGATGATGAATACCAAATATTTAATAAAAAAGAGTATTTTAAGGTCAATCTGTGTAATTCTAATTAATGTTAAACTGCGGGGTATTTAACTTCGGTTCTTATTAATAGTCAGATAGTGATAAGAACAAAGTAAATAAAAGAAGTACTACTTTTTGAGATAAAAAGACAAACAAATCTTTTTTTTTTTTTCCTCAAGCAAACCTAGTACTGCATCATTCTAAGCTTGAAACAATCTGAATTCGTGATCAATTATCAACTATTCATTTGATGAATTTTCATTTACAGCGTTCAAACTTTTCTGTTTTCAAATACTTATTCGCGTAGCGTTAGATAATTTGAATTAATTAAACATTTATTGGTTTGTAATAGTACTCTGTTATATTTTTAATGATTAAATCTTGGTGAGTGCACAATTTCAAATCGATATTGTAAACAGAGTTGTAGGGGGTTCTTTTTTTTCTCAGAGATTTGATTAAAAGGGCTCTTCTAAAATGCTTCAAATTCAAGAAAACAACACAAATAGCACACAGAATATATCCTCTAACCAATAATTATTCTAATACCTTTTAATGTCTCAAATAACATGTTTTTTTTATGGACCCCGATAAATAAATTTAATGTTTAGACTTTATATTAGATTGTAAATTTGTAATCATATTTTATGCTTTGACGAGCCAAAAAAAAAAAAACAATTCTCCCATTTGATTAAAGAAATCATACAGAGTTTATTGTCATTGTAAAACATAATTTCTCTTTACGAAATAAGTTTAAACATCTTTTAGTAAGTTATAATCTGAAGTTGTGACATAGATACTAAAAGCAAAAAAAAATGGACGAGTTGGGAGTCGAACCCAAGACCTCTCCCATGCTAAGGGAGCGCGCTACCAACTACGCCACACGCCCTGGTAATAATTTAATTTGACAAAAAAATTCAGCAATTGAAGCAAATACAAGTGTTAAATCGGATTTAATGTGTGTACGTGTAAATATATAGCAGTGCACATAACAGCTACGTTTGCTGTCGCCAATATTGTACTCTGATAATAAGCAAAAAGAAAAAAGAACGGTTTAAAGTTTTTAAAAGTATCAGGCTTAATATGGCAAAAAATAGCATAAATTCGGCAAAATTTTTAATGCAAAATGACAGCCATAAACCCTCTAGTAAAATTTTTTAAAATGTTTAAATGAAAATTAGGCGTTTAAAAAGATTTAACTATTAATGTTGTTAAGTTCATATAAATATATATAATTTTGGCAGCACATCAAATTTATTGATTCATAACTACAATTTCTTCATCAATAGCCTTCTTGATTAATTGTAAATCAGCTCTAGAAACCAATTTGATTTTCTTTGGTAAGGTTGATAATTTTCTCAATTCTTCCGGTAAAACATCTTTTTCAAAAGAATAGTTTTCAAAGCCTTCTAAACTTTTATTGACAGCGTCAGCAAACTTGGCAGGGTGAGCAGTGGATAAACAAATGTATTGGAAACCAGAATCTTGGCCATCCTTTTCAAGTTGATTGTAAGTGGCTTTCATACCAACAGCAGTATGTGGGTCTATGATGTATTTGGTTGGGTTTTGAGAGTTTTCGTAAACTTTACCAATGGTTTGTAAGATTTCTAAGTCTTGTACTGATTCAGAATCAAATAAGGCGGAAGCAGCCTTGACAACAGAAGAACCTGCTTCAAATTTACCATTAGCCTTCAAATCCTTGAACCAAGTATTCAAGATAGAACCAGCCTTATCAGCATCGTTATCAGATAACTGTTCATAAGCTAAAAACCACAATAATCTTTCAAAGTTTGAAGAAATTAAAATATCCATAGCTGGAGATAAAGTAGCCTTGACATCATTGGAAGAAGCATATTCACCATTTTGGGACTTTATGAATCTATCTAAAATATCGTTTTCATTAGTAGCAATTACTAACTTTTCGACAGGCATACCCATCTTGGCGGCAAAGAACCCAGCTAAAATATCACCAAAGTTACCAGAAGGAACAACAAATTTGACTTTGGCATCTTTTTGTTTGTTAGTGATTTGGAAGTATGAGTAGAAGTAATAGGTGATTTGGGCTAGGATTCTGGCCCAATTGATACTGTTAACAGCTCCTAAATTGTATTTTTGATTAAACTCTTCATCACCAAAGATTTCCTTGACAATGTTTTGGCAGTTGTCAAAAGTACCTGTGACACTTAATGTTTGGATATTTTTATCTTGGATAGTGGTCATTTGTTCTTCTTGAATGGTGGAGATTCTACCATTTGGATATAAGATGAAGACTTTGATGTTTTCTTTACCTCTTAAACCGTAGATGGCAGCAGAACCAGTGTCACCAGAAGTGGCACCAACAATGGTTAGTTGTTTGATGTTTTCTGGGTTGGCGGTGTTATGTTTGCTTAAAAAGAATTCAAATAGGTTACCAACAAATTGCAAAGCAACATCCTTGAAGGCATATGTTGGACCATGGAATAGTTCTAATACGTGTATGTTCTTTTCAACATTCTTGGCTAAAGGAGTAACTTCATCGGATCTGAAGGTAGAATAAGATCTCTTGATGATTTCTTTCAAGCTTTCAGCTGGAATATCTTCTTCAGAAATGTACAAGCTCATGATTTCATAAGCTAATTCATTGAATGATAATTTAGACCATTTTTCTAAATCTTCAGAAGTGATTGTTGGGATGTATGAAGGGATGAACAATCCTCCATCCTTTGCTAACCCCTTCATAATAGCTGATTCGAAAGAAATGTTTTCATTGGTATTACTCGATCTGGTTGATCTATATGTTGGCTTAGTGGCTGGCATTTTGATATTTTTAACTTTTTTTTTTTTGGGAATATAACTCCTTTTGGTGTTATACCTAATATTCTTCTTCAAATTGTCTTATTTCTTAAGAAATCTGACTAAATTTGACCAAATATGACTCTTTTCTTTCGAACTTTACTAGCGTATTTTTAAAAATAATTTAAAAAAAAAAATTTTCACTGTCTAGCCGTCAGTTTTATTCATCGCCTTTATAGGGGGGAAAAACAGTCATCCTAAAAAAAAGTCATACAACTTTCGGCTAGCGGAATAAGTCGCTCCGATTATTAGAGAAGGAAACCTTGATTGAGGTTATAAAAATTGCTACTATATATGAATTACAACTCACGGTTTTGTAGGAGCAAAGATATCTGCTCTTTGAGATTATCTTCGTTATCAATGTAATAATCACTTCTTCTTACCAAATCTTCCATGTAACCATTGTCTTGGGATATGATTTCCTTGTTGATCTTTGCTTGCTGCTCTATGTAGCGAGACAAAAATTCGGCAGGGTTCTTTTGGCTGGAAAGTTCGTTGTAAAAGTTGTATTTTGGTATGATTCTTGTGTTAAGGTCAGATAGTATTTTGGTGTTTTTTGCATTCAATTCATTGATTTCCTTATCAATAGCTTCTAATTGTAATAGATATTGGGAATATTCAGCTTTCTTCAAGTCGGCTAGTTTTTGTTGCTGGGATTGAGGTTGTTCTACTGGGTTTTGTATTTTGATATCAAAGCAGTTTTCACCAAAAGTGGTTTCCTTGTCAACCCTTATTTCATAGTCAAATTCTAATGGCTTTAATGGTTGTATACAATCTTTTATAGTTCTTTGTAAAAAATCTTGTAGAGAGATCTCAGTAATAGGCCTAGAATCTTGATCTATGTTTTTGTTAGCAATGGCAAATAAATTAGCATCTTTTTCCAAATTTATCAAACCTGTGGCATGATCTACTAAGTCATGAGAAAGAATATGTTCAACAAATAAATTTATTAGATCTTGAGTATTACCATAACTCTTATAATTACCGTTTTTTTTATTTATCTCAACTATCTGGTCTATAAATTCAGAAGCCTTGACATTTTTAAGTTCAATTACAATTTTGATCTTACGATTTTGAACACCAAATCTTTTAATATCCAAACCATTGAACTTAACAGAGTTATTGTCAAGATGATTCCATGAAATTTGAGAAGAAAGATCATCTTCATCTGGTTTCAAAGATGAGGGATCAAAATCTATGAAAGAAACAGATATGTGCTTTATTATGTCTGAAAATAGAAAATCATCATTGCCTAAAATTTTACCTTCTATTCTTAATTTCCAACTTGGTTTCACATTAATGTCAATGTCTTCACCTTGTTGCCATGGCTGATTTTCAGCTGTATTGCTTATAAATATTCTTAAAGTGGATTTGCTTCCTTCAGTTATTTTTTCGTTGATTATATCTACACTATTATTCACCAAATCGATGGTCTTTTTATTGATTATGCTGTCTAGTTCCAACTCCTTTTCAACAAGTAGGTTGTAATTTTGTATCAAAACATTGTTTTCGGCATCATCACTTAGTATGAATTTAGATATGGATGGTAAAATGTTGGAACTTGATAAAGAAGCTCCTGAATGGTTGTTTTTGGAAGAGTGCGACATTGTTTATATGACTTTAAATGTTGAAAAAAAAGAGAGAAAAAAAAAAACTGACAAATTGTTACTTTGGCCACAAATTATCTATAATAAAAAGTGATGTTTCCTATCTTTTACGTGTTTTCCTTTTTGAACAAACTATCAACTATATCCGTCTTATTGGGCTTTGTTTTACTGTATCTTATATTTCAAATTTATAATTGTGCTAATTGTTGTTTTTCTTTTAAAAACTAGTTCCCACATATGGGCGAAGATGAAAAAAAAAAACATATGCCATTTTATTCATGGATTTGAACTTCCGAAAAGAGCTATATATCTGGCAGGGCAACTTTAACTTATTTTAATCGGATATAAGAGATATATTCCTTAATGTTTCGGAGGTCATTAATCCCACCTCGTAAAAAATCCTAGACTCAAAAGCGGCTAAATTTCCTTTTTAAGGGGGGACAAGAGCATGGTGTCAGAATTTTATACGATGATAAGGACATATCCATCAAGAATATACTGTCTTTGAGTTTAGGATTTTTATAGCGAGTAAAGTGCACGGTTTACTTTCATATTAGCAAAGCAGTATAGTTAACAGCATATTATACATTAATAACAGACTGATAATATAAATACATTAGGTTAATCCTTTTTTGTTCCCCCAAAAGAAGCTATAATTCACTACTATCAATACACATACTAAACGATGGCTGAAAAGAAAGCAAAACCTGAAGAAAACACAGGACCTAAACTCCAATATGGAGACATTAAATTTAAAAGTCAATCAACAATTCTAGATAGTTATATTAGTGTTAACAACTCTAAATTTACAGGTCCAATAGTAAAGAAATACAGCAAGAAGTCCATAGAGTATATTGAATTAGACACAGATGACAAGCTCATTCAGTTCTCAGGGTTTTTTGTTTTGGGGTGGATGTTCATATTCTTTGTTATTTCCAACAGTTTCATACAGTTTTACATCATGAATAAATCCGATTCTCATTATTTCTGGGAAAACTCTATTATTTGGACTTCCATGTTTGATAAATTACCTTTTGTTGCATTAGTTGACTTAGTAATGTATCTTTCTATGTTTTTATGTTACCCAATAATTAGAACTTTGAAGGCAGGTAAAAAAGGTAGTCGTTGGTCAAAAAAGATAAAGTATACAGCTTCTCTTTTTGAGTTTGTTTTTTTCTTTAGCTGGATGGCTATTATCTACAATTTGTTTCCTGAAAATTGGATTACCAGAATTTTCTTGTTTTTACACTCAATTGTCTTTCTAATGAAAATCCACTCTTATTGCTACTACAATGGGTTTATGTCTGAAAGACTGAGAGACATGGTTGAAGCTGAAAAAAAGTTAAAGGATTCACCAAATGACCAGGAACTTATCAAAGTTTTTGAATACTCTAAAAAAGAATTAGAAAATCAATACGACGCTAAACACTCCTTGAAGTTTCCAGATAACATCAGTCTAAAAAATTTCTTTACTTACACAACATTTCCTGTTGTAGTTTATCAAATTTACTATCCTAGAAATGAAAGAATCAGATGGAGTTATGTATTTGAAAAGATTGTTGCTATTTTTGGTATAATTTTTGTAATGATCAATATTGCAGAAGTCTTTATGTACCCAACTGCTGTGGGCTTAATTGCATTGAACAACTCTGATGAGGAGTACAAACTTCTAAAGCTGGCACTGCTGTTAACTGAATTGATTCCTTCATTTATCACAATGTATGTTATTGTGTGGTACTTAATTTGGGATGCTATACTAAACTGTATTGCAGAATTAACACGTTTTGCAGACAGAGAGTTTTATGCAGATTGGTGGAATTCCGTCACATGGGATGATTTCTCTAAATATTGGAACGTCACAGTTCACAAGTTCTTATTAAGACATGTATTCCATGCATTTAAGAATGTGAAAAACAAAAAGACTGGAAAACCTAAATACTCTTCACTTGTATCAATGTTTATGACTTTCTTTATAAGTTCCATATTTCATGAACTAGCAATGTTCATGATGTTTAAAAAAAAGAGATATTATATCTTTGTTCTGCAAATGGCCCAAATACCTCTAACATACATTCACTACAAGTTATTTAAAAATTATCCAATAGTAGCCAATGTATACTTCTGGTTTAGTATATGTGTAGGTCCAGCTCTAGTCTGCTCTCTATACCTAGCGTTTTAAAGCTTTTAAGATTTTGCATAAGTTGCCAAGTGTCACAAACTATTTAACATCTAAACGACAAAATCATATGTATTATGTACAGTTATATATATATATATATATATATGTTATTTAATATGAGCTTTATGAAAATTCAAAATTGCAACTTTTAAACAAAATTTCTTCCATAATTGAAGTTATGCTTTTAAAAAAAAATTTTAGCCAAAGAAGACATCATCAAATGGTCTTGTATCACCAAAACAACTATTCCAAACTTCATCAACAGCTTTCTCAGCCATTTCAGGTGACTTACAAACAGGATTATAAGAAACACTCAAAGCTGCTCTTCTTCTAACACAATCCTTGAACCCACCAAACATCTTGAAAGTAGAAAACTTTCTGAAGAACTCATATGACCAAGCACATTCCCCAGATAACATGGAAGCTCTGATTTCTGTACAGGCATGGTGTTTTAAATTTGATAGATCGACCTTGAATCTCATGTTATCGTAATAATGGACTAACTCGTGTGTGATACTACTTTCCAATAAAAAACTCGTCTTTTTAGATATATGATTGGCACATATCAAAACACCAAGATCTGGATGAAACCCTGCTAATTTAGTGTTGTCTGGACAAATATCACATATGAGATGTTTAGAAGGAATGAATATAGGAGATGTTGATTTTTCTTCAGTAGCATTATTTTCTGTTTTAGCGAAAATCTGCTTATCAATGTGCTCAATTTGTTGTCTGTACTTAGGATGTGTTTGTGCCAATTTTTCAATTTGTTGTGACATGTAAATCACAGCTGGCGAGGTTTTCAACAAATCATCTCTGTATTTGTAGCAATCATCACATTGCTTCTTTTGCAACGCAATTTCCTTTTCATCGAGTTTATCAGACATTCTTAGCTGCAAGAAAATATATATAAAACTTTCTTTCTGGATCTTTCTGGATCTTTTGGGTCTTATTTTCATCCCATTCTGAATGATATTTGACTCATTAATAATACTTGAAAAGCTCAAACTTTGAATGAAAAAAAATAGCACCAATCCCGAACTAGATTAGCTATACGTTGATATTTCAGCATTTGTATCGGATTTAAGGCAAAACGACTATTCTAACTTTTCTTTTTTTTTCACATTTATAAGTTTTCACATTTTCAAAATTTAAATTTATAATGAATTTGATGGTTGAGAAAGGAGCAGTTCGAGACCAAAAGAGAGTAATACCAGTAGAAAATATGAATGTTTGGATTGCAGCTAGTGACAATCGTATAGATCTTGTCGAAAAATATTTACAATCGGGGAATGTAACAGCCAACTCGCCAGATCCGAATGGTTATACACCAGTGCATGCTGCGGCATCTTATGGACACAGAGATCTATTATACAAGTTAATCAATGTTTATAATGGTGATATTAACGTAAGGGATGAAGATGGTGATACTCCACTACATCACGTTGAAGATTACGAGACTTGTAAGTACATGATTGAGACTTTAAACGCCGACTACAAAATCAAGAATAACGAAGGAATGATGCCAGTTGAAGTTTTGCTACAGAATGGTGACGACAATGATAAAGAAAGTTTGAAAATGCTGACTTTCTTACAAAACCTTGAATATGGAAGTGGATCTTATAATAACATGTTTGGTATTCACGGATTAGACAATAAGGCCCTTGAAGACATGAAAAATAATTTGAAATTGAAGCTTTCCAATGATGTCAGTATTGATACCTCTAACGAAATGGACGTTGAAAAATACAGCAGAATTCAACATATTATGAACAACAGTGAAAATGTCGATGCTGACTTGGAAAAATACGTTTTAGAAATGCTACAAGAACAAATGGTTCAGCAATCTCAACAAGCTTTGAAGGAAGATGAACAGTACATGGAGAGCGCCAAGAAGCAAAAGAAATAAATATTTTGATACATATTGTAGTAATTACAACTTTGATATATAGAGATTAACCCAATGAATTTGTATTTTTTCTTTTTAACCCTATTTTACCGCTATCGCTTATATTCACTTCATACCCAACCTCTTCCAATAAAGTCTCGCTTTGGGAGTCCACAGCCGTTCGCTGTTCTAGCTTGGCAACAAATTCTTGGTTTTCTTGATTTTTATACAAAGCATATTTCAAAAACATAATAGATCTCTCTTTGATGAATGGCTCGTTGTCATCAATGGCACAATTACTCAAAACAATTTCTAAAACTGATTCTGCTTTTAACAAGTTTTGCAAATCTTTTAGTTTTGTTAAGTTTTCATCAGATTCTTTATCTAAAACCAAAAACTTAGTTAAGATTTCAATGATAAGACTCTTTGTATGTGGAAAATTAATTGACTTTATTTTATTATTCTCTTTATCTATGACTTTTAACCAATTATTATAATCGGTGTTTTTTTTCAAATTATCATTCAAAGTTAATTTACCGCCTTTTTTATCATCAATGTGAACAGATAGTTTATAACAGTTTACATGTAATGTTCCTAATAATTTAGCAAGTTTTTCAATACCTTTATAATGCAGGGTAAATTTTTGACAATGCTCAAACTGGCACAGATGGCTCAGTATGTCTAGCAAATTGACTAAAATTTCGTAGTAAAAATCTGTTTTTGGGATCAAATCTTGGTCAATGCTTAGTTCACTAGTTGTATTAATTTTGTGATTTTCGAACAATTTAATAATTGAAGCAGAAACATTTTCGAGAATCATAAATACCCATATCATAATATTTGTTAATTGAAATGTATCAAAAATTGCACTGCTGCAAAGTAATATCGAAGATATGCGATTCCAGTTTAATATTATGTTGTAATTGTAAGCAAAAGTTTCATCACTGTTGCCTTTCAATTTTGATTCAAAGTATGGAGTAATAGATTCGTGTGTCAATATTTTCTTCAAAGTTTGTAATGCTGTTAATTCTCTTCTGTTCAACAGCTCCTCTATATTGCCACTAGTATCTTCTTTAATAATAATGCTATTATACACCTCATTATTCAAAATATCAATCAAAAAATACTTTTCTAGTATATTGTCTCTAAAAGTTTCATCTTTCAAGGCATATTGCAAAAAATTATCGTTTTTGCTAATAATATTATTAAAAAACATCAAAAGCATCAAATCATCAGACTTTCTTCTTTTTAATAAATTAACTGAGTACTCCAAAAATGTTATTATTTGTGAAACATCCTTTTGAACGTTCATATCAGTGTCTAACCCTAAAGACAAGTTTAAATCCTGTCCAAGTTGGTAATTAGGTAACAACTGTGTTACCATCGCCAGTGCTTCAATAGTTCTTGTTGCAATTCCGTCTTTAAGTTCATCATTTCTCAGCACATTTTGCGCATCAATCAAACATTTTGGTAGTTCATATAGATCAGCCAAAGCATTTTGATTCAACACGTCTGATGATTCAACACAAACAATAATTCTACAATACAACAGCACGGCATTAACTAATCTGATATAAAAAGAGCTCAGCTCTTGTGCACTTCCAATATTTTCAAAAATTCTTGGCAAAGACTTTATTAGTGACATCCAATTTGTTTTTTCAAAAACTATCGTTCTTAATTCATTACTCTCTTTAATTGAATTAACAAGTGTAGTAACAACAGGAACGAAATCTTCACTATCTAAAGTTGAATATTGTCCCACCAAATCCAACAAGTATTCATGTGCAGAATTGAATTCTTCAACAGACATATTTAATTTTTGGTTTTTTATTAAATTTTTTTTAAAAAAAAAATGTAAAGATTATAACCAATTTAAGATTCTAGTATTGCTTATTATAAGTCATCGAATGAACTTTTATATCTTGCTTAAAATTTCATTCACCTAAATTGGTAAAAAAATCAAAAAAAATAAAATTCTAATATTTAAAGGGGGGATCCGGGAATTGAACCCGGGACATCTTGCACCCAAAGCAAGCATCATACCACTAGACCAATCCCCCGTTTAAGAATTAGAATGACAAAAAAGATCATATTATTTTACAGGTTAAAATTAGTGTTTTAATATTTGACTGTTACTGTATAAGTTGGAGTGTCTTAGTACTGTACAATCTTTGTGCTTTCTTATACTAATTAAAGCAAAGATAATGGTCGTATATGAATATTAATTGATATCAAAAAAAAAAAAAAAAATTTCCAAATTATTTCAAACCAGATTGTTGAGAAGCAGTCTTAAAGTCTTATTGGTTGGTCATTCAACTAGAACGTATACATAATATTTAAAAAAAAAAACAAATTCAAAAGAAAAATTCATTACCTATCTTAATCTCTATATAATCAGTTATTTACAGTAACAATTCGTCGTCGTCATCCTCTTCTTCTATTGGAATTTGTTTTGCTTTTGATGCAAATCCCTCCCATTCACCATCACTGTCTTCATTCATGTCTACGTCAGATTCAGAATCACTTAAATTATCATTGGAAAAATCAACACTTTGTATATCAGCTACTTCTTCTTCATTATCTTTTTCAACATCAATAGATTTCAATACCAAATATGAAAAAGTATTTTCTTTTGCAAGTTGAGCAGTTTCTTTACCTAGTCTTACCAAAAACTTTTGTAGTAGTCTTAATTCAGTACCAAACTTAAATTTATTATTCATGATGTATTTACCGTGGAAAGATAATATGTGTTTAATCCAAATCAAGTTAAATTCCAAATGGTAAGACTCCATAGAGTATTCACCTATAAACTTAAGTATTCTGTTCAAGTATGGAAGCGGTATATTCTTACAAATGATGGAGATGTCCTTTAAAGGTATACTTTCATAAACCTCATTGATAATATGATAATCGTTCAATCTAAAAGACATAATAAAGGCTTCTAAGTATTCTTTTTCAGCAATAGCCTCTTTAACAGCCATAGGAGTTATTTCGAAGTCTAGGTCAAATGGATCAAATAATAGTGTGTCATCAACACTGAATATCAATAAACCAACGGTAGAGGTACAAGCAAATTGAGAAGCAGTTGGAGAGAATTGGACTGAAGTTACTCTTATTTCTTGTTTTACAGATCTGGAAGATAAGTCACCGCCTCTTCTACTACCAGGAATAGTTTCTTTTATGACAGGTTCGTCTTCATCTTCATCAGCACCCTCAACCAAGTCAAGAGACCCAAATTCAGTCATCTTACTACTATTCAATAATTCTTGAGTACCGTCCAAAAGCATGTTATTAGAAACAGTAAACTTTTTCAGTAAAACTTCATTTTTGACATCATATAAACATATAGAATTATTGTCACCGGCAGCAACGATTGCTTCACCGTCAAAGCTATAGTTAATAGTTTTGAAAAATCTACCTCTATCAGAGTTTTTGGATTCAAATCTATCATTCAAATGTCTACCAACTTTTATATCTTTTACAGCATCAATATTACCTATTTGCTTGGCACCTTCAATGTCAAAAATTAAGATTTGACCTTGAATAGTAGAACATGCTACATGTTTACCATCAAATTTGATTGTTAAACTGGTGACATCTGAAAATACTTCTATTGGTTCAACGTCTTGAGATCTACTGAAGATACTCCAAATTCTAATAGTTTTATCCCAAGAAGCAGAAGCAAGGATTCCGTTTTCTTTGGAAAATTGCAAATGAGAAATTGGACCAGTGTGTCCAGATAAAGTATCCAAAAGTTGACCAGTTTGAACGTTCCAAACAAAAATCTCAAAGGAGTCTTGAGAACCTGCACATACAATTTCACCACTTGGATCAACAGCTAAACATTGGAAAGATAGTCTTTCAGTTGATGTAAAGGTTCTAAAATTTCTGTATCTAATTAAATCCCAAGCTTTGACTGTACCATCCAAAGATGCAGAATATAATACTTGTCCTCTTTGTGCAAACTTGACTTGAGTAACACTGCTTTGATGTTCAGTGAAGGTAGCCAAACAAAATCCAGAATTGACATCCCAAATTTTTAGTTTACCATCATCAGAACCTGTTACTAATTTGGAGCCATCTGGAGAGTAACATAAAGAGTTCATGACATCAAAGTGACCTTGTTGTTTTAAAATGTAAGATTCAGACTGCCATTCATATACAACTAATTGGCCTAGTTTTTTAGATCCTAGTGCTAACCATTCACCAGTCTTGTTTATGCTTAATGTAGTAACGCTATTGGAACCTATGGATAACTTTTGTATTAAATTAAATGAAGGCATTTCGTATATTCTAAATTCACCAGATGTAAATCCAACTAAAAGAATATTGGATTCTGAGTGGAATGTTACTGTAGACACTAAAGCAGGTCTATTGTAAAAGTATTTTTTATCGGTAATTCTCCAGCTGTACTGAGATAGATCTATTTCTTCTTCGTCTTCTTTATCTTCCTCATCGGACTCTTCTAGACTTGGATTTTTAGTATACTCCCATTGGAATAAGGCACCATCTCTAGAAACTGTATAAATTTTTTCTTGATCGTCACTAAAGAAAGCACCCATCACATAATCCTTGTGACCAGAAAAAGTCATGGAAGCCAAGCCTTGTTCTTCTTTTGTTAATGACCAAATCTTAGTTGTTAAATCTTTGGAAGTTGTTAAAATAAATCTGGAGTCTTTTGACCAAGTTAAGTTGATTAAATCGGATGAGTGGCCAGCATGTGTTCTATATTTTACAAATGGTTGGAATTCCTTTATACCATCAGCACTATCACCATTTTCATCATCATTCTCAGTATTGAATGATAGCTTCCATATTTGTAAGAATCTTCCAGCACTTATGGCAAAAAATTTACCACAAGGAGAAAACTTGACTTTCGATATCTTTTCCTTAAAGTTGAAATGATGCAATACATGTTTCGTCTTGAAGTTGACTAGAATCGATCTCCCATCAATGTCTATAGATAACATTAAATTACCGTTGTCACTTACATCCAAACAAGACACAGGTTTTCTATGCTCGTAATCAAATGTGAAAGACTTAGAGTTGATAAGATCGTAAACATTTATACGATTCCCAACTGGAGATATCAATTTATTACCGTCATCTGAAAAGACGATATTTCCTCTATTGTAAACTTGTCCTAACAAATTAGAAAACTTGAAATTGCTTTTCATTGAATATATGACTATGTTCTTTGGTTCTCAGTAGTGAACTTAGTAGCTTCTGAAGTACTGTTATAAGCTTAAAGTAGTGAAAAAAAATATGAGAAGAGCAGAAAAAACGAATTCATGTAAGAAAAAAAAAGAAATTCTATCCTACGCCAAGGCTCTTTCCTAATTAGGCAAAATACCACGCGCTACCATTAGTTTTTTCAATATTGCCATTAGAGAACGTTATATTTGAATCACTTATGATATTGACCAAACCACCGAAACGAAGCCGTTATCATGCCAGCAGCATCCGGAACCCCTGTTGTAGGGAAAATGAGTAGTAGAGTGATGAATATGAAATTCATGCAAAGAAAATCCAATACAGGTGAAACAACAGATACAAAGGAAAACAGTGAAAATACAGAAGATGAAAAGTTACATATCAAAGATACTTCTGAGTGGAGCTTTGGAGCTAGAGGAAAGAATAGTATTTTAGCCACTATAAGGAGCAAAAAATTAAAGTCATCAAATAACAAAACTCCAATTACTTTGAGTCAAACAGTTTTAAATAAGAAAATCCATAGCCAAGAGGCCAGTAAAGATAATCTACTCATTGGAAAACAAAAATTAGGCATAAAAGATGAACTTGAAAAAGAATTAGAAAAGGCTGTTGGAGAAGAGCCTAAAGAAAAGGATTTGGAAACCTTGTTTAAAGAATCCAATGAAATGAACAAAAAGTCCAAAAAAAGAAAAAACAAGGATGATATCGATAGCGACTATTCTGCTTCCAAAAAGACAAAATTAACTGAATAAGGGTTATATATTTAAGATAAATTGTAGGTTATTGACGAAACAAATAGAATCCTTATTTCTTTTTTTTGTTTTTAGACTTTTTATTTTCTTCCTCTTTGGTGGAAAAGCCTCCCTTGATAACGGCATCTCTAGTCGTTGTATTGATGTGTTTAAATCTATCAGGCCCGATGTGTGTACCTGTAAACCATCTAGCACAAGCAACAAATACATTCTTTGCATCCATTAAAGTTAACAAATGAAGCATTCTTGAACCAGCAGCAGTCTCACCATCATCGTCGCAATCGGAGATAATATTACCTGTTTTTTCATCTTCAAATCTATAAGCAATCATAACATGCCTGCTTTTGGCTATTCGATTATCTGACTTTAACAAACTTAATTTTTTAAAGGCTTCTTCTTCACTGTTTGTTTTGTATGCATAGGAAATGAAAGTTGATCCTCTATCATCTATTGGATCACTAATAATCCACCCTTCAAATGGGTCTGTATCGTTTAATTTCTGTTCTATTTGAACATCCGAAATGTCTTTTCTGACTGCTTCCAAGAAAATGTCATCTAGTTCAACTAAGAACTCCTCCCAGCATTCGCTCAATTCAGAAAAAAACTCAAACAAGCACTCAGCTCCTAGATATGTGGTATCTAACTTTTCTTCACATTTTTTAAGCAGTAATTTAAATGCATCATGGTTGTTTTTATAAATCTTTTCAACTCCCACATAATCAACCATCAATATATTGGGCTTTTCTGTTTCTGGATACTTAAAATTCAATGACAAGTGAACTCGCCAATCCGCATAATTGACTACGGAATATACTAGTCTTCCGTTGTTTTGCACTTCTATATTATCTGGATATATGGTTTCAATAGCTATAATTTCATTTTCGGCTTCTTCAGATAATGCCATTATTGATTTAAAGGTGCAATTATTTATGTATGTTCAAGTTGTTTTCTATATATATGTCGTTCTTTTTCAGCATGCCTTTATAGCTAGTTGTTATATTGAAACTTTAGAAAATCTTATGATTCTTGACAAATTCGGACATAAGCCGCTACAAAATTTGCTTGTTAAAATTGTTTACATATATGTCCAATTTGTTTACATTTGGTTTATTTTACTTTAGTATATAAAGCTTAAATTAGTTCATTCAGGTTTAGTTAAACAAAATGATAAAGAATTTAAAAATATTAAACAATTGTTAAATGAAAACATGTTGAATTTTATATAAATATAATTTGTTTTTTTTAAATGGTGAACATAAAGCAAAAATAGCATACTGAATTAAGGTCTACGTAGAGAAATTCTTTCTTCTCGCATTTTGTTTTGCTGACATTACTTTGTAACCATGAAGGCCAAGTAAAGCTTTTTTGTATTCATCGTTTTTAGGCATCAAAAGAGGCTTGATTATATCGGGTAATATTGTCGACGTGTCAAATCCTGATGCTTTAACCAAAACCAATGGGCCAAAGATCATAATCAACAAGGATGTTAAGATGAAGAAATAAACAAATACCATGAATAAAACACTTCTTCTGGTCTTTCTTTTTTCACTTAATGATAATACTCTAGGACTGATTTGCTCGCTTGGTTTCAACCAGAACAATAAAAAACTGTGGAATCTATCAATACAAGGAATAAACAATAATGGTGTTTGAATCATTAACAAAAAGTGGCCTATCAAAAAGTCTGAGGTAAACCATGATAATTCAATCCATTTGCAAATTAGTTCCCTTAATGGCTGAGTAAGAGCTCTTCTCCCCAATTCAGAGCTGAACCATCTTCCAGTCCACCAGGCCTTATTACTTCTATCCGTACTAGTCATTTCTTTGGTTAATAAAAAGCAGCTTATGAATGCTATAATCAAATTTTGGATAGATATGCAAACCGATAATGTTAAGAGTGAAAGTGCAAATGACCATCTTTGAAGAACCAAAATAAACTGGAAAAATAATATGTGATTGATTATGGCTAATGAATGAGCCAAAGTTGATAAGAATGTAGCATATTCTTTGAATATTGAAGATAAAATAGGTCCTGTTGTTATTGATACAAATCCTATTAATACAAGTATGACAAAATTTACAGCTAATGGACTTATAGAAACAACAAATGCTCTCAGTAAATAGTTGTTATCAGCTTCTTGATCGGGAGCCATTTGAGAGTTGGCAAAGATATAACCTGTCAATACAAAGCTTGTAAATAATATCTTGTTTAAAATTATGTTCAAAAATAGATGGCCTTTAGATGGTGATTTGCAAAATAATGTAGCAACATACTTTCCTGATGACTTTCTTCTACTTTTTTGCTTTTTTGATCCAACAGTAGTTGCTCTTAATTCTTTGATATAATTGATCCAAGAACCTTGGGTTTTGGTCTTGATATAAGAGGTAGACTTGGTGTTTTTATTTATTGTATTTCCAGAACTCAACCACCTCAAGTATCTTTTGTAATCCAAGAAAAAGTCATTCCATGAAAATTGATTAGGATTAAACAAAAGTGGCGCAATGATTAAAGCAGATAAACTCATCCAAAAATATAGAACTGAGAATTCCCATGCACTTATAGATGCAGCCATTAAAACCAACAACGTAATAGATGAATAATAAAATGCTTCTGGCGCAAATCTTGAATATAATTTGCTGAAAGAAGTTCTCGTGGTAGCAAACCCTCTTCCAGTAGATATGTATCTTGCACCACCAATAGTCAAGTCATTTATAACAGAAGTTGAGTAAACTTTACATACAAACACTTCAAATAATGGTGAAAAAGATAAAAAATGTTTTGATATTCTTAAAACAGCCTTCCAAGTACCCTTTTCCATAAGTTCCTGAAAGAATAGTGGAAAAAATGCAACTAAAAAGACAGAAAAGATGCTTAGTACAGATCTTCTTAACCATTTAATAACTGGAATAATATTTGCACATTCAGTTGGATATTTTGGGTCTGTGTATGGTATATTTTTATTATAGTAACATAGCACTGAATTGGAAACAACAAAAGATAAGTTCAAGAACAACAAAACATACATCTTGATTGAAGTAACAATCAAAATATTGTTTAAATGAAAACCTGCATGTCCGTAATAAAACGACAAAAACCTGTCCAATGGCAATTGGGTTCCCAAGTAGTAATATTCTCTTGACAAAAATTGCTCACCCATTCCAGCACCGATTTTAGTAGTGAAGTTCAAAATGGATTCAAAACCTAAATCTCTGCCTTTACCACATTGAATGTATTCACAATGTTTGATTCTTCCACCCCTCATCAATGCGTTCATTCCAGAGTAAATATCTTCATTTAAATGCAAACCTTTTTGGCCTTTAGAAACACCACCTCTGGTAGTGACAAACACGGTATTAAGAAAATCAGGGTGCCCGTAATGGAGTTTACCTCCAATTTCAGCCAAAGTTCTAGCTGTAAGAGTACCGAATGTTTGCTCTTTACCTGCAGCAACATCACCCAAAACCCCAATGTTTTCACTGAAAATATATTCTCTCGTACCAATAATGGCAACAGGCGAAGTTTCACTGTCCCAAAATTTATTATAAGAGCTTTGAATTTGATCCTTGGTGGTATAAGAGTTGTTATTGATAGAATTATTCCACTTATTTGACATATCTGTATTATCATCAGTAACCTTTTGTTTAAAAGAGATTGTAGTCGTGCTAAGCTCTGTATGGTTTTCAAAAATCTCAAACTCAGATAAAACATTTCTAATTTTTAAACATTCTTCAATATAATTATCTTGGTTTGCATCAATCAATTGAATAAATTCACCTCTTGCAAAAATAATGCTATGATTTTGATTATCAGCTTTTCCATCACCTAAAATTGGATTTCCGCTTAATTTAATCTTATACTTTGGCTGTCTTTTACCATTACTATCAAAATTACAAGTCCCGTCAATTAAACATGAATAATATTCAACTTCATTGGTTTCTGAGTTTAAAATGTTTTCTATGTATGCTATTTGAAGCTCAGGATAAACTCTAAGTAAGTATTCAAGATTCTCGTTTTCTTCACCATCAAATTGATTTAATCTTTGCATTGATATCAATAATCTGAATTTTCTTGAAGAAATGATAGAAGCTTTTTTAGATCTTTGATAATAAATGTTTTTGTCCTGATCTTGCTTTTTAAATTTATTGTGATCACTGTTGCAATTTTCTTGAAGTTGAGTGGCAACATGACTCTGATCTTCAACTTCATACAATATTTTTATGGCTTTATCATAATTCATAAAACCTGTAATTGTTTTGTAAAGAGTCTGTGATCTTAAGGAAACCCAAATTCTTGTTCTTAAGACATATTCTGGTAAAGCAGTCTGGAAGCCAACCACAGATAAACATTCATTAATAGGAGCATTTAGTTTAGTTTTTGATGTTTTGGAAATATCAAAATATTCTTTGTTCAACTCAGGTTCAGCACTTGAAGTGCTTGACAAATCATTTTCAGATAATAATTTTTTGGTATCATCTATAAAATATTTCCATTCGGAAGAATGCAAACCTTTTAAATATTCCAATAGTGAAACTTGAGAGCTAGTATCCCCAGTTTTGATAATATCTTTTAGTGACAACATAATTTTTTCTTTGTAGTGAGGAATTAATACAGTAAAAGAGGGCATTTTATTAATAGAGTAACCATTTGGAATTGATGTTGATAATGATTGGGCAAAAAAAGTCATTCTTCTCTGTGCTTCAGGTTCAGATTTAAAGATGTTATTTTGACCAAAAGTATCTTCTTGATTGTAAAAAAAATTGGGTTCTTTTAAGCTATAAGTTGATCCACATTTTGATCTATTATAGATTAAGCTTTGAACATGATCAAAAGATATTAAGTGCTCCCTGTACATTGATACTATGATTAAATTCCAAACTTCCGAGACTAAGTGAATTTTTAATTGAGAGTCCGCAGCATCAGTATTCAAAATTTTAATATAAATTCTACTTGGTAAACGTAAAAATATATTCTTCCAAGGAGTCCAAATAGAAACACCAACTTTTAAAGATCTAAATACAGAAAATAAAGTGTTACCAATAACATACCACAAGTATGTATCTAAAAAAAACAAAATTAAATCAACAGTAAGAACAAGGACCAACAAAACATGTTTTTGGTGCTTACAGACTTTGTCTCCAAATATCATAAAATCAGCAGTGCATCTTTTAAACTCTAGTAAACTTAATTCTCTAAGAGTATCTTTTAAAGAAAGAGTCAAAAAGAAATATGATTCTAAGAATTTAAAAAAAAATATGGATAACCATAGAGCAATTGATGCTAATTTTGAGGTATCTTTTAATGGCACTATTGAATCTGTAAAAAAGATATTGGCCAAATAATCTCTTCCTTTTGTCTTAAAGTTAAAAAAATAAAGCTTATTCAAAGGAGTAACTGAATAATACGTTACCAAAACCAAAGAAAAGATAAACTGTAAAGAATAAAAGAAAAGTATAAACCCATCTTTTGTTAGATAAACTGTTTCAAAACCTCTTAATGGATCTTTTAGTTGCTCATTAATTAAGCCTATATAAACTGTAGGCAAAGTTATGACAAATAAAATAAGAAATGTTAGAGATATTCTTTTAAAAATGGGTGTTGATCCATAAAAGTTTCTTGGACAAAATGATAACTCACCAAATAAAGCCAATAGGTTAATAAAAGCTGCAATGGATCCGGATAATGACATCAACGATAAAACCCATTCAGTTGAAGGTGGATTGTTTACAGTTTTTTGGTATTTATTTGTGTACAAAGGCTTGGCATTAAAGATTGTATAATACCAAAAAACGCATACATGAATGATCCATATTCTATTGAAATTTGTAAAAATATGATACCAAGTTCTAGACTCTCTATATGTCTTTTTAAAAGTCAGCTTCCAGTCACATTTGTTTAAGTATAAATATCTTTCGTTAGTTGGATAGTCATACAACTTTTTGTGTGCACAATCTTTTAAAGAGATTTTGAGCAAACTTTTTCTGAACCAAAAATGTTGATTTATATCATCATAACCAATAGTATCTACATGATCTTTGTTTTTTTGAATATAAACATTTTTGTCAAGTGGTTCGTATTGCTGGTCTCTGTAGTAATTGTAAATTGGAGTAATAACATGATCCAAAAATGGACTAGTATTTATTATATCAAAATGACTGTTGATATGTATATTAATCAAGAAGTAGTACCTGTCAATGCATGTTTTGTAAATAAAACATATTAACTCTGGCATATATCTAACTTGACCGGCTTCACCCCATATCAATAAATACAAACTTATTTGGACGACATAATCTTTGATAGTTAAGCTTTGAAAATTATCTAACCACAACTCTTTTAATTTTCTAATATCCAACGAAGCTGTGGTTTTAGTTTTGCTTCTGAAATCATCATCGTCACATTTAGATGCAAAATACCATTTTCTAAAATTTGCATGTTTACCTCCAATGTAATCAAGGTATAAAGATGTGATTGCCTGCAATGGATTCATTCTGCTGGCTCTTGAGTCCAATAATCTCAAAAAATAGTCATACATGTTTTTTTCATTATCAGCTTGAAATCCAAACATTTCAGATAAGTTTTTAAAAATTAATGCTATTTCAGCTTTTTTAATAGGTGCATCTTTATCATCCCACATAGGGTAGGGGTCATAATCGTATTCAAAATTTTTAAAAAATTCACTTTCTATAGAGGGGTTTTGGTATTCTTCTTCATTAACAAAGTTTTTATTACTAGAATCTCTTTCGTTAAAGCAATATTTATCGTATGTGGGCGTTGAAGATACCCCATCAGTGCCAACTCGAAAAGAATTCTGTAAAAACTCATTATCTGGATCACTAACTGCCTTAACATCACAATTTTTAGATCCAGAATACTTTTTCTTTGATTTTAAATTATGATAATAAACACTTGAAGGCTGTTGAATAGCAGTATGTGGATAATACTGAACAGCTATATCGTCACTATGGCTAATTGTTGAGCTACTAGGTAAATCATCTTCATCTTCAAAATCAAGTTTGTAGTCTACAAATTTTTCAAAAGCCAAAATTTTGGCACTATTTCCAATATCTAGATTATTATTGTTTAAGAAAAGTACACCACTCTGATCACTTTCAAAGGAGCTTAAAAACTTCTCTTTATCTATCCCAATTGAAGAACAAATATTCTTCACGGCTTTATTTCCGAACATCTTTGCTTTTTTTGTTTTCCAACTAGATTTAAGGTGTTCTTTTACATCAGTGCTAACCAAATCAAAGCCTGATCTAGAGCTTTTACTAGATTTTTCACTTTTTTTCCTACTACCCATGCTCTTTATTTTCACCCAATTGGACTCGATATTAGGTTATTTTCTTAAGATCAGTAGAAAAACTCTAGGAACTTTACAAACCACTACATAAAAATATAAGAAAGATTACCAAAGGTAACAAAATCTTACTATATACAACGGCTCTCCTTCTTCACACGTTCAAAAGCTTTTTGTGCAACTTTACTCAAAAATGAATTTACTTTCCTAAAAGGGGTGTTTTGATTAAACTTCTTTGTGTAGCGTTTACGAATGAATATTCAGGAAATAATGGCACTAAAGAGCTCCCTAAAAAAAACAACGGAAAAAAAAAATAATTAAGGTTATGAATCGTATTGTAAACGTAGATTCTTCGAGAACTTGAGTAGATCAGAGTTTTATGGAGTAAATCATTGAATCATGATTCTAAATGGGATTTTAGATTCATTCAAAGATCAACTTTTTTACCAAATATTACAAACAGAACTTGGCCCACCACTTTTCGGTTAAATCTTGTGTAATTCCACGGATAAACTATTGAGTGAAATTTTTACGGGTATAAGGTATTATTATCCCATCGAATATGGGCATATTATGTTTTTTTTTTGCTTTTACATAATTATAAGGACTATTTGTAAACGCCCTTTAAAAAGCGTATTTATATAAGGCTTTAAATGAACCAGGTAAAGAAAAATATAGCTTTTTAACAGGATTTTTCTTAAACATATAAAACCAGGATTTGTTATAAAATGAAAATATACAACTTTTTTCTAGCACTTATGGTGTTTTTGAGATGCATTCATTCTCATGAAGAGATGGATATGGATATGAGCGGAGTCACAGCTGAAGATGGCGAGTTAATTCCCGTTGCACACGCAGGAGGACATAATCACGGTATGCCCATTCTTGAAATGCCCTTGCAACCAGCTGAAAAACTGTATTGGGAAAATTACAACACAACCACATATTTTACTTTTGATGAAACGAAGTTTCAGCATAAAATCAACAGATCCTTTTTAAAGTATCACGTTTTTATGATTGTAAGTCTAACTGTAATTTTATATCCAATTTTATTGGGTTTGAACAATATTAACAATAAATGGTACATTTTTGCGTTGATATTGAACTTCTTCTTTGTATTATCAGGTATGTTCTCTATCTTAATTTTTCATAATCAACTAAAGAGGAACGGCATTCATTTGTATGAAAACAACATCTATACTCTTTTGAATGCTATTTTAATAATTTTGCTTGCTGCTCACTTGGTCAGTGGTATTGTAAAAAAAGCTACTGAATTTTACTTATTTGGGGAGCAAAAAGATGCAGTATACGATTACGAGATGCTGTACATGGTTCCTGATGATGAAAGAGACTCTTCGCTAACAACGAATGATGACCAAGCTAGAACATCAGGGGATACCCGTCAACATTCAAGTTCTAGTGAAAATGATAATAATTTGAACATTGGAAATTCTAGATACCAAATGAATTTCCATCATCAAGGACTAGAAAGTAAAGTAGGAAAGCTGACTGAAAAAAGAAATAAATTCTATAGAAAAGTCTACACTTTACCAATGATAAAAACAATGAGTATTCATTTCCACAGATTATTTTCATTTGTTTTTAATAGTTTAAATTACCTCATATTGTTTTATCTATTCATTCATTGTTGCATTGGGTTAGCTATAGCTAATTTGTTGGGAACACCAAAAAACAAAATATTCAACTTAGCTGCTCATTGGATAAAAGGTGGTGTTTTTATGATTTTGGGGGTGGTATCTGTATCAAGATATTGTGGATTTGGAAAAAACAAATCATGGGGTTGGAATCTTTCTATTTTGAAAAGATCTGATTATTATAATGAAGTTACAGGAAAATACAATATACCACTTTGGATTCGAGTATTTGGCAAATCTGGTGTTAGCATGGAATTTGTTGAGGTATTTTTAGTATTCTTTTATGGATCCACAAATATTTTCTTAGAGCATTTGGCCTCTGCTGATGGAAAATGGACTGCAAAAGATTTACAACACGTATCAATTGCGTTCTTATACCTAGGTGCTGGTTTGTGTGGATTACTAGTTGAATTCTACATGAAGGATATCAGATATGATTTAGCCATTACACAATATAAGAAAATATTTGAGGAAGAAAACAAGAGAGAAATAAATGAAGAAGAGTTAGATGATATCATTGTTGCTAATCCAGGCTATTCCGTCAATGTTATGGGGCCATTTACTATTTTCTGGACTGGTGTACTAATGTCTAAACACGCTCAAGCCTCTCCAGTTTCTACGGCAGTCCATGTTCAATGGGGTAACATGTTGACATATGGTTCTCCTTTCAGAGTATTTTCAATGATATACATGATGGCTTTCCCAGCAAAAAAAGTAGGTGTACCACAAAGACCATTTACAGAATTAATTGCAAGTTTCTGTTTACTATGTGGTGGTTTAATATTTATGCAATCTACAGATCAAGTCATTGATGCTATGGAGTACAGGGGATATACTGAGATGTTTACTTTTAACATTTGCTTAGGATTTATGTCTATTTTGATGAGTTGGATTATTATCTTGTTCATAGCCAAGGATTGGCTACAAAAAAAGCAAAATGAAAAAAATTGAAACAAATTAATAAGAAATTAATGCATTTAATACATTAATTTATTACATAATTTATATATAATATACTTAAAACTTAATGAAAATATTTATTTGAAACCATTCATCATGATTCAGTTTCCTTTTTTGTAAAGTAATCAAGTATTGCAAGGCAAAACGTGATGTGTATTAATAAAAACCAGTTACTTTGAAAAAAGGGAAGGGGGGGTTTTTTTTTGTCAAGGAAGTACAAATCATGAATAAAAAATATTTGGAATTATAGACAGTCTGGCCGAGCGGTTAAGGCGTTACACTCGAATTTTTTGTCTTCTATGAATGTAGAGGGGCACTTTTTACAAGCGAAGCTATGTAATGGGTTTACCCGCACAGGTTCGAATCCTGTGGCTGTCGTCCAATTTTTTTTTTTTTTTTTTAATTGAGGTATTCTTTGATTTCGATGAGATAGATATAAAAACATAAAACAGTTCTAAACTACCCATACTAGAAGAATACAAGCCAAGTACATAACAACAACAAAAAACAATGATCTTCAATAGCAAACCACCAGAAGAGTTTAAAAATTTTCAGGAAAAATTAAATGAGTTCGACATAGTACTTAAACAAAGAATTATAGAGGCACGAGAAAAGGCCAAAGAAGATAAACAAAAAGGATTGAGAGAAGGACTTCGAGAAGATTCTGAGATATTCAAGATAAATAATGAAAAGACAAGATACATATATGATCTGTATTACGTAGAGAAGACTATGCCAAAGAAGGTTTACCAGTGGATTTTAAAGGAAAAACTCATAGACAATGTCTTATTAGCAAAATGGAAGAAAAAAGGATATGAACAACTTTGCTGTACTAGGTGTATAAACAGAAAGGAATTTTTGGCTGGTGATAAAGTGTGTATTTGCAGAGTATCTACAAATAGCCAGAACAAAGGGAAGAAAAACAAAAAAAAGGGAGGTGATGGAGATGATAAAGAAATTACGATATGTACTTTGTGCGGATGCAATGGCTGTACAACACAGCAGTAAATAGAAAGTTAAAACCAAGGCAATTTTTGTATTTGAATTTTGATGAAAAGTGTGTAATTATGCTGGAGTATTCAATTTGTGACGAGTCTTAATAGCTATGAGTACTGAATTTGATAGTAGACAGTATTTTATACTGTCGTACAGTAACCTTGCCTATCGATACGAATATATTCTACTCAAGTGAACATATGTATGTAATACAGCAATGTGATCTTTAATTGATATGTGCCTATATTGCATTCACAAGAATATCATATGATTCTGTATGTGCACGTGCCATACATTTTTTAGTTTAAAAGCATCTGACGCCAGTTTTAGTAATAAACAGAACATTGGCTTGCCAGAGTTTGAAAAAAAAAGGCTATTACACTTTTGCAATAACTTATTCAGACGTTAGTACACCAGCTTAAACCCTCTGATACAGAAAGGGTACATATCCACATAAGCAAATGCAGCCTTGGTTTACCTCTATGACACTGCTGTGATATCTTCTCTTTTTGGTGTTTATCTCCGATAACCACGCTACCATGTCAATGTTTGCCCTGCCAGAAAAAAAAAATCTATATCCTCAAGCCAACAAATGAAGCTAATACTGGTTGAATTCAGCCATAAAAGAATACCCTCCAAAAAAAAAATCCCCTTGTAGCCATCTTCACACACATTACTACTGTGTTAAAAGAACCTCTCTGACTGTATGCAAGAATCAGCTTATTATTAATCAAAGACACCAAGTGATTCCTTTGTTCTGCCTTTCAAATAATCTCATATCTTGGTTAACTACACGCAAAATGCTTAGAAAATACCGCACAAACCCTTCAATCAACTGAAAAGAGTGAAAAAAAAAACTCGTGAGTTGTGTAATTATATTTCCTAAACAGGTAATAGTTTAGCATTCCTATATATACCTGTTTTCTTGTTCCAAAAATGGAGCCACAACGCCAATCTCAGGTATAATTCTTATTTTTTCCCCTTTTTTTTTTTTGACAGCCAAAGTCGAAAAAAAGAGACATTTTCAACGATAAATTACTACTTATGGCTGAGTTTAACTTTAACGCGTTTTTTACCTTTTCAATTGAATAATAAGTATTTAAAATATTTAAACAAAAATTGAATTTAATTAATTAAAAATACAACCAAAAAACAACTTCTTTTTCGAAAAAAAAACCAGCAAAACGATCCCAGCAACTTACTACTTGAATTTTATATTGAAATTGTTACATACATTAGTACCTAACCAACAACAACAAAAAAACCTTTACTTCTTTACGACTTTTCTAAGTTAATACCTGATAAATTCTTTACATTTTTTTTTGTTTTGTTTCATCTATTACTTTTTGAACTAGATTGACAAGCTAGAACATATTTATATTATTAGGATTATTAGGACTTACAACTACACCGAAATAGTACACCATAACTACAACTTTTAGTACTAAAATAGGGATTTTTTCTTTTTTTCAAACGCAATATTTTACTTTATAAAATAAGCTATTTAATTTCAACATACCAGAATAAAGACACATATAAACAATGAGTGATAACTGTGTCGACATAGGTAAGTTGATGAATTTCCAAAATAACTCACCAATCATCAATACTATTGATACTTCAAGAGCTAATAAATTTCAAATCAATAGCTCAAGATCAGATATGTTTTCGGTAAACCACTCCAATAAACCTGAAAAGCAAACAACTTTGCTTCCGTCACCAATCTCTAAAGATTCTTCGAATAATACCAACATATCTTTGAAAAGATCTCATGACGATGAAGAATTGGAATCCGATAATAAAAAAAAGACCAAGAATGATGAAATCTCTGAGGATCTTCCATTCAAGACTGATTACGGTTCATTGGAAGATTTGTTAAAAGAAATTGGATTGCCTTCTAGCAAGGCCACAGGCCTCTACGATGAAGATACCAAACCTCCATATTCATATGCTGCTATGATTGCCCTATCTATAATGGTTTCAGGAATGGGTCAATTGACTTTGTCGCAAATATATCAATGGATTTCTGTTCATTTTCCATTCTACAAACTTGGCGATTCTGGCTGGCAAAATTCCATAAGACACAACTTATCCCTAAATAATGCCTTTTTTAAAGCTGGCAAATCAAGTGATGGGAAAGGACATTTCTGGAGATTGACTCCTGGACAGGAATACAAGATTTTGAAAATACAAGCCAAACCAAGCAGTAGAACTAAAGTGAAAAAAGGCACAGCAGATGTTGGTAAAATCAATAACCCACCAGACTTGATCACTAGTTCAACTGTTGTTTCTATGGATACCATTAAAGAAGATGATACATTAGTAAACTCCTCTAGCAATTCATCTGTATCATCAAAGGAAAAAGACAAACAAGACAACGAATTACAAGCTGACCCATACAAAATGAGCAAAGAATATGAACATTTAAATAACAGTGTATTGGCAACGCCAATGAGATACAGATCCAATGCTAATAATGTATCTGTTGACTCTATCAATAATTTAAAGCTGCAATTTGCTAACGGAAGAAACCAAAATGACTACGAGCAAACATATGTTAACTTCAATGAACAACCTTTCCAATGCTCTTTCAATACTTCTTTTGAGTCTCCAAAAATGGCTCCTGATATAGGTTCATCGCCGTTAATTGAATGCCATTCTAGAAAAAATATGAATAACTCTAGTAACATCAAGGCATCTTTGGGAAGAGCTGCTGGTACTGTTGTTGAAACACCCCGTAGAAATGACATGATGGATTATGATGATAATTACAGTAAAATAATTGTAGGCAATGTTATGCTTTCCCGAACACCTTTGAAACCTATAACATCCCCATTTAGCGGAAACTTCTCAAATTTGAATAGTGTTTTGCCAAACACACTAAATTTGCTGCAGAGACAAACTCCTAGATGGAAGACACCATCCTACGATGATTTATTTGCTAGTCCATTTTTCAAATCACCATCAAGAAGTCATCACTTCGGCGGCACCACAGGAGGCAACTTCTTATATTCGGAACAAATTAGTGCTATCCACAATATAAACATGTCCACAACCATGGAGAACATTGACAGTACTTTAGACAGTGGAAATATAAATAATCCTAGAAGATACTCGAGTTCGGATACAACAGAGTTTGTTATTAATAGTCCTAGTAAATCCAATCACGACGGACTTGTGAAACAATTAGAGCCTGCTTTGATGGGATTGAAAGGCAAAGGCAGTACTACGGAAAATATTGATAATGTTGAAATTTAAGTAACATATATACTACACTAATAACAATTTAAAATATCAAGCTATTAATTAAACCTCATTTAATGCCTTCATACAGCAAGCATTTTTGCTCTTTTGAAGATGGTCACGTGTAACAGAAAATACGCTAAATACTCTGAACATTCAACAAGCCTGATTTTCTACTTTGACGTGCTTGGCTAATCATTAATTTAAGAAGAAGCTATGATTGAATAGCAACCCAAAAAAAAAGAAAACAACAAATTAGATAATCAATTTGTCTTATTTTTTTTGATGGTAGAAAACACTGAGAAGAATGCCAAAAAGTTTAATATACCGGTTCTCAAAGATTTCGATTCGCTTTTACATTGTAATATTTGTAAAGATATTTTGAATGTACCTGTATTAACTCCATGTAACCATACATACTGTTCGCGTTGTATACGTGATTATTTGAGAAACTGTAATGAAAAGAATTGTCCATTATGCTTGAATGATTTGAATGAAAGCTCATTAAGAAGTGAGTTACTACTTAATGAAATATGTAGATGCTACAAAAATGAGATCAGCACAATATTCACATCCTTAACGAAAAAAGATTTGAATGGTGATATAACAAGGACTGAAAATAAGAATATTGAAATTGTAAAACCATCTAAACCTTTTGGTATATTTAAACCAACATCTCAAAAAACTTCTTTACCGAGTACTAAAAAAGCCAAAAACAATACCAATTCAATTATAGATATGTTTTCTAAAAAGAAGAAACAGAAAATTGGTACTGATGATAAACAAAACAAGTCCAAGTGTCCAATTTGCAATAATGAGTTTCCACTGAAGTTTCTTCAAGAAGAACACATAGACAATTGCTTGACAACAAGCAAACCTGGCAAAACAGAGTACATAGATTTGTTAGATGAGCAATCTAATAATATTGAAGCAAAGTCCGATAACGTTGTTGACGAGGAAGTTTACATTGGAGATGATTCAAGTGCCTCGATAAATGAAATAAAAGAAAACGATTATATGAAAAGTTACTTGCAAAGTGTACTAAAAAGTAGCAACACAGGGAACATATATACCCCACTCCCGAAACTACAATTACACGATATCTCAACATCTACTCTAAAGCAAAATTTAAGTAGATATCAGCTAAATACACAAGGACAAAAATATAATCTCATTCAAAGATGGAAGCAATGGGATGTTCTGTATACCAGTAACTTTGTGGATAACCCAAACCCAAAAGACATTAAAGATTTGCAACGTGAGTTAAATCAATGGGATATGCTGAATAACAAGCCCATAATTGTGAATTCAAATAATTCTGGCCATAATGGTAATGAGAGCCATAAAGTTGTTGATGTTTCTGAGATGTTTGATAATAAGAAAATAAACATTAAAGACGACAAGTTTTCAAGGCATCAGTGGGAAGTAAAAAACAAGAGAGAGTATAAGAAGCTGATCATTGTAGCAAAAAGAAATTTACTAAAAGAAAAGAGTGATAACAATATATCAGTTAAGTGATATTGATAGACGTCTTGTATATATTTATAACTCATCCAGAGCTAATTCTTCTTCTAATCTTTCATTTTCTTCATAGAGGGATTCTAGAGATTCATCTAATTCTTCATCTTTATCACCATTGTCGACATCTGTGATAACACTATCTCTGGCCTCTTCATTTATTTCATCGTATTCACTGGCTCCTTGAATGTCTTCTTCAAGTTCTTCCTGAGGGGTTTCAATTTGTTGTTCAGAAATTTCAGGGTCTTCACTAGAAGTGGTTTCTTCCTCGACAGCATTGGTTATATCTTCGACCAAATTTGGCTCACTTTCTAAATTATTTTCAGCTTCCTGTAATTCTTCAGCAACTTTTTTCTCTTCAATAACATCCTCAGGTAAATGAACGTCAACTTCTTCAGGCAATAGCTCTTCTATTCTCAACGATCTGTCATGATCGTAAGTGTCTTGGTCTGGAGTTTCTGTAGGTAAAGCTTCCAATTCCCCAACGGTTGATTCAATAGAGTCTTGTAGTTGCTCCTCTTCTTCATATTCAGTCACAGATTCTTTTTTGTTATTATGTAACACTTCCTCATCCTTTTCCAAATTTTCTGGTAATTCGGTGGCACTTGGAGTTGGATAAGCAGCTGTTTTGGTTTCAGTTTCTACAGCTAGAATTTTTTCAATATCTTCCTCGACATTAGGAACAGTTTGAATTTGAAGTTTAGACTTACTTACGGTGGTTGGAGCAAAAGATGTTTTAGCTGTAACCTTTAAAATTTCTTCAATATCTTCTTCAACATTAGGAACAGTTTGAATTTTAACGTCTTTTTTAGGTTTAGTAGATGGTATAGTTGAAGATACAGTTTTGGCAATAATTTCTACATCAGCTTCAGGCTCTTCATCAGCGGCCTCAGATTCTTCATTTGAGATTTTATCGAAGGTCTCATCAGCAACTTCAGGTTCTTCAGCAATGACTTCAGGTTCTTCATCAACAACTTCTTCAGCAATAACTTTAGGTTCTTCTTCAACAACTTCTTCAGCAATGACTTCAGGTTCTTCAGCAATAACTTCAGGTTCTTCAGCAATGACTTCAGGTTCTT
>ERZ794949.113-NODE-113-length-31347-cov-146.463313_pt1 | contig 31347 bp, 16 predicted proteins | sample MGYA00511363_ERZ794949 | MGnify/ENA primary metagenome ERZ794949 (study PRJEB30137, sample SAMN04331402) | food metagenome | isolation source: T1 must sample point D1 replicate B | place: Australia: South Australia ...
GCAACTGGAGCGGCAGCGGCAGCTGGAGTGGCAGCAGCAACTGGGGCAGTTTCTTCAACAACAGCTGGTTTCAAGTCTTCTGGATCAGGAGTGTAGTAAATTTCCTTAGCATCTTTAGAGTAACACAAAACTTGTCTTTGTAAAGATAAGGCGGCATCGTAAGATTCATATTTGTTGTTTAAGGTTCTTTGTGCCATACCAGATAAGGTTGGGGAAGGACCGATTTCAACAACTCTTTCGGTGTTGAAGTTCTTCAAGAAAACATCTTGAGTTTCAATCCATCTAACTGGAGAAGCAAATTGGTAAGCAAGTAATTCAGTTAAAAGGGTATGAGCTAATTCTTGTTCGATTTCTGGAGTCATTTTTGTTTATTTTAATAATTTGGTATTTTGTAATTAATTTAGTATTCTGTAATTATCTTATGGTATACTTTTGCGTTGTAAAGTAATAAAAAAAAATATGAATATTTAAGTGAAAAGTATAAAAGATGGTTTAGTTTATAAAATAAGTAAACGAGATCTTCGATATTGTACTACTTTTAAGTATTATGGTGATTTTCTTATATTGAAAACGGATAAAATAATAAAAGATTACTACTAATGTATTAATTCCTTGGTTTTTTTGATACGGAAAGAATGAGAAAAGGAACTAAAAGAGTTATTGTAGTGTAGTTGTATATATTTAAAAAATTTCAATGTTATCTCTATATACAATTCAATGCGGTGAAAATTTCAACAACGTGTATGCGTCAGTTTTTTGTTGATAAAAAACCTAAGGTGAAAGATTTTTTATTTTTTTGTTGAAATAATCAATGTGGAAATTCGTTTGTTGACACTGTGCCGGAGTTTACTCACGTGACAGCTGTCATGGAATTAGTGGTAATGCACGTGATAAATATTTAATATCCGACTGTTTGGCACGTGCTGGTTAAATTGTATTCTCTGCACGTGACTTAACTGCTCTCTTGTTTTTTTCTTTTTGGCACTCAACTCCCAAAGAGTAAATGAAAAAGTGACTTTTTTTCATGAAGCGTGAATTTCCTATTTAGGCTCTCTTCATTATGTTAATAAGCAAAACAAAAAAATGAGCTTAAAAAAAAAAAAAAAATTTTCATAGAATGTAACTATATAAGAGTGAAATTTAAAATGTTCAAATTACGAATTTAAAGTAACACTTCATTATAATAATCATTTTTCTTTAAATTTAAAAACAATCGTAATAACCATCCAACATCTCTTAAGCCTTCACGCCTTTTAAAGTATTTTCTTTTTTTTTTTAAAAACAAAAATACAGCTTTCAACTTATTTTTCTTTCTTACCCATTTTACTTGCGAGTAATAATCTTCATTTAGCAATATTTGAAGGGTTGGTTTTTTAGGAGGGTTGCGAAGAATTGAAGGAGTCGAAACTGGATGATGGTAAATTAATTGTTATTTATAACAACACCTCTTTCCACCCTAGCTTTGAAAGTCTTTATGATATTTTTTTATTATTTAGATATATTGGATAAATTGGGACTTTATCGAGGTTGACATCTTTTTATTTCAAAGGATATTTTAGTTGAACATTGTAATTCTTGAACATCTGCTATTCTGTTTTTTATCGTTTTCTTCTCTTAACGGTGTTGATAAGCTGCGTGCGCTCAAATATAGATCAAAAAAGGTGTGTGTTTTTTTTTTAGTTGATTAAAAAACTTTAACATATATTGCTTAATCGTAAACGTAAAGTAAAAAAAAAAAAGGTTATAACAGCTTAATTTCAATTAAAAATGTCTTTGGCTTACTTATAATAAAATTATATTTATACTAGGAGTATTAGCATTAAAGTGAAAAGTATAAATTAAAAAAAGAAAAAAAATAAACATAATTTATTGACTGATTATCAAAAGAAAAATCTATATTTTTTTTCTTTCTTTATTCTTGTATTCTTATTGCAAAGTGGATAGAGTTAGTTGTAAATAGGTAGTTATCATGATTAGCTGTTTTTCTGTTGTATCCACGTTTACAGAAAAAGAAAGCAAAGAATTAAAGAAAAAGAAAAAAGGAAGGAAGAAATTCATTTTCTAATTCAATAAAGTCTTCTTTTTTTTTTTCATTACTTGCTTTAATTTAGGTATTATAATTAATGTATTCTTCTGGTGGAAGGATTAATGACGGGTTACAATTGGAACAACAATGACAACGACAACAACAGCTAAAATGACTGCTAGAAGCAAGTAACATCTGATCTTATTCTTTCTAGCTTTTCTGGCACTAACAACAGCCTTGTTGGTGTGTCCTAAACCTAATTCAACATCATGTTGAGCATCATCAACATTTTGTTCAATATGTTCAATGTTTTCTTGTTGTTCAACTACTAATTGTTCCATATCATTGAACAATTGGGTTAATTCAGCCATGGACTTTTCCAAAACCAATAAATCTCTATGTCTATCTTGAACTTCTTGTAGAACAGTCTTGGCTTCACCTTTTCTATTGGCATTTAATAAAGCTTGGGAAAAAATTTGTTGCCCTTGAGAGTCCAATATGGCATCTTCTAATTCTTCTTCAGTGGCATTTGGTTGAATGATTTTATATTGTCTAATGGCTTGTTGTTTAGTAGAGTCTTTATGGTTGGCTTCAACAATTCTGTAATCTTGAATTATCTTCAAAAAGTTTTGTCTAGAGTTTTCAATTTGAGCCTTCATAGTATTGGATTGAGAAGAAGCAGCCTTAAGTTGCAAGTTCTTGATTTGATCTCTTAACTGATTTTGTAGTTGTTGAGCGTTGTTTGTTAAATTGTCTAGCTTTTCCCTTAAGTTTTGTTCGGCTTCATAGTTGATTTCAGTCAATAATCTCTTTTGATATAAATCAATGTTATTGACTATGTTTTGGTAGGTGTCTAATTCAGTATGAATATTATTAATTTCAGTCATGAAATCAACAAATTCGTGATCATCTTGTTGACCGGTTTGTTGATTGTTGTTCAATTCGTAGCCTTGTTCATTGGCATATGGATTGTTTTCGTAAGGATTTGAGTAACTCATTCTGGATACGGTCTTAGGATCTGTTTACAAGTATGTTTTATTAAATGAAAAGAGAAAAAAAGAAAAAAAAAGAAGTAAAATATGATTGATAAAAAAGTTGTCGTGAAGTCTCTTTTTAGTTTTCTACTTTGAAGTAACTTTGAAATATAGTTATTTTTTTTTTTTTTTGTATTTTGGTTTTATACTATATGTTTTTGATTAATCTAAGATTGAAAGAAATAAACCAAACATTATTAAGTAATTGTTACTTCGATAAATAAAGGGTTTACAACTTAATTAAACAACCTATTTTTCTCCGTAAACTTAATATATTTTTTACAAAAACGAAAATAGCTACTTAATTTCCACTATATAAGTACAATTTTTTGAAACATTCCCAATTGAGTGAACGACTTATTTTTAGTATATTTTTTGCCCCAAAAAAAAAAAAGCCGAAGTCCTAAATAGGAAGGCTTGGGCATGTTTGTTTGTTTTTTGCAGTTTTAGGTAATAATTGTAATATGTACCCGCACTTTTTATAGGCACCTTAGATTCAGGCTCGTTAATAAAATACATGAGAATAAATAGGTTTAACATTGCCTAAATAGGAAAAAAAAAGTATTACCCTGTTTGAGCTATCAACAAGGAAACCGAAATCGGAAATAGAAAGAACAAATAGTAAAGTTTCTTATCTCCGAAACAGTTGTTTTTTTTTTTTTATGGTAATAACAGAAGTGCGGAGATATTCACATACTAAACCAGTATTCTATTCAACTAATAGTTTAAAAAGTCCTATATACAATTCTAAGATGGGTTGTTTAGTTATCATATCTTAATTTACTCTTATCAGTAGGCTTGGTATTTGGATCGTTATCTAATTTTTCATATTTAGCAATTACTTCTTTCTTCAATTCTTCATATTGTTCAGCAGTCAATGGTCTAACAAATTGGTCAGCTGGTACAAACTTAAAATTACCTGTAGCAAAGTCTCTGTCAGACATTTTAGATAAAACATATAATTGAGATCTCACATATCTAACACAAGCTTCCAAATGTACAAAATCAACATTCTTTCTACCACCAAATAGATTTCTCCACAGAGCTTTGGCCAAGGTATAATCATCAGTGTAAAATCCTTCATCATATGCAAAAATACACCCTCTCAATTGGGAGTTAAATTCCTTCAAGTAATTATCAACAAATCTACCTGATCTGACATTCATTTCTTCCTTCAATTTTCTTTCTAATTCTTCAAAGGTTCTATCAATGATTTTCTTTTGATAGTTCTTACCAATATCAAATGGTAATGCTCTCATTCTTACAAAAAGTATCCATACGTGTAATATGTGAATTTGGTACCATTGAGAAAAAGTCTTTGGCAACTTCAAGTCGTTATAAAAGAATTCACAGCCTTTGGACAACTCAACATCATCTTCGTATATCAAACCTTGATCAGAACATTCTTTGTAGTAATAGGAACCAGCTATTGGACCTGATCTAACCTTATCAACATTAACACCTAGGTACTTGATTAAGAAAGATGCTACTGATGTTTGCAATGAAGTAGGCTTGAATACTTTTTTAACGTCTTCTTCTTTCAGTTTTAAATCTTCCGGTTGATTTTTATCGTTTTTCTTAACCTTTCTAAATTTATTCAAATTTCCTTCAATTGGTTCAGAATTCAAATTAGATTCTTTCACTTGCTCTTCTGGTGATTTCTTTGAAGATTGATATCTCAGTGAGTATATAGTGTTCATACTTCTATTCAGAGCTTGTTTTTGATAACAAACTCTAGAGTTTTGTGTAATGATATTTCTTAACATTGTTTTTTTTTTTTTTTCAAGTAAAAATATGTTTATGACTGTGTTATTAAGAATATTTACTTTGGTCTCGCCAGCTGTTGTATTCTCTCTGTCTAAGGGTATGATTAATATAAGAGCTAAAATTGAAATTGTTTAAAAGAAAAAAAGAAAAAAAATTTTCTTAAGCTGAAAAAAACAGCAAAAAAATTCATACAATTGGAAGGAAGCAAATTTGGCTCTCTATTAGTTTCTTTCTTTTTTTTTTTTTAAAGCATATGAGGGAAACAGTAAAGCTTATAAGTCGGAGTTAAAAAGTACTAATAAATGAATATTACTAAAATCTATATAAACTCTTCAAATCCTTTTTTCGATACAAATGTGTTTAGCTCATCTTTGATGATATCCATTTTTTCAGACAATGTAGATACTGTAAAAACAGGACTTGTTTTCTTTTTGCCTTTTTTGGTATTTTTAACCTCAGCTATTCCACTTTGCAAATTCTTCTTAAAGTATCTCACTGCCGTTTTGTTGGTATAAGATGTCTTTATCTCTTTCAAGTTCTTTTCAGAATTGTTCTGTAAGATTTTGTTTATCAAATGAGTTATTTCGCTGATTTTTTTCAAAATTTGACTTTCCTTGAATATATCAGGCAACTTTCCATCATTTGCAGCTTGCTGCAATAACGCTTGTGCTTCTGTGGACTCTCTTCTTATTTGTTCTTCGTTCCTCTCAATCTCTTCAATGATAGCTTGTTTCTGAGTTGTCAATGCTTCTATGTTCTTACTCAACTCTCCGAATTCAATTTCTTGTTTTGACGATTTGCTAGTTACAAGATTTAAATTTGAGGCACTGCGTTTTGTTTTCTCCAATTCTTCAGAAACATCACTAAAGTTCTGGTTTAAAGCATCTAACAAATTTGTTCCAAAGTCATCATTACCAGTTGGTATGGCTTCTTTGATAATTGTATTCCAAAGTTCATAATTTTCTTTTTGTTCTCCTAACTTTTTCAATATTTCAATGTCTGTATTTTCTAAGGTATTATAAATTCCCATTATCTTTTTCAATAATTCCTGGTTTTCTTCACCCTCAACTTCTTCGTTGTACAAAAAGCAATTGTTCAACTGTTCTTTATTGTAGCTTTCAAGAATCGATGTGATGTTGCTTTTGACATGTCTTTCAGATGATCCAAATTTGTAAAGCCAATTCAGCAACTCTTTCAAAGAATCGTCATTGTCGATAAAACCCCAATCCTCATCAGAGACTAAAAAATTAGCACCGTAATCTATAAATTTCCAATCAAGCACGGTTAAATCTTTGTTTGTGTAGTTGTTGTTCCATACTCTATCTTTGAGCAAAATAAGCATGGATTCATCATTCAGAATACTACCATCATCAAAAGTTGTATACTTTTCAATTTTCTGCAAATATTCTTCATAGCTTATACCGTTGTAATACATTGGTATTTCATTTTTTTTTGGTCCTTGAACAAAGATCTTACCAGATCTTTTCAGTTCATCTCCACTCAGTTCACCAAGTGTATTCAAATCAAAAGATCCATAAGATTCTAAAAACCAATATGTGTTCCCATATCTGTCACTTCCTAAACTTTTAGATCTCAACTGCACAGCCCATCTCACTTGGCTTTCCCAAAATTCTCTCACTTGTTCTTTGCAAGTAATTTGCTTTCCAACTAATTCTAATTTATCATCTAAATCTTTTAAAATTTCGCCACTTTCTTTTGATTCTTCGCCATTAATACTAGATTGCATTTTTTGCTTTTCAGCAGTTAAAGAATTTTTTTCCTTTATTAAAGTCTTTACACTTCTCACTGTTTTGAATCTTTCAGACTTTAAAAATGTAGTGTAATCAGAAAGTTTATCTACTTCCTGTTTGATTTCAATACTGTAGTTAGTAACAATTTCCATCAATACATAAATGATATTCAAGCGATCATTCATTTTGAAGTTCTCAGCAAAGTTGGCCAACAACTTAGTATTCAGAGCTTTGTTTCCAAATATACTTTCATCACCAATGAACTTCTTGATAATATCCTTCATTTTGTCTTGCAGTGGTAAAACATGTAAAGAATCTTCAAATATACCTAACAAAATCAAACACCAATTACCATTTCCAAAATTTCTTTTCATCAATCTTTCAGAAAAAGACACATCCTTGTACTTTGAACAAGTTGCTAAAAACTCTGACTCTTTATCATTGAATATGATGGATATTGCTTCTTCTTTTTCGATATCTTTTTTCAAATCAAAAGAGTACCATTTGTTGGGTATCTCAACTGACCAGTCACCTTTTTCGTTAATAAATAATCTCAATAAACAGCAAATTAACTCAATGCTGAATTTGTTAAATTCCAAAGCACCTTCAGTAAATGTATTATGTTCTTCTTTTTTATCTTCATCTACGGTAATAAAATCTAATAGCGGTATAGCACTAAATAGCTTTTCATTCATTTGACTTTTAAGATCCATTAAAAGTCCTGTCTTGTCATCATTTATTTTGTTAACAAATTCAAAAGCTACTTTATTTGAAAATTGCTCAGAAAATTTATTTTGATTTTCGTTATTTAGAAGAACCAAAAAATTTTGAAATGTTGGAACTTCTAGGCACAGTACTTCATTGAAGCTGATCATAAATATGTATATTTTCAAAATTAAAAAGAAATCAAACTGTTTACGAGCTTTTTTACCATTACAAAACTTTTTAATTGTAAAGTTCTCATCATATTGTTTAAAACCTCTTTGTAAAATGCTTGGCTCCAACAATTTTTGGTAGGTTTTGGCTTCACCATAAAAAAAAAGAGTTCCAAACAATGCATACAATTCTTCATCTGATTTGAGTTTACTAGACTTGTCGTGTTCTTTGAGACTCTTGACAGCCATATGCCTTATCGTTTCTAATGCCTCTTGTTGTGGTATTATATCACTAAACTTGTTTATTAATCTAGGTATTTCGTCGTCATTAACTATAGCCAGCTTTGGTTTTAAGACATTAGGATTAAAAACAACTTTTTGTTTTTGAGGAGGTAATGATTGTTCAGGGGTAAGCTTAGTGGAGCTATTGTTTGCACTTCTCCGAATTTCAGCATCCGAGTTATTATATGTTATGTTACTATTGGTTTTATCATTTAATAAAGCTTCATCTGATGGTAAAATTGGAAGCTTTGATGTGTTGAATTCATCATTCAACATTTCTTTTTTAGCACTCTTTGGTTTCTTCTTACCTGACTTTTCGTCATTTTCTACAGTTGCATTGTTTGATTTAGGTCTGCCTCTTTTCTTTGGAGGTAGACCTTCTGATGTGTCAGCATTGGATCTAACAGCTTTAGGAAGTTCTTTGTATTTTAAAAATTGTACAGGCCATTCGGGACTTAGGTCATAATGTTGGATATAATCTTCTTTGACACGCCATGGAGATCCGTTTTTCCTGGAAGCCTTTTCAAGAGTCAACTTCATAAATGATCTGACCAAGTGTCGTGTATATGATTTTCTCTCTCTTCTTATTTCTTCTGCTGTAACCTCAATAAAAATAAAAGAGGATGGTTGGTATATTCTATATTTTTGAGGCATTTCTGGACCCATGTCTAAAATCTCTTTGATTTCCCATTTATTGGATAAATCTACACCGATCTCAGTAGTATTATCATCGGCTCCATTCATCATCTGAAATGACTCAGCAGCTTCTCTGTCAAAGTACATGTTGTGATTTTTCAAAAATTCAGTAACAAAAATATTGTCACTAATGTTGTTTATAACATTCCCATTGGCGTCTGTAATATTCATATCCTTCAAGAAGATAGCTTCATCAACAAAAAAAAGCTTTTTAAACTTGAAATAGGTCTCTTCAAGAAGCAAATCAAATCTGGATATAGGATTAAAATGTAAAAATTCAGCCATTGGGGCTCTGATTTTTATAGGAAATCTTGTTTCCAGTCTATTAAATTCTTCTTCTTCCGAAGCCATTGCTTGAAAAAAAGTCAAATTTGTATGTGAAGTGATTTCACAAGTGAAGTTGTTCTGCATGTAGAACCATAGTCGTTTAATGTAATCTTGATATTTAGGAAACCATTCTCCTGTTTCTCTTATTACGAAAACCTTCGTATCTACGCCAAATTCTGACGGTAGCACTAAAGGTTCTGATAATGTGGCTTTTTCTTTTTTATACAAAACCATCACTGTTTAATTAATGTCGTATAAGGTATAATATTATCTTTTTTGGTTGTGTTTTTCGAGAATGAAGAAATGTTTCAACCATAATTAATTTAAAATTTTATATATAAATTATTTTAAAATTTAATTTTTTTTTTTTTTTTAATTTTGACTTTTATCAACAACAAAAATACCTAAAAAGAAAAAAAAAATGAATAAAAAAAAAATTTTCCCTTTTAAGATTGAACCTTTTTTTATATGTTAACAATTGGATTTAATCAAATGATTTGATTTCCTAATTTGGTGTTTTGGTCACTTGATCTGTGAATTCTACACATGTGTGATTCAAAAGGGATTGTTGATTTAGGTATATAAAAGGGATAGTTGTTGTTTAGTTATAAATGTGGGTTTTTTTACCAGAATTAACTTACCCTTTTTTTTTTTTTTTCCTAATGCTAATGTACTTAACTTAAACTTTATATTATATGTAGTATTCACCCAACGAGAGCATTTGACGCCTGTTTTGGATATAAAGTCGATGTTGAACGCTACAAAATGTAGTTCAGAACTGTTTTAACTAAGTTTTGAACTGTTTTTTTTTTATTTTTAAATGTGAAATTACCCTACTGTTTGTGTACTTTTCATGTAAATATATGTTTCTAGCAGTATCCTCTTTGCTGGTTTATTGCTTGTTTTTTTCTCTCTCTTCGTTGTTTAGTATTTTTTTACGCGTTTGTTAACGTTTTTTTTTTTTGAGAAGCTAACGTCATAAGCTAAAATGTGAAAAAGCAGAAGAACCAAGAAAAAATAAGTACCGTTAAATCCGATGATATTGACAAGATCAACGAATATACCCACACTATAGAACAATTTTTGAATATATTATACATTCATTTGTTTGATACAGAAGATTATTGATCTTTGATTGATGATTTTTGTGTTTATTTAGTCTTTTTTTATTTTTTTTGTATAAGTGAAACTTGTGTTTCTAGTTCCATGGATAGTTTTTTTATGTGGTTTTACACTATATGGTAAATATATGCTAAAAGTCACGTGATTCACTAAATAACAAATGTTTACATTTGCTCACATGATTTAATTAATAAGTTTTTTGCAGTATATACTTTGTTAAATTAACATATTTTAATTTTAATCAAAATTACTAACAAATGCTATAAAATAATATACAAATGTTTTTGATTGTAAACAATTTTTCTAACAAGCTATTGTTTATAAAATAAAAAATAACTTGGACTTTTTAAGTTGTGCCAAACAAAAATTATAGAGTGTATATACCCACAATTATGCATTGATCAAAGACATAATATTTTAACAATGTTTCCATTTTTTTTTTTAGGTTCTACAACAGCATTTTCATTAAACCCATGTTCTTATTTTCAAACATCAAAAATCAAGGTGTAAATAAATACATCGGCTTATTGTTTGAGCTGCAACTTAAGCTTGGTCTTTACTATCTAATGACACCTGTATGCTGTTTCCGACAGCTATTACAACTTGTTTTTTTCCAACAAAAACTCAGTTTTCGCTTTTAATGTATTATACTTTTTATTCGCTTCATCAAGATTCCCATTTGATTCTAAGTTATAAAGACTGAACATCGAATTTGCCAATAACTCTCTGTATTTGCCAAAAAATATATTAGTAGCTTCACTACCTTCTTGTATTTCTTTTTCAAGTTGTTCATAATCTGTATGATCTCCCAGAGCCATTTCAATTTCGCTGTCTAATGAATCCAGGTATTGGGCTACTTTCTCTTCTCCATATTTTGTATAATTATCACTGAACTGACTGAAATTGTTAAGTTTTTCTCCTTTAGTAATACAGATATCATCAAAGACGTTCATTTCCTCCTTTAACTTTTTCGAAAGCTCTTTATCCTCTTCAATGTTTTCTATATAATCTTCATTGGATATCAAAAATGACAAAACTTCTTTATCACTTAAAAATTGAAGATTACTGCCTTTTAGATCAGATATATCACAGCCATTAATCACATCTTTCATGATTCCAATCAAATGCACATCCATATCTTTAATCTTTTGGTCTGTATCATCATAATTGTTGTCAACAATGCCTTGTATTAGCTCATACCTTAGCTTTAAGTACACGTTTCTTATATATGCAGAATCGACTACTATTCTCTTTTTCATTGCAGCATTTCTTATAGCTGTATGTGTTTGACTCATTTGTTTTGGTGTGTTTTTTCAAAAAACAAGATTTGTTGTTTGCTCTTATATCCGTCAGTATTAGTTTGTTTTCTTTTTCATATTTCATCGACATTTTCTCTTTCCCCTTGAGAAAAATTTTCTTACAACCAAATAAGTGCCTTTCAAGCGCCTTACACATAGGTTTTCCCTAAAAATATGGATGAAATATTTTAAAAAAAGAAAATTGAACTAATATTCAACCAAATAACAGATAAACACACTCTCAGTTTTCTTAGGATTCTTTTATTGATTAGAAGAACAGCACTTTCATAATAATATAACAAATGTCTGACGAATACATAGTGGACTATGCTCCAAATTACGCACCAGTCATAGGATTTTCTGGTTGTTTCCTTGCAATGACTTTGTCTTGTATAGGTGCTGCATATGGTACTTCCAAATCAGGTATAGGTATTTCAGGTATTGCTCATTTTAAACCTGAATTAATCATGAAGTCTTTGATTCCTGTTGTCATGAGTGGTATTCTTGCCATTTATGGGTTGGTAGTTTCAGTTCTTATAGCCGGTTCAATGTCTCCTACAGAACCATACACATTATTTAACAGTTTCCTTCATCTTGCATGTGGTTTGTGTGTAGGTTTTGCTTGTCTAAGTAGTGGTTATGCCATTGGTGTCGTAGGGGATGTTGGTGTTAGAAAATTCATGAAACAAAGTAGATTATTCGTTGGTATAGTTTTGATTTTAATTTTCGCAGAAGTTTTAGGTTTATACGGTATGATTATAGCCTTAATATTAAATACAAGAGGTGCCAGTTCATAATTGGTTTTTAAAATAAAACAACTCTTTGGGTATATAGAAAGGTAAATGAATTAAAACATCTTGCTTCCTTTTTTTGTTTTTTTTTTTTTTGTTTTTGATACAATTAAAGTTTAATAATTTCTTATATAGTGTTTATTCGCCCATATCAATGTCTTTGTTTTCAACAACTGGAGCTTCAGTCAAAACTTCAATTGATCTCTTAGAGTCCAAGAACAACAAGTAGGATTTTTCAACATCTTGTAATTCAACTATCTTAGAACCTCTCTTCAAAGCAATTTGGTTTGATACTATTATTAAATTACAGCCATATCTCAAAGAGGTTTCTTGGCCTATTTTGGTTAATAATTGCAAAGCTTCATCATTTAATTCAACTTCTTCTTCAGTAGCTCTTATCTTTAAAATCATTGAAACATCCTTAGCTTCGTATCTTTCAACAGGAACAATTATACATCTATCTAATAAATCAGCAGGAAGGCCGTGTGGGGTGATATCTTGAGATCCCTTAGCCTTGGTTAAACCTCTATTAGTAGCCATTATGACAATTGGGGCTAATTCCATTTCCAAAGCACGATTAATAAATGCACAACATTCTAGATCTAGCATATGACATTCATCTATAAACAAAACACCTGGAACAATTTCTGCTTTACCTTCTTCTTTCCATTCAGTTACTTTATTATCAATTTGGTCTCTTACTTCTTTTGATATTTCACCAGTATCACCTGAAAACAAAGCCAAAACACCTTGGGTTCTGGAGTTTATAACATCAATATCATGTAGAGAAACTGTGTGAGTAACAGTCTTTCTTTGTTGCAGTTCACCTTCTGGGCATTTGACAAATTTGGTATCAACACCCATGGCATCATAATCTCTTGATCTGCTTAATGATCTACCTAACTTTGTTATTTTACCATTGGCTTTGTCAATGTTGATGATATCACCTGCATTGATCTTTTCTTTCAAAATATTATCAATCATTTTGGTACCTAATTCATAAACAGTTTCCATATCAGTTGTTTTGATTGTTAATTTACCTTGTTTTTGACCACCAGTGATGGATCTATCAATGATAATTTCAACAACTTCACCACATATAAACTCAGTTACTTCTTTAATTCTTACACCTATGGATCTTCTGAAAAATTGAGTTAAAGTTTCTGTTTTGGATAGTTCTAAAGAATAAACTTCACTACCAGAGAAACTAACAAATGGAACAATGTTTTCTTGGCCATCTTCTTTAACACCATCAGCATTAATGGTTGTTAATATTTGTTGATTTAATTCTCCTGCTAAACCTTTGGCTAAAGCAGTTTTACCTGTTGAATAAGCACCAGCTAGTAAAATAGATTTACCCATAACATCTTTTTTCAAGATCATTTTACTTATAATGGCTAAAGCCTTTCTGGCCTTCATTTGACCAACCATACCAGAAGTACCATTCAATTCAAAATACTCAGGTTCAATGGAGTTTGGCTTTAAGCCTAAGTTTTTGATATGTGAGTGAGGGGTTATACCGTTTAAAACGTTCTTGGATGATGTATCTGTGATATCCTTTGTGGTTATAGTAGACATGCTCGTAAGTTTGTTATAATAACTTTATAAATGATAAACCTGTAAAGTTTCTAATAAAGATGAGTTAATTAAGGACTTAATAAGTGGTTTTGGTTGTAACTTGTTGATCTTAATAGTCAATGCTCTTATGAATTATTGAAGAAGAAAAAAAAATTGAATTATTTGAAAAACAAGTCCTGGTGTGTGATATTTTAGTACAGGGGGGTTTCGTTTTTTTTTCCTTCATAAAAGTTGGTATTTTTCAAAAAAAAAGAAAAAGAAAAAAACATGTGCGGGCACGTGACACCAAAGATTTCATTTAATCAATTAGCACCTTCCACTGTGATCACTGTTGTTTCTAAAGTATCTTATATATTGCTAGTAGATTATATAAATGGGAGGTTTTGTCTTTTTATAAAAAAATATAGTCATAGAAGATTTCTTCTACATATGAATCCCATTCGTCAGGAGTCTCAATGGAGTTACTGAGGTGGTACCCTTCAAAAACAGTGATTGTTGATGTTTCACTATTTGCATAGTGAGCTTCAAATTCTGCATCCTCCAATATAGTAACTTGATTAGTCATGTAATAGTGAAGTGTTTCTGATGATTCTAAATAATTATTTGAAAGATGGCCGCTCATATTATTTTCCGAATCACTAAAGTAGCCATATGAAGTTGGGTATTCGTCATCTCCGTATTCATAAACACTGCTCATACTTGTAGTTTCCAAAACCGGATTAGAGTTTAAACTAAAAGAGGTTTCAAGTATTGAATCAGAAGAGCTAAAATTGTTAAAATTCAGATCATAAGTACCTCTTCTATTTGCCAAAATATTGTTCAAAACTTCGGTAGCATGTTCATCAATTTCTTCCGTTATTTGTTGGTTCGCAAGGCTTAATGCTTGCTGAAGCTCACTTTTCAGTTGCTGTATATTTTTATTTGAGGCATCAACTATTCTATTATCGTTATTTGCAGCATTTTCAACATTTTGATCATAACGACAATTGTATTTGCACTTTGAATTCGTACATTCTGTGTTTAAAAATTTATGCTGAAACTCTTGTAGAGAGTAGCACTCATCAAAAACAGTTTCTGTAATAGAATTATGATTCTTATAAAGCTTTTTTTCATTTTGGTCATATAAAGAAAGAAAAAAATGTTTATAAACTTCCCAATTGTTACGATCTGTTTCAGTGAACACCTTTACATGGCGTTGAATATTACAAACTGTTTTCAAATGCTTATGACATGTTTTACAGGAAACAGAAGCATTGTGTATTTGAATTTGGTGGTTCACAATATTTTTTAGTGAGTCATCTAAAATGCAGTGATTGTTGATATTAAGGTTTTTTTGACATATGTAGAGTATTTTGATTTCATTGATAGTAATTTCTGCTTGAAATTTTTTTTTTAATTTCAATACTGCAAAAGCTGTTAACTCATCGTATGACATGCATGTAGTCAGCGCTTTTTTCATTAAAGGGTAATTAAATAAAAATACATATTTCAACTGCGGCTCATGTATGTCATTCAGCGTTTTCCTGTAATTTTGTTTGCTTGTATCAAACAAAGCATTATCATTTATACAGTAATGATACGACATTTTAAATATACTAATTCAAATAGGAATTGATACTGCATTGGGTTTAACAACTATTGCTTATGAAGGTTTATCAAAGCTGCCGTTTTGTTTTGATTTAATTGAATAAAAACTTTTTTTTTATTCTTATTATTATTTTTTTTTCCAAATTTTATTTATATTTCAGACTTTTCGTTTCTAATTGAGGGGGTTGGAATTATTTTTAGGGGATTATCATCACTTCTATCACCATTTATAATAAAAAAAATTGTTGAAATATAAGCATAATGTTCAATTGCCTTATCGTTTTACACGTGACATACATGAGTGTCGGAGATGATGTTGAATATAGTGTCTGTCTCATCAAAGAAAGATCGACTGAGGGATTAAATTCTTCAGACTTTACTTTCTCAAAAATGATTTGTTTCGACACCTTCACAACTGTTCAATTCCGGATTGTTGTTCCAACCTAACTAAGTTTTCAAAAAAAATCAATCAGCAATTGGTCAGCTGTAGTCAATAAATCAAAGAATTGGTGAACGTGTAATCTCTCGTCAAAAGATTGGATACAGTTCATGTCAGTCGCCAAATGATCTGGATTATCAGCATTGATTCCACCATTGGCAGCAAAAACTAATGTTCTCAGAGTAGCGGGAATGAAAATGGTCTTTTCAGCGACATCCGGTGCTGTAGTGATGATGTTTAAACTACATGCAAAGCTTGATATAGAATCGGATTCATCACTCTGGTGCATTGTTTTTTGCATGGTCATCAGCAAAAGGTTGATCTTTGGGGAACCTTTTCTGAGCCTTTGTCCAATGTCTTAGGTTGCATAGACTGCTTGGCAAACGTATCCATAACGAATTGTTTCTGCCAATGGCGGTTTCGCCTTGTGGTAAAGTAGTGTTGGAAGACATGACAATAGATTCTTAGGTAAACAAAAAAATAATTGAGCTTTAATTAAAATAATGAAGAATGAATTTTGTTAACCAGTAAAGCTATAAGTAAAGATATGTCTTTTTACAGTTTAAAGTAAGTATAAACTAAATGTAATACTTTAAAAACTTTTAATATGTCGGAGATATGGATTGCGTTTCGAACCACTGTTATTTCTCTGATGGTACCGTGTAAAACTTAGATATAATGCTTAATCTTAAATTTTAACCAGTGAGAACACAACGAAGTGTTTTTAATCTAGAATGGTTATATATATGTTACTCCTAACTCAACTCACAACCAAATGTTATAATGATATGTCAATCCTAACTTTTATAAAGTAACAAGAAAATGAGGTGACTTTACCAGCAGAACCTGAAAGAAGCCGCTTGGTAAATCACGCTATGTTATGAAAGATATGTACATCTTTTTCGAGTGATACTTAGTCTTTTATGTAGCCTTTGGTACTTAATGTCTCTTATTTCTTTGTAAAGTCACGTTGTTTGCACGTGGTCAAAGTTTTGTGTTGATATTTAGCTCAATACGAGCAAAGCACCAATTAATATTATGTTGATAATTTTTTAGATAGCATTGCATGATTTAAGTCCGATCATATTTGTACCCTCATAGAAATGGCCCTTTCCTGTTTTAGCTAGAGCCATACATGGGCGAATACGCTGAATGGTGATTATTCGTTCCCCTAAAATATATCCGAAAAATAATATCACAAAGGCTTACTACGATGATGCAGAACCCCATTTAAAGATAATTTTTTTTTTTTTTTAATCGCTGTCATTTTGGTAATATTAATTACTTTGAAAAGTTTATAAAATATATGCATCCAAACAAACAAAAAAATATCAAATTATCACAATTTAGCGAAGTTTTCTTACTAATCATGGAATTAAACACCTCAAAAACCATAGTTGATAATCAATATCAGGCAGACAAAAAATCCTTTCAAAATTGTTCAGAATCAGATCTTGTGGGCTACAATGATTGTCCTACATTTTTATTTTCCAATACCCAAACAAAGGCCATAAGTAGCAGAAACAAAAAAAAACTAAAACATAGAATGTTAGATACATCTAGGGAGTCAGCTGACTTGGAAACCCAATCTAACGAAAATATAGATGATTCTTCAAAAGTATTATCAAATGTAATTGAACAAATTGATAAAAAAATCAATATGAACTTGAAAAATCTTGATGAAAAGGAACTTTCATTTTACAAAAAAAAGTACCAAAATAATCTATCAATGATATCTGGTAACAACAGGTACTTAAAAAATATCAGTGATATATTCTTAGAAGATTTAGAAAGCAATGTAATCAAGGCCAAAATACATGAATGGGTTACTAAGGAACCCACTGTTAGTTCTTGGCTTGTACCACTAGCAAAAATTATATAATGTAGACATTGATGTCCATGTACTCTATGAATTCAAATATACCAATTGAGTTTGTATTTAATTCAATTTTTTTTTTTAAAAAAACACACACACACAATAAAAGATAATCAATTACCTCTTTACATTAAAAAATACGGCATATATAACAAAAAAGTAAAAGACATAGGTGCATTTAGAATTTTTTAATTCTCTTAACAGTGGCTTGGAAACCGGTCTTAATGGTACTGACGGATCTGGTAGATCCACAACTCTTACAAACCAAGAAGAACAATCTATTACTTTGTTCCTTCTTCAATTCTGTATTGATAGATTTACAAGTCTTACATGTGACGTATTCCAATATGTATCTTCTTAAAACAGTTTCCATTTGCTTACCAACGAACTTACCCTTAATAATTAATCTCTTTTGACCATCAATGGAACCTGAAGTACCCAATTCGGCGTATAAGTATTGTATCAAGTGATCGGTAGATCTTTGTAATTTTTCACAAATTTCTTCAATATTAACGAAAATGGTCTTCTTACCATCTCTTTGACAAACTGGTGGTGGAATTCTGAATTTAGTGGAAGACTTTTCACCTGCTAATTCTGGGTTGTTTTGTTTCAAGATGTTGAAGAATCTAGATAGTAACTCATCATATGAACGGGTTTCACTCTTTTCACCGGCAGCTGAGTTAGAGGAAACTTCAGAAGTGCCTTGTATTTGTTCATTGATTAAACTTTCATCGATACCTGCCTTTTCCAATTCCTTGTCGAAATCATCTAAAGAAACAGCTTGTTTTTTCTTTTTCTTCTTCTTTAAGGTCATATCTCCTAAGACTGCAGTAATGTCATCTGTAGCTGAAGCTGGTGTGGTTTCTTTGTTTTCTTGTTTAGTGGAAACTATGGCATCTAAATCATCTAATTTGATAGTTTTTTTCTTTTTCTTCTTTAAAGTTGGATCGATTCCCAATTGAGCAGCTAATTCAGTCATAATTTAAATAATAATGATTAGAATTTGTTGAATTTAATTGGTTTATCTCCCTATTCCTTTAGTCTAATAGAAGTCTACACTGTGATGTATTTGACTATACTGAGAACAAGAAGAAGAAAAAAAAGCAATTGAAAGAGGCCAAAAAAGCGTAGTATGAAAAAAAAATTTTCCGTTAGTAGAAAACCCTAGTTAAAGGCTTGTCCGAAAGGAGCAAAAAAGAAGAAAATTTTTCTCTCTTAAGAAAAGCTATAAAAGGAAATGCTAATGTACAGCGCCTTATTTTGGTAAAAAACGTGACCTCTTCGGTATTAAGGTGCTAACAGTAGTTTGTTATAATGAGTATTCAGTGTATATAACAGTACGTTTGATAATTTTTTTTTATTCTGAGTATATATAGCTCTCTCTCTATTCCTTGTTGATATCCATTTTTTTCAAAGCTTCATGAGCATCCTTAGTCATTTCGTTTATTTCAGTACCTTCTTTGTATTCAACGTCTTCACTAGTAAACTTGATATCTTCAGCATCACCTTCTTCATCACTTTCATCCTCAGGTTCAACATCGTAATTAGTCAAGTAGTATGCTTCTATTTCAGATAATTGATTGGTTTCAGATACAAAAATACAATCTTGGCCCAAACCATTTTTGATCAATGGATCAGCCTTCCATTCCTCACATAAATATTTGATGACTTCAAGTTGTTTAGTTAAAGTAGCCCAATGCAAAGCTGTATTTCCAGAAATGTTCTTGGAAGATACCCATTGGTAAATTTGTTCATCAGTGATCAAATCATTAGATTTTAGTAAACCTAATAAATATTTGATTATGTCTAAGTGACCGTTACAGGCAGCCATATGCAATGGAGTGTTTTTGTTATCATCAACGATGTTATCGGTGATCAAAAGAGAAGAATCTATCATTTCTTCAAAAATCTCCTTTAAAGATTCAAGATCTCCATATCTGGCGTCTAAGACTACAGATGTTTTATCTTCATCATCTAGTTTTTGGAATTTTGTGTTTTCAACTTTGGCTTCTGTCATTTATATTATATGTTATTGTGATTGTGTAGATATACCTTTTTTTCAAAAAAAAAAATAAACTCAAAATAGCCAAAAATTGGTTCTTATGCTTTTCTTAGGTATAGGTGTGTGTGTGTGTTGGTTTGCTATATTAATTGTACTAAACTTTCTTATGTATCGAGTTTTTAAAATTTCGAAATTTAAGAAAAAAGAAAAGAGAAATATGACAAAAACATGGGAGCGGTGATATAATCATTATATGGCATTGCACGTGCACATCAAATTTCAAGGCTAAGCCATGTTAAACTGAAAAAAAAAAATATATCTACATATGTATTAAAATTAAAATCCACATCTACTAATGAAGATATTAAGATACATAGAAATAGCACCATCTACACTTGTTACTAAATGTCTGGTAAAAAAGACGAAATAGTTGATCAAATCAAAACTTCTTTGGGTCAAAAACCTAAATTTTTTTCAGCAAAGAGCTCTCTTGATGTCTACTTTAATGAATTATATGATAAAATCGATCTTTTGGAATCGCAATATATGGATCAACCATTAAATAAGCAGTATGTTGATGAGAAAATATTAAGTGTAATAGAAACTATGATCAAAACCATTGCGGATGAGGAAGTTTCTTCAAAGGATAATACTACTTTCATGCTGTCATTAAATGACATGAAACTCATCGATAGATTTACAAAATTTATAACTTTACAGCTCATATACAGACTGTTGCCTAGCAGCATAAAACCACAGCAATATTTGCTTGATGATAACAAGAACTCTATCTATGGAAGAATTAACAGCATTTCTAGGTTGGATGACCGTGAACTGCTGGCATATACACTCTCGAAACTTGTTCACTTGTTCACCATACATGACGAAAATTCCAAAATAAGCGAATCTTTCCACAAGTGTATAAAGCTCACCAATTTCTACTACGATTTAATTATAGGATGTTTGTATTTGATAGCAGAAGGTTGCGAATCAGCATTATTTGAAAATTATGTTTCAATTTTGGAAACAAATATAAATGATACATATGAGCTGTATGCAAACTATTCTATATGGATCAATTACCTTAAAAATAACATAAAAACACAACTTTTACTTTCAAAACAGCTTTCGAACTTAGTAGTCATCAAGAAGGATGGTCTTAAATCACTCATTCAGTTTATTCTTCAAAGTAAGGATACCGAAGAAATAGACTTATCAAAAATTGCTCATTTGAACGAACTTATTTTGAAAAAACCTTCTTCATGTAAAACCAATAAACAGTACTTTTATCTTTTGTTTAACCAAGTGTTTGAACTATTAGAGATAGAGGAGAGTTCCATTGTGATAGTTGGAGTTATGAATATACTATCAACCATTTACAATAAGAACATTAAGATCATAAATGATTTTTTTTACTCAACACTACATGAAGAATATATTTTTCACATTACAGCTAAGAAAAATGAATCCATTATTTCATCTAGTGATCTTATTAAAAGAATGAATGTTTTTATAACACTTACAAGACAGAATGACAACAATTTTATTCAATCAATGTTGGAATACAAAAACGAGTATGATTTCATGTATGTTCTTTACAGATACGCCAACTTTATTTATGTCAACTATAAAAGAAATAAGTTGGATCATACAATAATCAATGAAGCATATGTTAACAGTTTGATTAGCACTTTAAAGTTTTATCTTTTATGTTCAAATGGGAAATGGTATCTCTTGAACTATTTGATAGTAAATTACGATTTTGAAGCACAAGCCAGTGTTTTTGGAAAACTTCAAGTCACTGCAAACAGAAATTTGCCACAATTGAGTTTTATGTCAGAAGTGAGCTCTTCTGTTGGTAAAGAAGCAGATGTTACATCCAAAATACAAAGTTTGCAAAATTTTATTAAAACACAAGACGTTCAAAATGAACTCATATTAAAAGTCTTAGAGACCATTGCCAAAAATACAGACATTATCAATAACGTATTTGTTACAATATTAAGAAGATGGTGTGAATCTTATAATGCTGCCAATGAAGAAACAGATGTTTTTTTACAATTAAACGATTTGAAAATTATGAATAGCATGATTGAAACAAATGACTTTAAGGATGCAATTGCTAGTAATCCACAAGATATTTTGGTATTGATAATTGACTTATTAAATTTGCCAAACTACTTTCACACTTTGGAAATCTCTGAAGTTGACTCTGATTCTGATGATGAAGATGAAAATACTGGAAGTAACCAAAACGTATTTAATATGCTGCTGAAACTTATTTCTTACATCATTAGTGGAGGTTCATCATTCAATAAGCAAAACAAAACCAGTTTGAAAGAAATATCTGGTATTCTGAGCCAAAAATATTCTAAGTCAAAAGAAGCTATTAGCTTGATAAGCAAGATAATAAGACTTTTAGATGATAACAATGAATCAGTAGAGTTTGAAGATAATGTTGAAACAGCTGATAAAAAAATGTTGAAGCAAGCTTTGGAGAACCTTAACGATCCACTACCCCCTATAAAAGCTCAAGGTCTATATGAGCTTAGAGAGCTACTACTAAAAGAGTCACCAGTAGTGGATTATGGGGTTGTATTGGAATTGCATCTTAACGAGATGAAAAACGAAGAACCTTTTGTATATTTGAATAGTATCAGAGGTTTAGTGATTCTTTGTAACCATGAAAAGAGTTTAGAATATGTTATGAGACTTTATGATGAATACGGAAAGAAAGATTCTATATTGAACATTTCTTTTGAAGAAGAACTTCGCTTGGGTGAAGTTTTATCACAAGCATTCCAAAACAAAAAATATTTGTTAAACAAGGATGCTCAACTTCATAAGATGTTTAATATTGTTATTGAAAAGATAAATGCCAATAACGCTAAAACAACTGATAACAGAGTAAGAATGTCTGCTATGTCTATTCTAGGTATACTTCTTCAAGTTAATATGGATGTATTAACAGAAAGTGAATTGGTTGATTGTTTTTCTTGTATAAAAGGTATTTTGACTTTTGAATTTGATGAAAAAGACGATAGCTTTAAAATTTTAAGAAGAGCAAGCATTTATTTATTGAATGATATGATTTATAACTCTGGGTTGGATAGATTTGTCATATCATTTGAAGAATACGAATCTTTAGTTGCTCTGTTAAAGTACAACCGTGATGTTAAGGAAACTGATGATGTTACTATAGACATGATTGATAAACTTCTGTCCATAATCCAAGAAATTTGGAACCAAACATTCACTCTTGAAGAAGATACAACGGACAGCCTGCTGAATACCTTGAAGATCCGCTGATCCTGTATATACACATCCTGGCATGATTAAATGCAAGCACGTGTTGCACGTGCTTGTCACGTGCTTAACACATCTCTCTGTTTTTCCCCTTTACCAGCTGTATACGCATTTTACGCGTTAAAATCCCAATATTTTGTACCATATCTTATTTCATTTTCGCTTCATTTTTTTTTTTTTTTCTAGAAAGTTCCATTTGTTCAATGGATACAATTAACTGGTGAAGCATTATGCGGAGCAAAAAAGGAGAGAAAAAATTTCCAGAAAAAATACTGAAGCGTATGTTTGTGTGTGTGCTCACAGACACATCTGAGATTGTGATTTACTCTTAGATATAAATGCAATAGGTGTAATCAGATGGTTTTCATTTATTAGATCAATTAAGAAATTCAAATATTTAAAAAATTATTAAATAATTTCAAATATCAAAACCCCAAAAAATTAGTTTTTTTAACACATATACAAACATGTCCTCTGAAACTTTTGAATTTCAAGCTGAAATTACTCAATTAATGAGTTTAATCATTAACACCGTCTATTCTAACAAGGAAATTTTCTTGAGAGAATTGATTTCTAATGCTTCTGATGCTTTAGATAAAATCAGATACAAGGCTTTATCCGACAAAACCTTATTAGAATCAGAACCAAACTTATTCATTAGAATTACCCCATACAAGGATCAAAAGATTTTAGAAATCAGAGATTCAGGTGTTGGTATGACCAAGGCTGAATTAATCAACAACTTGGGTACAATTGCCAAGTCTGGTACCAAGTCCTTCATGGAAGCTTTATCTGCTGGTGCTGATGTTTCCATGATTGGTCAATTCGGTGTTGGTTTCTACTCTTTATTCTTAGTTGCTGACAAGGTTCAAGTTATCTCCAAGTCCAACGATGATGATCAATACGTTTGGGAATCCAATGCTGGTGGTTCTTTCACTATCACTAAGGACGAAACCAACGAAAAGATCGGTAGAGGTACCGTCTTAAGACTATTCATGAAGAGTGATCAATTAGACTACTTAGAAGAAAAGACTATCAAGGATGTTGTCAAGAAGCACTCTGAATTCGTTTCTTACCCAATTGAATTAATGGTCACTAAGGAAGTTGAAAAGGAAGTCAAGAAGGAAGACGAACCAAAGGAAGAAAAGAAGGAAGAAGAAGATTCCGACAAGCCAAAGATTGAAGAAATCGAAGATGAAGACAACAAGACCGAAGAAAAGACTGAAAAGATCAAGGAAATTGTTGAAGAGTTAGAAGTCTTAAACAAGACCAAGCCATTATGGACCAGACCACCATCTGAAGTTACTCAAGAAGAATACAATGCTTTCTACAAGTCTATCTCTAACGATTGGGAAGAACCATTAGCTGTCAAGCACTTCTCTGTTGAAGGTCAATTAGAATTCAAGGCTATCTTATTTGTTCCAAAGAGAGCTCCATATGACTTATTCGAATCTAAGAAGAAAAACAACAACATCAAATTATATGTTAGAAGAGTTTTCATCACTGATGAAGCTACTGAATTAATTCCATCTTGGTTATCTTTTGTTACCGGTGTTGTTGACTCTGAAGATTTACCATTAAACTTATCCAGAGAAGTCTTACAACAAAACAAGATCTTAAAGGTTATCAAGAAGAACATCGTCAAGAAGTTATTAGAAACCTTCCAAGAATTAGCTGAAGACGAAGAACAATACAAGACCTTCTACACCAACTTCTCCAAGTCCTTGAAGTTAGGTATTCACGAAGATACTCAAAACAGAGAAACCTTAGCCAAATTATTAAGATACCAATCCAGTAAGAGTAACGGTGATTTAACTTCTTTAACTGATTACGTTACCGGTATGAAGGAACACCAAAAGAACATATACTACTTAACTGGTGAATCCATCAAGGCCATCAAGACTTCTCCATTCTTACCAGCCTTAAACTCCAAGGGTTTCGAAGTCTTATACTTAGATGACCCAATTGATGAATACGCTGTTTCTCAATTGAAGGAATTCGATGGTAAGAAGTTAGTTGATATTACCAAGGACTTCGAATTAGAAGAAACTGAAGAAGAAAAGAAGACTAAGGAAGAAGAAGCCAAGAAATTAGAACCATTAACTGCTAGATTAAAAGAAATCTTAGCTGAAAAGGTCGAAAAGGTTGATGTTTCCGATACTTTAGGTGAATCTCCAGCTGCTATCAGAACCGCTCAATTTGGTTGGTCTGCTAACATGGAAAGAATCATGAAGGCTCAATCTTTCAACGATGACTCCATGGCTTCTTACATGAGTGCTAAGAAGATCTTTGTTGTTAACCCAAAGAGTCCTATCATTAAGGAATTAGCTACCAAGATCAGCAACGGTGAAGGTGAATCTAAGACTGTTCTAGATTTAACTAAGTTGTTATTCGATACTGCTTTGTTAACTTCTGGTTTCTCTTTAGAAGAACCATCTTCTTTCGCTTCCAGAATTAACAGATTGATTTCTCTAGGTTTAGGTGTTGACGCTGATGAAGCTACTGAAGCTGCTGAAGCTGAAGAACCAGTTGAAGAAATTGTTGATGAAGAAAATGAAATGGAAGAAGTTGATTAAACAATGTAATGATTAATTAATTGAAATGTTTACGGCTTTATACATATTTTCTATATATGATGATTAATTTTTAAATTTTTTTGTTTTTTTAATAATTAAAATTATTGGAGCTAAATGTATACTACTAGCTGTTAACTGTTTTGTTATAGCATATAGAATCAATAAAATGTTAATCATTAGCAAAGATTGAAGTTTGTGATGCTCCCAACTATATTTTTGTGTTTAAAAAAAAATGTCTTAACGCCGAATATCACGTGTTACAAATTATTTTGCACTTTCCTATTTGGGAAGTATGGGTGTAAACAGTTTTAATTTGTTTACTTAATTTTTTTGTTTGAAAAAAAAAGAAAAAAAGTAACGTACAGGTAAAGTTTATTCAACTAAGCTAATAGGTTTGGTTACTTCCTTATTGATTGAAAATATTTGTTTGAATTTTGATTATTTCCTATTAGTTAAAGATGCTTGATTGATTTTAATTTTAAATTAAAAATAAATATATAAAAACTAAATTACTTTTGGGATAAACCAAAAACAAAACCCCCCATAGCTTACAGTAACCTAACATTGTTTAGATATTTAAATATATTATATACAGTCAAACTATAAATGGCTTCCTCAGCAACTCTATTAGGGTCCCCTCAAAAAGCTAATAATTTTGAAGAAAAACTTGTTAACATTTCACCTATGAAGCAGAGATATTTGGACTCTTTGCAAAATACAGGCCTAATGACTGAACCAAGAACTACCAATAACTCTCCAAACAAAAACACAACTCCAAGATCTATGAAAAAAGTAAGTGTTTTTGAAGAAAATTTAACCTCTCCTTTGAAGAAAATAAGCAAGTTTTCTGCCATCAGCTCATCTTCTTCTCCATTGAAAAACAAAAAAAATGAAAGCTCTTTGTCTTTTGCTGAATTTAAGTCAGCAATCTCTTCTCCCAAAAAGGAGTCAGCTTATAAACTGACAAATGTTGCACCTAGTAATAACATTGCAAAAAGCATTAAGCTTGCAAACTTTGATGTGTCAAATCTGAATCAGCAAGATCTAAAAACATACACATTTTTGTGTAGAGTTGCCGAAGTCCAGCAGTGGATTAATAATATAATTAAAGATAGTGGATTACAGCAACTACCTGCAAGTCCGGTTGAACTTATCAATAATAACTTGTTGAAAAACGGTGTTTATTTGGCAACTGTTGTTAAAATTATAGAAAAGAATAAAAATATAGTTGTTCATCCAGCAGATTGTAAATTTCCTTATTTACTAATGGAAAACATTGAGCTATTTTTACACTTCTGTTTTAAAATGAAAATTCCTGATCACTTTAAATTTGAATCAGTTGATTTGTATGAAAACAAAAACTTTTCAGGGGTTATTGAAACCATTCATTGTATTGCTTCAACTTTAAATAAATCTACTAAATATACAAGCTATATTGAGCCTATGGTTAACTTATATGGAAAGCTTCAATTTTCGCCATTGGAGCTAGGTCAAGTCAAAAGAAAATTAAATATAATGGGTGGCATTAAGGCCTTTGACTTCTTTGACAATTCTAGTGACCATAAATCTAGTGTTGCAAATAGATATGACTTTGATGAACACAATGACAATTTTGCGGACGATAAAATAAAAGTGATTAAAGAATTGCAAACAAAGTCTAACTACAAATCTGACATAAAATCCAACTTGCAACAGCTAGAGGATGAGCTTATAACAAAGCACTTTAAAGTAAAGGAAAAAGAAGAACCAGAAAAAGAAAAATCATTATCATTGCCACCACTTACTGATGATGTTAATGAAGTTGATTTTGAAAATACCCCTGATGTAATGACAACTTCTTTACTAAACCAAATTTCTACAAAGTTAAACAAAAGAAATAGCATCAACAGTCATTATTCTGATATCAAATTTAAAAATTATGAACCTTCAACCACTAGCTCTATGACTCTTGCAGACAATTATAACATTCCAAAGTTAGACTTTACTGAAAATGTTAGTGAGGAACATTCTGGCGACAATAACCTGTCTTATTATGCTAAGTCAGTATCTTCCCAATTTTCTTCCCCTAGAAGAAGAAGACGTGCTAGAATGACTGGTGACTTTACTTACTCATCTCAACCAGTAGATAATATATCTGAATACTCAGCAACCACTTTATATTCTGAGCCTACATACCCAGTGTCAAACTACAAAATCAGTCACATATCACCTCATAAACTTACGAGGGTTGAAGAAAATAATACTTTTGAAGATTGTGTAATCTTATTCCAATCTTTAGTCAGAGCAAGTTCAATCAGATTCAAAAAATATGATACCGATTCTCGAGTAGAAATATATGAAGAAGAATTAATTCAAATGCAGTCATGTCTGAAAGGTTACATATCAAGAAAGAACAAGTATTTAAAAGTTCAAAAAGAAGGTATTTACGATGAAAAAGTATCTTTGATACAATCTCATATCAAAGGTAAACTTATCAGAAAAAATCAAAACACCTTGTTGTTGGCTTTATTGAAAAATAAATATGAAATAGAATCAATCAATGATAACATAAAGGCTATTTTAGTCAGAACCCAAGTTATATCCACCATTTCTAGACAAAGAGTCTTTTTATCACATGTTATTAACTTACAATCTTTAATTAAAGGTAAATTAGCTAGAATTGAAGATATCAATCATACTGATGATGAAACATTAACTTTGATTAAACTACAAAGTACCATTAAGGGTAATGCTTTCAGACATCACATAAGATTTAAGAATTACTATCTAGAAAACTGTAATTCACAAATCATTTCTTTACAATCTTTAGTAAGAAAAAAAATTGTTCAGAATAAACAGCTAGATATTGAAAAGAATGTGTTGTTTAAGAATTCTGCTACTCTTTCTTCTCTAGCCGGTCATATTAAGGGTGCTTATTTAAGAAACTATTTGTACAAACAAATGTATGAGCTAGAGTTAATGGACAGTGCATGTATATCACTACAATCCAGCATCAAAGGTGTACTTACCAGGTATTGCTTTGATGTTGTTACTGATTACATAAGTGAAAATGACAGTGATTTAGCTGAACAACTACAATCTGCTATTAGAGGTAAATTGCAAAGAACAAAATTAAAAACAATGAGCCACCATTATCAAAAACATGTTAAAGAAGTTTCCGTAGTTCAAAAGCATATCAGAAAATGGATTATTCATAATGCTTATTCAGATTTGATGAACTCTGCCAATCCTCAATTAAAATCAGTTTCTAAATTTGCTCACTTATTGAATGGTACAACTCCAGTTTATGAGTCTGAAGACAAGTTGAACAATATGAAAGACATCATTGACTCCACCAATTTGGATATTACCAAAAAAGAAAACAGCTTAATGGTTATGGCCAAAAAGTTAATGACTTTAAAAAATAATATTGATCATACAACTGTCATGGATAGTATAAGCAATGAAACAAATAAAATTTTAAACAAGGTTATGATAGAAAAAGATTCTGGATTTGGTGATACAATGGCTGCTTTAGAAATGATGAAATGTTTTGAAAAATTGATGTATCTGTTACAAAACGATCCATTTTATTTCAGAATGTTTTATAATGATAACAGAGAAAAGGTTGAAAAATTCATAAAGCTAATTTTTTACCAAAACGATGGTACTATTAATAACAGAGAATCTATTTTGGTAGTCAAATTAATCACTGAATTAATTACTTATGAAATTGAAAAACAATCTAACTTGGAAGATTACTTATTTAATCAAGATATTGATTTACCTTGGAAAAGACAACTGCATTCTTTTTTGGTTGCTAACAAAAAAGAATTTTTGAACGGCATGTTGTTTGAAACTGTTCACAAGATCAAGGTGATGACCACCAATCAAAGTTTGTCCTTTGAAAGTGATCCTTTAAAGATTTACAATCAACTTGTTAACGAATACGACTCAGAAATGACTCCACAAAAGGCTATTGAAATTCCAGCAGTCAAAGAAAGATACGTTTCCAATATGATTTCTTTATGGAACTCTATTGAAGAAATACAACACATTTTGATTGATCATTTAGATGATTTACCTATTGAGATTTTGCATTTGTGTACTAAATCTTACCATGTTATCATTAATAAATCTGAAGACGAATTTGACGCTTTGGAAGGTATTTCAAAGATTATAATTGGTGGTTTTATTAACGATTACTTATTGAACTTTGATTCTTTCACTCCTCAATCTAATAGTGGAAACTATGAATTTAAAAACAACATGAGAATTTTAAGTAATTCTTTATCAACTGTATTTGCTATGAGAAAGTTCAAAGGTTATTATCAACAGCTAAATGTTTATGTTGAAGAAATTGGAAATGATATTGCAGCAATTTTGAATACATTAATCATCCCACCAGACTTCCAAAAATTGATTGATGAAATGATATACAGAGACATGAAATTAGAATCGCCTCCTGTCTTAACTATCAATGCCAAGTATTTACTGGAAATTCAAAGGTTCTTGGATGATCAAGAAGAAACATTGCCAGAAAATGATCCTGCTGCCAAAATCTTAACCGTTTTATCAAAATGTGAAGATGAGATGTATAATAGCAAGTTCTTCAAACAAAGCTCAAAGATTGTGAACTTGAAATTAAATCCTTCTTCCTATGTTTTATCTGATATTTCTAATAGATCCAAACCTTTGTATAACTCTGTAATGTGGGGTTTAGTCATTTTGATGCAAATTATAAGTCCTAAGTACATGGATAATGTATTTAGTATGCTAACCCATGAAGATAACGAAATTGAAGAAGACATTTGTGAGGAAAAGCTACAAGCTTTGTTAAAATCTGATAAATCCATTATTAAAACAAATAGTATTTTCAAAAAAGATTCCAACATAGGATATTTGGATCTAAAAATGCTTGTTGCTGAAAAGCTTGTTGAATTAGATAGATTGGGTTTAATTGATAAGAATAATAAGTACCAGTCTTTATTGAATGATATTACTAATAACTTGAAAACTCATCAATACTTCAAACAAAAGAATGAAGACGAAATTATGATAGTTAAATCCACTATAGATATTTTATCAGCAAAATTGTTGGAAGTCACTAAGAATTTGGGTGCTTCAGAAAAAACATTCAACTTATTTGTTGAAAATTTAAAACCTAACTTTAACAATTCAGGTACAGTCAAGAAGCATAGATTACACTTTAGATCTTCTAAAGAAAAAAATAAAATGGCAGCCAATTCATTGCAAAGAGTTTATACTTTGAAACAATTACATGAAGGTAAGATTTTATTTGCTTGCAAGAATATCAATCTAAAGGTATTACCTGTCAATTACTTTGGTAATGGTGGTGTCAAATATCCAAGCATATCTTTTACAATTTCAACAAATAACGGTAAAAGCTATGTTTTCAGTATGAAATCAGGAAGCGAAGCCAATAATATTAAAGAAGATAAAATTAATATATTAGATCTTTTGGATATGACTGTTACCAACAAACACACTGAATTGCTCAAAGGTGATGTTAAAATGTACAGCAACAGTTTATTCAAACTACTGATTAAGGATTTCATAGCATAGATTTAAATATCAATCTTTATATATTAAATCTATATGTCTAATGTATAAGTTAGTATAAATTTGAAAATGAGTTTATTTGTCGGAGATTATTATGATGTCCCAATCCACGTTTATAATTTGTTGTATTTTTTTTTTTTACCGAGCAACTCCAGCTTTTAAGCCTTGTACTGGTTTTTTTTTTTTGGTAGCATATAACAGTAATTTGATCCTTAATCCCCTTGTTGATGTTGCTTAAAATTGTAATAAATAGTTAAGCAACCAACACTTTTTCTTTTTGTAAAGAACCTTCTTTGTAAATTACACATTACAGAAGTTGGTAGCTGAACTATAAATTTTTTTTTTATTTGAATCAAGCCTTTATCTCAACAATAACAAGCTTTAAAACTTTTATTATGAGTTCGATTTCTGCAAGCGTTAGCATGAGCAAGAATAAAGAAAAAAATGCTGAT
>ERZ794949.114-NODE-114-length-30851-cov-134.439180_pt1 | contig 30851 bp, 17 predicted proteins | sample MGYA00511363_ERZ794949 | MGnify/ENA primary metagenome ERZ794949 (study PRJEB30137, sample SAMN04331402) | food metagenome | isolation source: T1 must sample point D1 replicate B | place: Australia: South Australia ...
TATTTTACCAAATTAATGGAACCACAATATAATCAAGCTATCTTGAGCATTTTTACGTATTGCCTTTTTTTTCATTCCTCTTACAGATATCATTATTCAACGTTTTTTTCTTGCTGCTCTAAATAACCCTATCCTTAGGCTCTATTAAATAGGTTAATCCATCCACCACCTTTTTTTTGTCGCTTATTTCACTTTGTATTATTGCACCAAAACCTCACGTGCCTTATCTTAAGATCAATACAATAAATAGTGAATATAAAATTTAGACTAAAAAGGTATGTGCTTGTTTCTCATTTGCAGTTGATTGTGTTTTTTTATATATAAAGGTATTGCCAATTTTGTTTTGCTTACTCGTTGACATTTTCGTCATGTAACTTCTTATATCCGAAAATCCTACTTTGTTCGCCTTCATCCCATTTCATGCTATCGTTAGTGGCATGTCTGCACAAGTTTCTACCTTCTTCCTTGGCCAAGTCCACGGAGTTCTTACTTTGTTGGTCATCCATATCTTCTTCATCAGATGACATATCACTGTTATAATCATCGCTGTCTGGACTGTCAATCTCCTCGTCTAATGCTCTGACTCTGTTTGCACCATATGCTAAACTGGTTGTTTTCGCGTATGAATGCCCGTCATCGTTTGGATCGATGTAATCATCCTCATGGTCAATCATGTCACCGGAATAAATGTTTGAATACCCGTTGTCATTGGCTTTTACTTCTACCGGCCCCTCAGCTGTAGCTGCTATGTTTACTTTCAAAAATTCCTTCACTGTTGTGCTAACAACTTCCCCTTTTGAGTTAACATACTCTATAGCTGAATCTACATCATCGTCTTCTTTTTTGATATCTGTAAAATAACTTATTTTAGAGTCTTCTTCATCTTCATCATCAGGCTGTATGTCAATGTGTATGTCATCAGAATGTCTGCCCATCATCATATCATCTACACTGCTTCTGAAGTTTACATCTGGGTAATTGTTTCCATCAAACTCATATTCCGCAGATTCATCTATCCCTAAAACCCCGTAATTATTCACAGGTAGCTCAATCATGGTATCTATATTTGGACTATCTTCGTCATTCAAATTGTCCTCATCGTCTTGATTTGTTAAGTGCTCTCCATATCCACCAGAACCCCAAGCTTCATTCAAAGAATCTTCATCTCCAAAGTTGCTATTGTACTTTTCTCTGGCTTCATTCAGTACAGCATCTGAATAATCAACCCAAGCCTTTTCATAAAGCATTTCCCTGATATCTGTCATTAACACATAGATGTTCATTTCTTGTAGATATGTGACAAACTTAGCTACTTCTTCAGCAATAAGAGTCAAATGACCCATGTATCCAAGTCTTAATTTGTTTGTTTCTTCATATTGTTGGCAATATTGGTCACCTGCAATAATCAATTCTGTAATTCTACTTTCTGTAAACAAATCAGCTATCAAGAATCTGTTGACACCATCTTGCAATGATCCATTCAAAATTTGCTGGACTATGTCAAACACAACATTATGGAGGAAATTGTTCCATGGGAAATCAAATAGCATTTCAAGTACAATGTCAACAATGCTGTTGTCTTTCAATGCTAATTTCAGCATATCCCCAGTAACTGGATTTGCTCTAATTTCAGCTTCAGTTTGCAAGTAATCAAAATCAGCAAAAACTTCTCCAGAGTTGTCTTTCTTTTCGGTTTCTGCATTGTCTGAAAATTCATTGCTTTCATCATTTTTCTTGGGGTTGATACTAGGGTCAGAAATTTCATCACTGGAATTTTCTTCAGATTTTATATTCAATCTTTCTAATTCAACATTAATCTCATCTTCATCGGTTTCAATTTTTTTGATATTTGTTCTTAGCAGCTTCTTTTCCTTTGTTGTTGTTACAGGAGTAGTTCTCTTACTATCAGACTTAGAAGTTAAGTCCTCATCAGTGCTATTGTCATTCCAAACAGCATTGCTCATATCAAACAAAGGTTCATCATCCTCATCAAAGTCATTGCTTATGATATCAAAGTTTGTTTTCAATAAATCAGCTATTTTTTCCCTTCTTAGAGGATCTCTTTGTTTGACAATTTTTTCACCATCAGCTTCATTTAACAAGGCCATGTTAGAACAATGTAGTAATTCGGCTACTAATTCACAAACCTTAAATCTATCCATACCCAAAGGTTCTATGACACCAAATGGGGTTTTAAAGTCTTTTGGAAGAGACTTTTTCATCATTCTGCATAACTCAGGCAAATTCTTTGAAAAGTATCTTATCATATCACCCAAGTATATAGGATCTCTCATATCTGGTGGATTATCTTCTATCGTGGTTTGCATAACTTGAATTAGATCATAATCTGAATGGTTTTTTCTTATGATTTCTATTATTATACCAACACAATTGCTTAAGGGTAATCCACCTTGAGACATCAACAAACCAAGCTTTGAAATCATCCCTGGACTAACTAGTCTTCTAGTTAGTTCATTCGGTCCAATTGCGGATGCTATTTCGCTATTGGAATTAGCACTCAATGTTATCAATGCCTTGATAAAATCAGTGGCTGTGTTTTGTATGGTTGAAATCTTAGAAGAGTCTAAGCAATCTAACAATTTCTCTATCAGTCTTTGTTGTTTCAATAACAATATCACATACGTTGGTGATTTCGGCTTATCAGTGGAGATAATCTTCAATAAGAAATCCATAAAAGAAGATACTTCCAGATGCTTAATAAACTTATCAACCATATTTTCCTTCATAACGATTTGATATAAATATTGTTCCAAAGAATTCATCTTGTTATTACTTTTTGAGCTTTCGTTATCTTCCTTAACTTTTCCATTGTCTATATTTTGGTCTTCGTTGGTAGATAACTTAGACATGAAGACGTCCATGAACGTAGAATCATCATCGTCTTCATCGTTTTTATCATCATTATCATTTTTATCATTATTATTTTCCGAGGAGTACATCCATTGTGATAATACAGAACTCTCTTCAGACATTGAAGTTAATTCAGCATAGTGTAATAATCTCTCATTTACCTTCAAAAAAGCAGCAGAAGCATCATTGGCTAGAACGGCATATTTATCCAACATGGACCAAAGCTTTTTGATCAAAAAGTCATATTTCAAAAATGTTTCTGCTATAGCGGGAATATCAATGAGGAAAATATCTACTGCACTGACTGCGCATCTATAAAATTCAATTAAATCCAAACTCTCATTACTCTTAAGAGAATCTACCTTGGACAACAAAAGATCATCGTCTTTATTTTCAGTATCTTTTTGCTCATCTTCGATATCTTCAACACAGTACCTAGAATCTAGTATGTAATCAAGCAATTTGGACAAAACTAGAGGGTTGGCAAAGTAATCTTCCAAAGAAAGGAAATCTTCATTGTCACCAACCAATTGTAGTACCAAAATTCTTGAAAGATCTTCCATTTTCAATAACTTTTCTAATATTTTTAAATTAGGTCTATACTTATTTTCAGTTACACTGGATGTTTTGATGATTTCTTTATAGTCTATGTTTTTGTGCAGATACTCATCTTGGAAAAAGTATGGGTCGTAATACTTATAAATTTTATTATCAGATTTTTTCGGTTTAGATGAGCTATTATCATCCTCGTAATCACTCGAGTTGTTTGCCTCTATTTCTTTATCATTTGTGATCACTTCGTTGTCTGACTCTTCAAAATCGCTTGGTTCGTCTTCTTTTTTGTTATTCTCATCGATTTTCAAAAATGCATCGTCTACGAGATGGTTAAGCCCCTTCATGGATCTAGAACGAGACCAAAAATTGTTATTCATTTGTCTTTTGCCTCTTTAATTTTTCTGTTTTTTTTTTTGTTTTGTTATTGTTTTTAACGTATTATATAAGGTTCTTGTCGTAATAACACTAACAAATTAATCTTTTGATATATATTGTATGGTTGTTTGGGCTAGAAAATATTTAAATTTATCGAGAAATAACAAGAAGCAGAGTACCAGAAAAGTACGAAAATTTTTTCTTGAAAAAAAAAAGAAAAAAATACATATAAAAAAAAAAGACCCACCATAATGCGTAGGCGAAGCGCTGGTGGGTATATATTGGGGGTTGGCACAGGAGGGAACCGGACATATCTTGTCGGATATAAAGAATAGAAGGTATAGGAGAAAACACCAGTGAAACGGGTGTTGAATAACTCGGGTCTGGAGTTTTTTTTTTTCAATAGCTGGGGGGATTCAAGGTAGAAGCCGAACTAGGTTCCTGGCGCTATTGGTGTGCTAGTTTCATCGATGTGGGTTCTGTTGATAAATATTATCCCCTGATTTTTTTTATATCCCAAAACGTGAAAAAATGTGTAGCGCGGTATTGTTTACTAATCAGTCACGTGGATAGCAACAAACATATGTTTACAGATTGAAAAAAAGGAATTAAGTTAATTGCTGTTAAATACATACCTGTGTATATGCTTAAATACACATTTGGAAACAATTAAACAACTGTTTTTTAGTAGTTACATTTGATGTTATATATTGGTGTAAAAATCTATAATCATTGCTACCAATTTCTCATTGATAAATGAGTCTATCGACCGCATGCTTTCATTTATCAAATATTCACTATTAAAATGTCTTTTATCAATCAATTCCATTTTGACAAATTTTGTTACTGTGAAGTGAACCTTATCGTAGAATCTATTTTCAAACGATAACCCTATGACGATGTTTTTTAATATCTGTGCAATATTGAAAGCTTCCATGTGTTTTAAACTTTTCAAGTACAATTCAAAGATTAGTCTATCAAACTTGAAATCAAGTAATGTTTCTGTGATATTCACACAAGATTGATACATACCCAAGAAGTAATAACTCAAACAGAGTAATTTCAGCTTTTCGTATTGCTGCCCTTCTAAAGTTTCATTTGCATCAAATTTGTTTCTTTCTATAAATGCTAATGTTTTTTTGTAAACTACCAAAAAGTTCTCTATAATGTTGTTTGGTGATTTTTTGTAATTTATGCTCAAAAGATATTTTAAAAAGCTTTCATCCATGATTAGCAAATCCTTGATAAGAGATGTAATCAGCAAGTTGTTTGTCATCTTCAGTTGCATTTCAAACAAATCAATCATTTCTGGATCCATATTGTTCAATTCAAAATAATTTTGTTCAATCACATAATCCTCAAAAATCTCTTTGTTATTCCATATAAAGTTCAAATATCCATGTTTGGAATTGGGAAAATTGTAAAAAGTGCTGTTGTGAGTCAATATTTTTATATTTTCTACTTCCTTAATTTCAGGGTTTGAATACTCGGTTAACAAATAATCAAAATGAAAGTTTTTGATTGACCTGGATGATTGCTTAGTTATATCAACATTATCAGTTTGATTGTTGACTAACTGAAATTCTAATAAATCATATTTTAAATTGTTTGTTAGGTACAGGTATTTTATCAGGTTAAGTTGTGAAAACGCTTCATTAGGGCTAAGTTTAAATAGCTTTACAGTTATTTCATAACAAATTTGAATAAACTTCTTTTCTTTGTTCCTTTCAAAAAATGATAACTGCAAAAGTAAGTACTGCTTAATTAAAAACGGATCTTTTATAAAATTTATAGCTTGGTTTAACAAATGCATAAATGCCTCATCCTCAATTTTGAAATGATTGATCAATGCCAAATACAACAATAAATAACCCTCATGGGAATCCAAATGATCAATCAATTTGTTTGCAAATGATTTCACTAAATTTTCTCCGTCTTGTCTCATTTCAAAAAACTTTATAATTCCAATGATCATATTATTGTTTATATAATCCAACTCTTTGAATCCTCGGAAGGAAGCAAACCCAGTTTTTAGACTATATGGAAAATACTCAATAAGCAAGTCAAATAATTGAAACTCAACTTTGATGTCGGACATTTTCAAAAAATCGTTATCATAAGAAACCCATGACTTTTTATACCCTAGTGTATCACATTCTTTAAATGTTCTTATAAATTCAGAGACATAAGCTCCCTCCCAAATATCCTCTTCGCTGTAAATAGTATTATTATAAGTGATAATTTCGTAATCTTTCAAATCATCAATAAAGGTTATTCTCAGGTCTATATTGTGAAACATATCATACGAACAAACCATAAAGATATCATTTTTATTAATTTTAAGACTTGTTCTTAATGATTTTTTCAAATCATCCATGTTAAAGAAATCTAAGCCAAAGGATATGGTATAGACGTTGTGTATTTGTTCTACGTTATATTGGTAATAGTGGCCTTTCACGGATTTGCTACTTGGTCTGGAGAATATAAGATATGTGGGCAGATATATGAACAATTCGTCAATATAAACATCACGCTGACTTATCGATTCATTTGGATATTCTTCCAAAATAAAAGGTTTATAATTGGGCTGAGAATTTATCAAAGGTTGCTGTGGTATCTTGAATGATTTAGAAAAAGAAAGGTATGTGAGAGTTTCATTGTATTTTAAAAGTCTTGTCTTTTTTGATTGTTTAAGCTCTTTGTTGTTTAAAGATAAGTTTGCCTTAATAAAATCAGACATTTAACATCAAAAAAAAAAAAAAAATAGAATTAAATGTAGTTTGATCTTTGCTTTGTGGTTTTCAATATTTTTTACAAATATTCATTTATGAGTATTATTGTGTTTTGTTCATGATATTAAAGTATTACGCGGTCTCGCTTAGCGCTAAATTTCATCAAGTGATAGCTAGCTGCGGAAAAAACGGATATAGGCAGCAAAGAAAATATTACTGAAACAGAATTACAGGCTTAAAGTATGTATTTAAACAAGTGTACTTGTTACGAAAGTTAAGTGAACATGATGTTTGAACAATCCAAAAGATAGAGGCATAAATATAAATTTAAATAGGCATATGCACGTCAAGCATACCACTGTCAAATTTTGATTGTTAAATTCAATAATATACATATATTTTATTTTGATAATCTAGAACGATCAACATATTTTTCAGTAACCGTAAGATGAAAATGAGAAAAAAGCAATAAAAGCATGTTACTCACAACTCAATAAGCAACTACAAGTTTAATACAATTTTTGTTTTGTCACATTATAAATTTGGGGTATTTACAAAGTGTTGGTTATTTACACAAATGTTCCAGATCATTTCCTAAAAAGGTAAATAAAATCTGACAAACAATGTAGCATATTGAACAGTTTCATCCATTTTTGTTATTAAGCTACATATACAAATTCAATAGGGCTGTCAAAAATTCAGTTTTTTTTTTTTTGATGAAAAATATAAATGAAAACATTCCTGCATGGGTTGACGATACATTTTTTCTTCATATCTTTGCATTACAATGAAGTGTAGTTATTTGCAGCTAAGCGTTGAAATGTGTAGGTCGAAAAAAAAAAAAAATATGAAACTTTCAGCTATGAAGAAAAAAAGTGTTTGAATAATCCCAATTAATATATTGTGTCATAATTTATTAAAAAAGAAAAAAATTAGGATCTACAAAGTTTAATAATATATTCACCGATTTAATAAATTACATATTAATAATCATTACTAATTGTTACTGTATTAGTAAGTAGTTGTTACATCATAAAAGTAATATATGGCTTTTAAATCATGCTTGAATGATATAATTAAAGTACAGACAAAAAAGAAAAAAAGGCTACTTTGAGATATTATTACGTGGTTTTGAAGCCATTTTAAAATTGGTGTACCTGCTTATCTTTTACAGGGTTTTGTTGAAAATAGATTTCCCCGTCAAATATAAATAAAATAAAAAAACAGTATTTTGCTTTTTTTTTTAAATATTATAATGTGAAAACAATAAAAAAGTACTTTTTTGGCTGTTTTCTATTGTTCAAAAAAAATTTAACCGAATATTATGAACTCAAAAAAAAAAGCTACAAGCTATTTTGGCCATGAAGATATTGCTGTTTTGGTCAACGCAAAAACACTAATTCGTTGATTCAAAGGTCAAAAAGCGTCTTCTATAAGCTATTTTCTTATTAATCATATTTCTGTGACTCAATACACTTATTTTTAATGTTTATGATAAAACGAAAAATGATATAATAACATCGCAGCAATTGCTTTTAAAAATCTATTATTCGTCTTTTTTTTACGCCCGCTAGTTAAATTGAAATAAGGATGAAAAATAGAAACTGAGTTTTTTTTTTTTTGGTGAAGATCATTCGGATCGTCAAACAGGTGGGAAACGAATAGTCAGCTAGATTGTCACAATTTACAGTCTAAAATTCATGAAAGCGGGTCTTGATTAATATGTATGACTATGCGATGTCTCAAATGCAATAAGATACCAATAATTGTACATTATATATACTATAAGGTCAATATCACAAAAAACATTAATACCATTATTATTATTTTTTTGCCAAAAACCATTCTCTAGTAATTCATCGTCAGCAATTTTGACTTAAAAATTCTTAATTAAAAATACCAATTTAGTGACAACAGTTACGAAAAAAAAAAAAAAGTCTCTTTTTTTTAAACACACTTTTTTTTCTTTTTTGTTAAAAAAAATTGGTTTGTATATAAAAAATAAACAGGTATGGTTTGAGGTTTCTTTAATGTTTCAATACTTTATATATTTATGGCAGTTTAATGAGCTTGTCAAGCTGAAAAAAAAAAAAATTTGTATATAAACCCAAATAAAAATTAACTAACAAGATTAATTCAATTTTATAAACACATTTTACTTTTATTCAATCAATTCTTATAACTTCTTGATAAACATATTTAATCTCTTTTCATATTAGGTATCCAAAAAAAAAAAAAGAAAAGACAAAAAGAAGATACACAAGTAGGTTATACCATCAAAAAGTAATTAAAACAAACAGGTAGTTCATTGCTATTATTATATTACAGCTTATAAATTGTTTTTTGGTTTTCAAATAATCAGAAAATTTTAGCGTGATTAAAGATACTAAAAACAGAATTACACATTCATTTCATTGGCACATATTGAGATCAACATACTAATATTAGTTTTGAAAAGTTGATACCATATTTTTTTAAAAAGAAACCAAAAAAACATTCATTTCTATAATATAAATAATAAAGTAAATAATGGCTGCATTACAACCTTCAACTGACATACTCAATAAAAACAGTCTCAAAAAGAAATCCTTTTCTTGTGGGATATGTAAAAAACAATTCACTAGAAACTCATCACTGCAAACCCATATGAACATTCATCTGAATGTTAAACCTTATGTTTGCAATATCTGTGATTTCAGGTTCAATGCAAATCCCAACTTAATAAGACATAAAAAAAACGTTCATAATATGAGATTTTCAAACAGTTCAAAGGGTTTTGTGGTTAAGGACAATTCAATTTTGAATGAGTCTGAGGACAGCAGCAATAACTTCAACGAGACACCTTCATCGCATAATCAAAAGAAAGTATCTGTTTCTTTAAGTGATCCCATATACCAAGTTAACAAAAATACGAAACTTACGACATACATCAACAAGCAGAGAAAACTTCCCGAACCCATTTATAATGTACAGATAGCTCATCCCGTGAAATTTAAAGATTTAGTTCAGTATGAAACTTTAGTCAATTACATTGAATCCAGAAGGTAACATAACCTTTGATATTGCAGCTTATTAGGAGGGAAAAAAAAAAAAAATTGGCCAAATCCAATGAAATATGAAACAGGGTCAGTGTATATTACATATCTTTATCTTTTTTTTTTTTTTTCCTAGCTGCACCAAAAAAAAATACTATCTATCTAATATTATTCTTTTTATGCATGAAAAAAAAAATCCATATCTTTTGGCTAAATTTATTCTTAATATATGCGGAAATCTTCTCGTATTTTTATTTTGAAAAAATCAACTTAATTGTTTGAGCTTTTTTTTTTACCATATAAAATGGATTTAAATACTTTTTTCTTAATAAACACAGCAATAACGCTCAAGAACGTTTTGAGAACAAAAGAAAAGTGTAAACGCACACATCTTTTTTGGGTTTTTTTACGGATTAAAATTTTTGCCATGGGTAAAAAATGTAGTTATTTCCTGATTACTAGTGTGGAAAAAAAAAGACAGGAAACAACAAAAAAACTCATAGGAATAGCTCATATAAAATACAAATAAGAAACTGCCTAGATATTTTTAAACGAATATATTTAGGAGCCAGATTCATATAATCATTAACTAAATTGTATTTACTATCTGACTACATGGCCCTTTTTTTTTTTATTTTTTGAAAACTAGTTTTTTCGTTTTCATTGGAGCATTTTTTTTTTTTGATGAATTTTGGTGAAAGATATGATCACGGCTGTAAAAAAAAAAACAGTATTTCTTTATGGAATAGCTTTGAAACACTAAGATAAGCAAAGAAGACCACAGGTTGAAGAAAAAAAATTTTACACAAATAATACGTATTAGTTCAAAGCAAAATTGCGACATATAATATTTGATTTAATAAGTCTTATGGATCATGCAGAATGAGTGATGCCACAAAGTACGTAATAGGATGACTGTGTTAAGTACATATCTATGTTGATTAAGAAATTAAAGTTTTTTTTTTTTTTTCGGTGACATGCGAATACTTCTATACAGGTAGACAGAAGGCACATATAAAAATTGTAATTCTTTATATGTTTCTTTGTTAGAAGAAGTGATGAATCAAAGCACTATATTAGTTCATACATTGAAAACAGATTTAGTTGACTGATTTTAGTGTATCGCCTTGTAAAGCCGAAATTAAAAATTTCTTCGGGGCTTCTTGACAGCATCCTCAACAATGTCTAACTGACCAGTGCACGTGCAAGCATTGCTTTTTTTTTGTTTGTTGTTGAAGCATAGAAATTACTCAAATAGGAAATAGTTAATAATTACTCAAAAAAAAATTTTTTTTCTTGAAAGAATTTTTCTGTTACACCATTCTCTACTATTTAAGGAAATTGCTGATCATCAATTTAATACATCAGATATTCTCATATTTAAACTGAATTTTTTATTGGAAATACTAAATAAATAAAACCTCACCTTGACTAACTCCAAGGCCAAGAATATAGATTGATAGACATCAATCGGAATTAATAATTTTTGATAAAAAAAAATTTGCTTCTTTTAAATTAGTTATTTATTCAAAGTATTAGATGATGATACACTTTATTTTATGCATAGTTCAACTGAATTACTAAAACATGTTAGATACAATAGCCATCATGTCTTTCGCTCCTATCTGATTTTTCATAATACTTTTTGAATAAAAAAAAAAACAACTATTAACTTGAAAGAACTATTACTATTTTTTTTTTTTTCAAACTTTATTAATTTTATAATAAGAAATAAACGAAAAAACAATTTACGTATATAGTCTCAAAAACTTTAGTCTTCTCTTGGCTTTAATGCATACATCCTTACCGGAAACAATTCTTCAGGCAAACCTTTTTGTCTTTCACAAGCAATTAAGTTGAAGCCAGCTTTTTCAAAAATCCATCTGAACTTGTTATCTGTTCTGGTGACTGAAGAATCTTGAGGATCAAACTCATCTTGCTCGTCTAAACCAAATGAGTTGATAGTATTTTCCTTTACAACTATAGTACCGTTCTTTACCAATAATTTTTTACATCTTTCCAATAAGTAAATCAACTCGTTGTCTGGAACTTGACCCAAACACCATTGGCACCAAATCAACCAATATTTCTTATTATTCATGCTTCCGTCTTGAACATTATGTGGCCAATCTTGCATACCCATATGATAAATATCTCCTAGCAAACCTTGCTCATTGACAGGTTGTAAATCTATTCTCATTTGATCAACGAAGTTGCTGGCTGGCTCTAATAAATCAAATCTCATGGTTTGTTGATGAGGGTTACCTTCATTGATTTTGTACAATACATTTTTAGTTACTCTTCCAATACCAGCTCCAAAATCCATCACTCTTCTTCCATACATAATCTCTTCGTCTTTATTCATCAACATACGAGATTTTAATTTCTTGATGAACTTTAAGGATCCTTGTTGTTCAACTTGTGGTAAAGTTGTTTGTTCACCATATCCACCCAAAACACCGTTTACATCGGATGTTGTAGATTCCCAATAGTTTACTGCAGTGTTGTAATTTATATTAGCGTCAGCCATTTTGTCAAGTATAAGTTTGATTTGGGGTTTGATATTATACTGCAAGCTGTAATTAGTATAACGAAAAAAAAAAAAGAAAGAAATAAAGAAAAAGAAATGGAAACACGAGATGATGTTAGGATATAGCAAGAAAAAAACGGAGATAAGAAGCCAACTTGAAAATTCAGAAATATCTTAAATGCAATGAATAAAGCTCAAGCAATACCATGGTAAGTATTAATGCCTTTTGCTTCAGAAAAGTAAGTTGTAAATGTTTATAATGCATAGGTGATTTTTTTTTTCAAAAATAGATAATGGTTATCTATCTCTTTTGATTGAGAAAAATACGAGGTTGAGAAAGTTAATTAATAACTAATACGTACCATTAAAAAAACGGCAACTCTCCCATTTTGGAAAATTTATTCATTCAATAATATCTGTTTGTATATAACGTTTAAGATACCCAGTTGACTAAAGTCTTGGTCAATTCCTCAACATTTGAGTTCCAAGTATCTACAAAAGTAGCTCTTAAGCCTCCATTAATTAGTATTTCTTTGTCGTCTTTCTTATATGATTGAGTTATGATATCTTTTTCTTTGATCAAAGATTCATCGATTTTTTGAGTTATGATTCTATCGGTTCTTTGTGAAGTCTTGTAGAAGTTAGATTGTTCGTAGTATCCCTTACCGAAGTATATCCCGGATAAAGTAAGTAGTATGGTAGCTCCAAAAACTGGAATAGTTCTGAGTTTATGAGTTTTGCTAACTAAGGCCATTTTATTCTATGTGTGTGTGTGTGTGTACGGTATTTTATTTGGTTATATTATGAAGTTAGATATATATGGCACAAGTCTGTTTATGCATTAGAAGAAAATTTTTTTAAATTTTTTATACTTTATTTTGTTTGGTGCAAATAATTGTTTCCAATTCGGGAGATAAAAAAGTTGCAAGGGGGGTAAATAAAACTTTTAAGCGCCTTTTGAAATTATTTCCCAAATAGGAAACCTTTTTTTTTTTGTGTAAGTCTTATTTTACTATGCTACTTTTTTTGCCTATAGATCTTGTAAGGTTTAATCAATACAATTATAACCTATAATGTAGCCTATTTTGAGTTCCACATAGCAACATCATTATGTTTTAATATTTAATTAAAGCACAACCAAGTATGTTTTGATATGAACTTTGTTGAACAAAATACGATTCCAACCACAGACTCAGATAGTAAAAACAGCAATGAGTTTTTTGACAGCTCTGAGACTGTAGTCGATACCCATTCTCCTTCATTGATCAAACATTGTAGCAGCATCGATAATTTTAATTATATCAATACGCAAAGTTTAAGCAAAAACATTGGAGCTGACTTAGATTTGATTACTGGAAAGAAGAGTAGTCTTTATGAGAAATTTGACAACGTAATTATATCAGATATTAAGCACAAATTTAGACTACAAAAGTTGAATACAGTAAACGGTATTTCTTATAGCATAAAGCCAATTTCTACCAGTACTGTTCCAAACATTAAATTTTTACTAAACAATCTTTTGTTTATAAATCAAACCGAAAATGACATTTTATACAAACCAAAAAACACTTTTAAGAAAGTATACTTTACTAAGGAAAATAAACATAAAAATTTCAAAACACTTGAAAATTTGTTATTTATTACAAACACTTCTAATTTCAGTCTTAACAAAGAAAAATTGGTTTTAAAAATTTTGCATAGTACTGACTATCCAACAGCTCAAAAGAATATTATCTGCCATATTCTATCAAATGACAATACTATAAATTCCAACACACATTCTATACCTTTACAAATATTTGCTTCCAAAAGCAACACTTGCTTTTTAAAGCTACCAATGGAGTTCAAAATTATTGAGATGATGTTCTTAAAGGATTTTGTTGCCTACCTAAACATTGTTAATTACCAAAAAAGCATAGCAGATTATCATAAAAACAAAGACTACAATATTTACAAAATCAAAATCAAAAACAAATCTCTTTTAAGGTATCCTATCTGGCTAATAAAAGAAGCCTACATCTTCATACTTAAACAGGTATGTGACGACACTGGACTAGAGAAATTCTTTATAATTTTTTTTTTCAAATTCATAGCTGGTAACAACGTTTGCTACAATTTACCCGATGGTAACGTCTATAGAAGACATGTAGAAAACAGTAATAAAAGTAAACGCCACAATCATAACATGTCAAGATTTGAGTACATAAGCTCTCTAGACAGCCAATTTTCCAAGATCATCAGTAAACTTAGTGTTTATTTGTTATTGATAGAGTACTGCAGGCAGCAAAAAATACAAATCATCAGTTTGTTTTGTAATAAACAAGAAGAAATTGTCTTGATAGTAAGAAATGCTCCTCAAATAATACAAGGAATTAAATCTTCTATTGAACAAGTCTTTTATATCGACGATTATATATACGGAATTGATAACATAATTGGGGTATATCAATTTTTCTAATCCCCACTTTTTGAGGGTTAGAGGGTCATTATTTTAATGCTTCTCACGTTTTTTTTCCCTCGCCTACGTATTGCCTCGCTTATCCGCAAACGATGGTTCTCTCAAGGCCAAAAACGGTAATGCGCCCTCTCCATAGTAAAATTGAGTGAAAAAAAAAAAAAGCAAGCAAAAAAAAAAAAAACAAAAAAAAATAAGATTTTAAAATCTCAAACAACATGATGGAACTTCAAGCACAATTGTTAGCGAAAATCAATTTTTGAAACATAAGAAGTTATAAATAAATAAAAACTTCTCCTATAATTAACCACCATTGATTAAAAATGTCTAGTAATGAAACTAGCTTGAAATCTAATAAGCCTTTGTTTGCAAAAACACTGCAAAGATTGAACAAACCCAGTTTGTCGCTAAAATCCGATAAAGCACCAATGTCGTTGCCTAAGAGTTTAACTCACAAGAAACCAAAGAATTTAACACTCAAATTGAACAATTTTACAAATGATGAAAAAGAGAGTACTAAAGAAAGCGGCAATGCAGGTTCAGCAACCATTGATTTGCAAAATCTTGATATTTTTTCAAATAACAAAGCAAATAATTTAAAAAAAACCTCTAACAACTCTTTGCCTGGTACACCAACAACAGTTTTGTCATACATAAGCAACGGAGCAGACTCTTCTAACATGGATGTAGGAAAGTTCGATGGAACCGATGAAAATATAGCATTGGAGGACCTAGCGCAATTAGGGAAAATAGGAGCAGGAAATTCAGGCACAGTTATGAAGGTTTTGCACGTGCCTAGCCAGATAGTCTATGCCAAAAAGATTATTCCACTGCCAAGTACATTGGTAAGAGATGGTAAAGGTATTGGAGGAGGAATCGCAGCAATCAGCGATAGTCAAAACAGACAAATAAAACTGCAAATCAAAAGAGAGTTGGAAATTATGGATAAAATTGGAAGACAAGATGAAAACAGTAATATTGTTACTTTCAAAAATGCCTTTTATAACACCATAGAAATAGAAGAGTTGATAACACCACTTACAAATTCAGATGACATCAGTAACGATATGGATAATTTGAAGATTCAAGAACAACAACAAGAAATAGAAGTATTCAATAAAAATGCATCTACAGCTAACGAAATTGTTATTATTATGGAGTACATGAACTTAGGTTCGTTGGATAAGATTCTGCAGGTTTATAAAGAGCATTGTAGAAGAACTGGTCAAAAAATAAATCCCAAAACATCTTGGTTCAACAGAAACTTTGTGATTTCTAGAATAGCTCATGACGTTTTGAATGGTCTAGACTTTTTGTATGACAACTTCAAGATTATACACAGAGATATCAAGCCATCCAATATTTTATTAAATTCTAAAGGATTAGTAAAAATATGTGACTTTGGTGTTTCTAAAAACACTGTTAACTCTATAGTGGATACTTTTGTAGGAACATCTACATACATGTCTCCTGAGAGAATCCAAGGTGGTATATATACCACCAAAGGTGATGTTTGGTCTTTAGGATTGTCCATTATAGAATTATTAACAGGTAAATTTCCTTTAGACAACAGAGACGTTTCTTACAAAGACGAGTTTAATAACATTAACAATAAAAACAGCTTGATGAACATGGATGGCGATAATTCCCTAAGGCCTGATGGTATCTTAGATCTACTTCAAAGAATTGTTAATGAGCCATCTCCACATCTACCCACAAGTTATTCGTTTGATGAGAACTTGATAGACTTTGTTAGCAAGTGCTGCATAAAGAACCCAGATGAAAGAGCATCCATAAAGGAGCTATTGAAGCATAAATATATCCTGAGATACAATTTCAATGAAAACGCCAAAAAACAAGAAACTTATGTCAAAGACTTCAGGAAATATTGCAAAGAATTGAAAAAGCTGATCCATGACGAAAAGCTTATCAAGAGACAAAAACAAATTGGTATATCTAAGAAGCTATAAGGTAATATATATAAAGTGTAATTTCTCCCCCCTCATTCATTTTTCTTCTCTTCTTTGTTCCATAACCAATGCTCACTGCCCCTGACACATCCAAATACAATCAACCCCAGACCTGTGGCTCTCATTGTTGTTCTATACCATTTTGGATACATCTTCTCCCATTCCACAGGATTGAGTTTTTCTCCTTTTTTCGTTTCTTTTGGATATAAATGTTGTGTTTGCATGTATGCACCCAAGGATAGTGCAAAGGCTGTGGCCATAACTTGGCAAGGAATACAGTCTTCGTATTTGATCTCCTTAGAATCTTTTGGAGAGTTCTGTGAAAACAAGTTTATAATATTAGATTCGGCCATTTTGTTCAAGATTTTTCTTTCTATGGTTTGGTTACCTTTCTTACAGAAAAAACGTAGAAAAAAAATCGAAGATTCAATAACTAGTTTTAAAGGATAGCAAAACTGGAATTTGACGTTTTTTTTTTTGTTTTTTTTTAAAATTCAAAGGTAAGTTCTTATAATTATTATGTTTAATAACTGAAGAGTAAGTACGATGACAGACCCCAAAAAAACAAAGAAACTGCCAGATACAATAAAAACGAAAAGATAAAATCTTGTTCTAAATCAAAATGTCGGAAGAATTGTCTGATTTTCAAAAAAGAAGATTGGAAAATATCAAGAGAAATAATGATCTTTTAAAAAATTTAAATTTCAAGAAATTGCCTATTCCTGAAGCTCCTAAGGCTACACCAAAGCCAAAAACCACTGCTACAAAGAGAAAAAAGAAAAGCACAGCTTATGACAATTTACCAGTGCGCAGAAGAACAACCAGATCCACAAACAACATCAAAATTCCAGATGATTTCCGTGGAATAGATGAATTAGACATCGATTCAGCTTTACAGAACGAGCCTAAGAATGAAGAAGACACATTAGTTTTGGAAAAAATGAAATTGGAAGAAGAAAGAAGAAAAAACTTTAGAATTTCGGGAGATATAAAGTTAGGTGATTACATTGACAGTAATATAATGAATTTTGATATAAACAAGATATCAGCAGGAGATTTTTTCAAACAGCAGAAATCAAAGAAAACTGATGATTCATTTGATAGTTTGGAGTTATATCCCCATTTTCCACCCAATGAAATCAAAATCACAGACTCAAGAATCAGTTCGTTGTTTTTTCACCCATTAAGCGAGTATAATCAAAAACTGATCATAGGAGGAGATAAAGAAGGTATGCTTGGATTGTGGAAGATTAAGGAAACAGCACAAGATGAATACGAAACTGAAATACCAGATATAAATAAATTGAAGTTGTTCAAGTCTAATATAGGAAATATAGGAATATTGCCTAGCTCCATAAACGAAATTTTTTTTTCTTCTTATGATGGTTCTTTCAGAATAATGGACTTAAATTCTATGAATTGCAGGGAAGCATTCTATATGAACCCAAGTAGTGGTTATGAAGGGATAAGTGATATCAAATTCTATGATGACAATACTGTTTACTTCACAACACTTACAGGTGAATTTTTCCAACATGATTTAAGAGAGGATTTTGATAAGGTGAAGCCTTTGAGAATGGCTAATAAAAAAATTGGGTCTATGGACATAGATCCCAAGAACAAATTCCAAATAGCCACAGGTTCTTTGGATAGAACTTTGAAAATATGGGATATAAGAAAAGTTATAAAAAGTGAAGATGAAGATGACTTGAATGCTGGTGAATGCATAAAAACATATGACTCAAGATTGTCTATAAGTGCTGTGAGTTATTCGGCAGAAGATCACACTCTAGTGTGCAATGGTTATGATAATACAGTCAGACTATTTGATGACAAAGAATTACGTTCCAGTAGTGAAAGTCTGACACCCACCAATACAATAACTCATAATTGTAAAACAGGAAAATGGACAAGTATTCTAAAAGCAAGATTTAAAGCTAATAAAGATGTTTTTGCCATAGCTAATATGTCCAGGGCTATTGATATATACAATTCCAAAGGGGAGCAGTATGCTCATTTGGAAACAGCAACTGTACCAGCTGTTACTGCATGGCATGCAACTGAAAATTGGATAGCAGGGGGAAATTCAAGTGGGAAAGTATTTTTATTTACAAATATATATTAAGAACTTACTTATTCAATAAAACCAGGCAATGGGGATTTATGATATATCATCAAGTAGGCATCAAAACCTTCACCGTTTGGATCTAATTCACCTTTACCGTTGACCTCATTCTTACCGTAATTAAACTTAGAATAAGTTTTGAAACCAAAGTACTCATAAACTTGTTTAGCTTCTTCACTAATAGCTTCTAATACTATACAAGCATTATCTTCATCAGCTCTTTTTCTATAAGATTCAAAAATGGCTCTAACGTTACCTTTACCTTTGGTGACATCTAATAAATCTCTACCGATAATAAATAGGTAGTAGTATCCCATGCCTTTAGGAATGTACTTGTCATATAAATCATGTAGGTCGTGGAAAAAAATTTGATTGAATACTTCATCGTTTGTCATCCATTGCTCTACATGTTTCTTTGGAGTGGTGTATACAGAAACAGTGTTGAAATCTTCAACTTCAGCAATTTCAGCTCCGTTATCGTGATAAAAAGCACAGAAATATTCAAGTATAGATTTGATTCTCTTTTTGGAACAGTTTTCAGAAAGTGGAATGTTCATAAATTTTTTCATCAAATAGTCATTGGATGGAGAATTTAAGAAAGCATTGCTTAAGCAATTGGCAGCTTTTTCAAAATCATCAGTTAGAATAACCTGTTTAGACATGTTTAAAAATGTATCCTTGTTTATTTTTATTTTTTTTTTGGTTTAGTCATTACAATATATATTTTTTGAAAAAAAAAAAAAAGAAAAACAATTAAAACTGTAAAAACTTCCTGTATAAATAAACTATTTTACCAATTTAAAGCTATATCACCTTTAAATACGTTGAAAGTTTCATCTAAAGAAACATATAAATAGCCTACTTTTTTTTTTTTCAAAATTTTGTCATGATTTAAGATCTTTCGTTAAAAAAAATTACTAGGCGGAAATTTAAGGATGAAATTGAAAAGTATCATTTTGCGTTTAAAATTCGTCGCTTAAGATATATTTGTCGCTTAAATCTCGGATGTAAGACCGTCAAAGATCCGGTTCCGGAGTTACATGTGCGTGCAATATACACGTGATCATTAAAGATCAAACAAAAAGTGTGTGGGGGTGCTACAGAATTAAAATCGCGGTCGTGTATTTTTGATTTTAACATTATGTGTTGGATTATAACGTAGTACTCAAATTGCTAAACACACTCTGATCATCTATTTGGACCTTCATTGGTGTATTTCTTGTTTTTAGATGCTTATCTCCGACTTAAAATGACCTTCTAATATCTTGAAAAGCACGTGACTTATATCTTAAATCCGGCCATTTAACGCACCTAGACTTTACCCCAAACCCCAATATCCTCAAATTTACTTCAACAGCTGATTACATACGGCACAAAATTAAAGAAAAAAACACACTGTAGAACCACCAAAACCATCAAAACTATTACAATTTATCAAGTTTCAAAACACCATTGAAACGCAAAAATAACACTTGAAACACGTGCTCTTTACCTATTCCTCAAGGGTCTGTTCCGTTCCGAGATCACTCTGAAACAATGGTTCTTATAGGCGGCTCATATAATTTCGTGCTAAGAAAAAAAATAATCCGTGATTTATTCCCACACTAAATTCTATAAATACCTAATTAGTAAATTTTCAGCATACCAGATTTTTTTAAAAATAAAAAAGAAAAACTTACTCACAGATCAAAGAATTTAATATTGAAGATCGACCAAAAAACAGTGCTATAAGTAAAGTCCGCTTTTTAGGGAGTTGTTCAAATGTTACAAAAATGTTTGAATTATAATCATATTAAATCGGTTTTATCAAGGTACAAACGGTTGATAGTAATTGCAACTCTATCGTGTATAATATCATTGCTAATAGTGCTTCTTACGTTTTTACAAAAAACTCCGGAACATGAAGTCAACTTGAATGATTATATTATCAACTACGATACAAATCTTGAACATGAAGACAAGCATCTGAAGGATCCTTATATGCTGCAGTTGTTGAACATATACAAAACTGAGCAAATTATAGATATGAATGATAAACCAAGCATCAGGGATTTGTTTCAGGACAATAAATCATGGGAAGAAGCTTTAAATGACGAAAATTTTATCAATTACCAATATCCTTTAAAGCTTCCTTCAGTAATTTACTCTAACGATATTAAACATGCAGAAGATAATTGCATAATATTTGTTTTAACAGAAGCGGGATCTGTAAAAAAGGCCATCAAGTCTTTATTATCACTCATAGAAGATACTTCAAAAATGAAATCATATCCAGTATATTTTATCACTGGGTTTTTTTTGGATAACAACAGTTTGTTGAAGATTTTTAATACCTTCGATCCGTTAGAAATAGACATAACGATAATCAAAATCACGGATATAATCGTTGATGAAAAAATGTGCGGAGAAAGTATAGATTACTTATTTCAAGGATTTTCAGATATAAAGTGTAATGAATACAGAGAAAATCGGAATGTAAGAATGAACAATGATTTTGAAAATTTATATCCATTGGGTTTATTCAAGGACAACAAGGAAGTGAAATGGAAGCAAATCAGAAATGCCAATAAAAATTCTAATTTCAAAAGAGTTTACGAAGAATACGGTGAAGCTAGTATTGATTTTATCAAGTTGTTTAGTTACGACTTGTATCAATTTGATATTTTCAAAAACTATAAAAAATTTATGATCATAAGACCTGGTATTGTTGTGAATGCTGATACCAACATAGATTTGTTTGATTCATATTATGAAGATAACGATTATACTGCCAGGTTCCTAAACTTCAGATACAGTCAAAGATACAGAAACGCATCTATACAAGAATTTTTGAAGATAATATTTCAAAATTTAAATTTGACCATAGACTCTATATTCACAAATGATAATGACTCAATTTGGAAGCAAATGTTTAATTATGCTCTTAAAAATACCAAGCTTTATAATAGAGCCAAGACCCGTATTTTTAATGTTCAAAATACCATGAAAAATGATGAAATGGATTTGTTTAATGGAATTTTGATAGATACACATGATTCAATATTTATATCCAAGTTTGAGTATTTCAGATCAAAGGAGTATGAACTGTTTTTCAAAAATATGTTTTTGGCACATTCCATTTATAATGATGCAATGATACCTAACGATCCTATAACTCTGTTTTTATCTCTCATGAAAAGAAACGATCAAGATGATAATCCGTTTTATAGAAAGGATTTTGAAATTATTTCTGATGTTGACATAAAATATGATATTTCTGGTGATGGAATATTCAACGAATTTATTCACAACAATGCAGGTAATGTTGAAAGTTACATTAATATCAACAATATAAACTTTGAGTTCACACTGGATGATTTGGTTTCAGAAGAAACTTTATTGCCATCTAAGAAAAGAGAAGTAGCAACAACTTCTTTGAACAACACCGTGGAACAAGAAGATTCACTATTGTTTTCTTTTAAAAGAGAAGATCTGAAAGACATTGATTTAGACAATAAATACTTGATAGATCAAAGATTCTTTTCAATTTTCACATTTGAAAATCAAGTAAAAATATTTAAAAAACATGAGTTCATTGAAATGATAAAATCCCAAATATTCCAAAAACATCAAAAAGAGTTTACCAAAGAACAAGTAGGTAAATTGGTGGATTTATACATTTATGATAATATAAAAAAACTGTATAGAATATTCAACAAAGAAGAATGAAATTTCTTTTCATGTTTAAAAAATGTTATTAAAAATATATACAAACACAATTCCTACTTTTCAAATTGTTTTAGTTTTTTCACAGCAGCCTTTTGAGTAGTCTTGCTTGATAATCCAGAATTCTTATGGTTTAAATGTGGCTCCTTTTGATCGCTCAATATAAAAGCATCTTTTTTGTCATGTGAATCCATAACAGATAAGTGCTGTTTGTTAATTTGGTTGCTGTTTAATTTTGGTTCAATTATCAGTGATTGCGCATATAATTGATCAATATCAGGAACATAATGAGGATCTTTTTTAGATAAGCTATGATATGGATCTTTGTAACAGTAAGTTTCAATGAACCACATGCACTGATTATCCATCTTCAAGGTATTATCGTAATTGACTTTTTGTAGCTGTTTGATTTCTTTGATAATAAGTTGCAATTTTGATCTCTTCTTGAAGTTTATCAAAGGTTCATTGATACTTTCAACTCTAATCAAGTCTGGATTACCCATTTGGGTGAATATCAAGTCTGATAAGTACACACCAAAGAATGGCAAAGCAGGTTTTACTAATTTGACTTTGTTGAACAATTCTCTGTAAGTAGTAAAATTTTTTTTTGAATCCATGATCTTTGAAAACTTGTAATAGTTTTCTCTATGATCTTTAGAGATTCCACTCCATGTTTTTTTTAATCTAAAGATAGACGATGACGACAAGGCGGATATGATAGAAGTCATGGCAGAAAAGTTACTGAGTTCAAATAATTCAACAATGATATCGATTAATCTTTCTAAAATACGGATTCTCTTGTTAATATCTAATTCTTTAACAATTTCATAAGTAATAAAATTGGTAATCAAATTAGACATGTTGATGAAAGATTTGATATTTGGCGAACCTCCTTGCCAATTTTTATTTGAGTGAAGTATTCTATCTAAACATTCTAAAGAACTGATGTTCTTGAAAACATCAAATTCTTTTAAAGTAATATTTTCAGCAAAGGTTCTAGCTGAAAAGCTTAGCAAGTCTAAATATAAAGGACACTGTTTTTGTTCAATATTTTTAAAGTACAAATGAGATGGAACCACCTTTGGTGCATATTTTTTAACAATCATTTCATTATCTTTCAATTTTGCATTAACCTTTAAAGGTTTTAAGATTTTTGCAGTGAACAATTCAATAAAAATATCAACATCTGGCATATTATCAGTTTTGAAAACATCCAACAAATATGTGAACTTTGATAAATCTTTTTCTAAATATTGTGGAAACCAATAATCCTTAAGAAACACAAACAATGCCAAATATGAAGATATTTTTACTACGTTCAATTTTTTCTTGACCCAGATTTCATACTCTTTATAATTCAAACCTTCCTGAGGTATCAAGTTGTATCTGGACAAAATGTAATTAAAGAATTCAAAAGTAGAATCAAAGATGGTTTTAAAATTTTGAAACAAAATTTCATTAAACCATGGATCAGTGGTTATGTGGGAAGTTAAATGTTCAATCAGTGCTATCTTGGTACCAGCCTTGATTTCTTTGTTGTCTTCGTATATCAGCATGTCATCATATTCATACTTCAATAACCAGTCATTGCCATTTTCATCAAACAATCCCTGTTCAGTTGTATCAGGAGTCAGTTTTTTTATTGATTCCATAGAGGTGTTGTTTACACTAGAAATAGCAGCATTTTGGTGTAAAGGATTGACAAATACTTCACCATAATCACCATTATTGGATTTCCTAAATGTGAACAAAGATTTCGCATTTTCTTGAGTGTTCAGATCTTCATCTTCTGGAAACTCTTCATTGTCAATGCTCTCAAACTTTTCTTTAAGTTTTGTAATAATTGATACTAAAGTAGCAACTTTTGGATTATTGATAAATCTCAAAGCGGAGTTTAAAAAGTTATCAGTGATGTTGGCAATTTGATTGATAAGATTGAGTAATTGGTTAAAATTATTCAAAAAGTACTTCATAGTGGTTTTTAATTGGGTTTCAGGGTCTACAAATTCTGTGTCATTAGTTTCAACATCTTGTTCCAGCAATGCTTTGATTAAAGAATCCAATATTGGGCTCTTAGAAGACTTGGTATCATTATAGAAATAATCACCTTTCATGGAACAGAAAACATATGGATCTTGTAACCATAAACATTGTGTATTCATTATACCCTCACCAACCATATCATGATACTTTTGTTTTGTAAATGTGTATTCTAAAAATATTAATCTCATATCATTTATTAATAGCTTCTTCCACTGTATCAATTCTTTGTATTCTGCTAAGCCGTCTTCTTCAGGATTAAACTCAATGTTACTTAAGTATCTATACAACTCAAAATCGATATCATCAAATTGTTTCAAAAAGTATTTGTTAAACTTCAGCACATCATTAGCAGCAAACGCAAAAGACAAATCTCTTTCATAATTTGCAGGTCTTTCAAGTATTAAAACAGCATCATTAGTTTTTTCAAGAATGTTTAGCAAATCTTTTTGGAACTTTTGGGCAAATTTCTTTGTAACAAAACGCTTGGTGCTTGAATCAGAAAGAGAAGTTAAATTAATGGAGTTTGGATTGATCAGGTTTAATAAACTGTTATTTTGAATGTTTGAACCACCAGTATCGTCTTGTTCAAAGGTATCTTTTATGAAGTGAGGAACCAGTTGCGGTATAAATGTATCATTCACTGATACTATTGAGCCGTTGTTAAGATAAAATTTTTGTTTTTTATTTTGGAAATCCACCAAATAATTAAAAATTTCATTGATAATTATGTCATAATTGTTGAACTCTTTGAAGATTGATTGTATAAGTAAGTCTATGTGCAGCCCATGGGTAGTATTACTGGGATTCATACTAGAGTTAGGATTATGATTGACTGAATATGGAATTTTTTGTTTACTATCTTCGTTATTAATAGTATATTGACTGCTTTGTCTGTTCATTTCATTTGCAATGGTATATTGACCGCTTTGTCTTTTCAAATTACTAAAGTTTTCTAGATCGACACTATTGCCCCAATTGTTTTGGTACTTTTCATTAATTCCACCATACCAGTTTTTATTGTAACTGGAATTAATGTTGTATTTTTCAGAATTAAAATATAAATATGTGTTAACACTTATCACATAGAATCTTTGATTAAGTAGCTTGAAGAGTTGTTTTAGCTTCTTTCTAACAACTTTATCTATGTTTAAATTTTTGTCTTTGATGTACATTCTTATGCAATTTTGTATTAATATAGAGTTTTTAGACACCAAATTTAGGTTTTTGGTGAAAGAAATATACGAACCTTTGTAGAACTTAAAATTAGTCCAATCAACGATATTGTTGTTGATATAAGTCTTGAATGACTTTTCATTTTTCAAAACACCTATGTTATTGGATAAAATGGAAAAATTGTTTTCACCGATTATGGCGATCTTGGCATTTGTCAGATGTTCATTAACAGAACTCAGGAGGTGATCAAATGATTGAATATTAGTGTCTTTGTTCAGTATGAAAATATTGGGATCATTCGGAAGATATTTTGAATATTGATTTTCATTGTTTTTCACGTTGTTTCCGAATATCACATATTTGTTTAAGCTCTTGAAATACAGAGTTTTAAATACTTTTTCGACCGTATAGATAATATCATTTGTGTGTGTATTATTAAACTTGTATCTAATTACATTTTTGATCGTTCTTATGTGGTTATGTGCATTAGTGTCTATGTTTTTTACAATGTTTGAAGGATTGATTATTTGATCTTTGTAAAAATAGTTATCGTTTAGAATAAGTATTTCATTACAGTAACTCAAAGGAAACCATCCTCTTTTTACTTCAATTCTGTTAATATATATAATACCATCTCCCCAATCATCGTTGTTGCCTTTCAACTGATATATTATAGTATTTTTGTCGAATGATAACTCTGAATCATTGCTTGAATGATAATCGTAAAGCGATATCAAAGCTCTGAGTGGTTTATTGCTGCTCATTGATGGTTGTATGGTTCTGTTAGTTGTTGTTATTTAAAAAAAAATTTTAAAAAATTTAAAAAATTTAATATATTTTAATCCCTTCCTTTTTTTCTAATTAGAGCAAACATCTCGAGAAGTTTTTTATCTTGGGGGGAATTTGCTTCCGCTAGGTGTAGTCACTGATGAAAATCCCGGTTGAAAAAGTGAATAAGCTGGAATTAGTTGGAATTTGCTGGTTAAAATTACCGTGAAGGATCAGTGGAGTTGACAGCAATGTAGTGCTAGGTACAGCCGATAATTTTATTCACAATTATGTGTTTATGTAGGTATAAATATACGCAGAAAAGACAGTATTTGAATGATTAATTGCTTTTTTCAAAAGCTTAATAGGCTACGTATATATGAATGTGCGTTGTATGAGTTTTCCCGTTGGCATGGGATAATTTTTTTTTTTCAAACCGGCAATTTCAAAATTTTCAAATAATTTTCAATTATTTTCAAATTTTTTTAAAAAATATTGATCAACAAAATTGGTGTGATATCACCCAAAATCTATATTTATCGAGTTTAAGATGAGCGCTCCACCTAAGACTTTTTCTGTTTCACCTCCAGACAGAGGTTCTTTTCCGCTAGATCATTGGGGTGAATGTACAAAGCAAATGGAAAGTTATATCAAGTGCATGAAATTGACAAAAGGAATCAATGCAGAAAATTGCAAATTACTGGCTAAATCGTATCTGAAATGTAGAATGGACAACCAGCTGATGGAAAAAGACGACTGGGAAAATTTAGGACTACCCAAAGACGAATGAAAATGAGGTAAAATTTGCTTGTATATAGATTATTATTATTTTTTTTTCCTTATATCGACATTGAGGCTATGTAATTCAAGGTATATATGGGAAGTGAGTTTGAATCGGTTGATTCTGCGTTGATTGATGACAAAATTTTATTACTTTTAGCTGAGTTTTATTAATGATGTAACCTGTATGAAGGTCTATTTTTGTAGACTAGCTTAAACTCACTAGTTTTGCTTTTAACAGACCAAAAAAACGTAATGTGTAGATATATATCTGTTTTTTTTGTAAAGATAAATTGAATTCAAGAATATATATGTAATATCTAGTGTTTTACTGAAATTTTGATCCATAATAATCTATATGCTTTTGTCTTGTTGAGCCATTCAAATTAAAGTCTGCTTTTTTGCCGTGTTTTAATAACAGATACTGCAATAAGCTCTTTTTAAAATTACAAAAATTCCCTTTCAAAATACATCTATTTAACATATAATATACACCACTTTATTCTTCATTATAAACAGAAAACAATCATTGATATTTATATATAAATCAAGTATAAAATTCAATTATGGTCTCAATCTCTTTGGATCTCTTGGGAACAAGGAAGCTCTTCTGATATTCTTCAAGTCTAAGTAGAACATTAATACTCTGTCTAAACCAATACCACCACCAGCATGAGGAGGACAGCCGTATTCAAAGGCGTTGTAGTAATCTTCCAAACCTGGGTCATCTAATCTTAAACCATGGTGTTCCATTCTTTCCTTCAATAAAGCAGGATCGTGAATTCTTTGAGCACCAGATAAAATTTCTTCACCTCTCATGAAGAAATCGTAAGAGTTAGAGTAGTTTGGATCTTCAGGACATGGCATGGTATAGAAAGGTCTTAAAGACAATGGGAACTTATCTAAGATGTAGAAATCAGTGTTATACTTTTCTTTGATGATTCTACCCAATAACTTTTCGTTTTCAGTAGATAAATCGTCGTAGTCACCTAATTCAGGCTTGTTACCAACAGTTCTTAATAATTCAATACCTTCCTTGAAAGTGATCTTAACCATCTTTTCAGGAATTAAGAAATCTTCCATTGGGTATTGCTTTCTAACGATATCAATCAAATCACCGTATCTTTCCTTCAATTGAGTAAAGACAAAAATGAACATATCAGATAACTTATCCAAAACTTCGGAGTAGTTGTTTTCAATGGTCATTTCCATATCAACACCAACGAATTCGGTCATGTGTCTGTGAGTATTGGAGTTTTCGGCTCTGAAAACAGGACCAATTTCAAAGACCTTTTCAAAATCAGCAGCAATCAATTGTTGTTTATAAAATTGTGGAGATTGAGCTAAGTAAGCCTTCTTGTTGAAGTAGCTGACTTCAAAGACATTAGATCCACCTTCGGAAGGAGCACCCAATAATTTTGGAGATTGAATTTCAACAAATTCATTCTTGTCAGATAAAAATTCTCTGAACAACTTGATGATGGCAGCTCTGATCTTGAAAATAGATTGATTAGTAACTGTTCTTAAATCAATAACTCTGTTGTCTAATCTGGTGTCTAAGTTGGTGACTGGTAAACCGGATTCAATGGCATCCTTTTCAGATCTGGAACAATCTTCAATCAAAATTGGTAACTTGTTTGGTAAAACTTCAGACAATACCTTGATTTCTTGAATTTGTAGTTCGTAGTCCTTACAGGTACAAGAGTTGATAGGTTGATCAACCTTCTTCAAAGAACCTTTAACAATTAGAATAGACTCACTGTTTAAAGAAGAAGCCCACTTAATCATGTTCTTGGAAATCTTTAAGTTTAAGTCTTCGACATTATCATTCTTCTTCAATAAACCTTGAATTAAGTTTTCTTGTTGTCTGAAAGTCAAGAATAATAAATTGGCAGATTGTTGTCTCAAGTTGTGTAATCTAGCTCTAATTTCAACGGTCTTGTTTTCAGTGGCAAAAGTTTCTTGTTCAGCACTGGTTAATTTCAAGAAATCCTTTAATTGGAATCTATCAACCTTACTGGAATCTTGAGATTGTAATAAAGGTAACTTACCGTACTTAAAGGCAACATCATCGACTGCATTTTCCAATTCTAATTCCTTCAATTTCTTTTGGGCTTCTAATTCTTGTTGCTTAGCCAATTTCTTTTCTAATTTTTCCTTTTCTTTTTGTAATTTCTTTAAACCTTTTTTACTTATAGGTTGACCATCTGGACCAATCAAAGTAGGTTCGGTGGTGGTTTTTTCTACTTCAGACATTTTTCAACAAATATGAATTCTTTAGATATTTGGTTTAATATATTTTTGTCTTTCTATTAGTAAAATATGTTATATTAATAATGTTATTTTATTCAATATGTCGAATCATCAGAATTGTGCCATTGAAGAAGGAGTATATAGTTTTTTAAAAAAAATTTTTTTCTCTTTTCTTTCTTTCATATGACAAATCGGGAGATGTGTGAATACGTCCTAGAATTATAACTTTGGTATAAAATTTTTATGTTGATGAGATGTACCGAAACAGTAAAGAAGATTTAGGTTTTCAGGTAGGGTAAGTTGTTAATTTTTGACCCTTGACTATAGTCACGTGGTAAATTCTGGTGATTTTAAATCCGATGTTAAAAAGAGTTGTATAATGGTGATTGGTATTTCCCAAAACAGCAACTGTTTTGTTGAGAATTGTGTAGTTTATGTAGATGTATGAGGGAAAAAAAAAGGGTGATAAGATAATCATTTATAGCTGATTCATATATTACATTTAACGAGTGTAAGCATTTAAATGTTGAGGAGAGATTGTTATATTTTAATGAATAGATGGTAATGGAAAGGTAATAAAATGGTGAATTTTTTCTAGAAAGTTGCTTTGGATACGTAATTTATTGCCTTGGAGTTGGCAAGAATGCAGGTTAATAGCTGTGCAGGATGAAGGCTGATGCAGATAGCTGTTGCTTGAAACGAGTCGTGTAAACGCCCATATAAACGCCCGTATACGTTAAAAGCTGACCAGAATGATCTCATAAGTACACAATTCAGCTATCAGTAAAAAAAATAATTAACTCAAATAATATAATTCAAGGCATTTAGCTTGTCTTATCTTTATCTCTATCGCAAAAAAACACATATTATGTCTATACACTTTTTAAAAATACAAAAAAAAAAAACAACAACAAAAACTGTGTATCGCAAATCATTATTACAATCTAAATCAATTTTGCTGATAACAACATTAAATCAAGGGCAAATAGAGAAAAGAACACCCTTATCTATCGAATCATTAAAAGTATTGATAAAGGTTGCTAATTTTTTTATTTAGCAAGAATGCATTATATGGAATGTCACTCTGTAGATCAGTGAGTAAAATATGAGATTTGGGTTTATTCAGCAGTAAAAAAAGACAAAGGGAGGGGGATAAGCCGCGGGTAAAATTGTATTAGCAATATATTAATATAGTATTGATTGAGTATTTTGGCTTCGAAATTCTGCAGTTTATTAATGATAAACCCGTGGTTTTGTTCGTAAATGTATTGCCTGCTTGAATTATGGGTCTTGATTAAGCATTTTTGCTTTTATTTTATGCGGTTTTATCACCATAAACCCATGAGTCTGTTCGTAATTTTTCAACATTGCGTGGCATGGACAAAGATTTTTTGCTGAAAACCCCGCATACAATTGTTGATACAAGGGAATTTTGCCCAACGGCGGTGCAACTTTTGTCTATCAGAGCAGGAATTTGTGTC
>ERZ794949.115-NODE-115-length-30676-cov-162.957643_pt1 | contig 30676 bp, 16 predicted proteins | sample MGYA00511363_ERZ794949 | MGnify/ENA primary metagenome ERZ794949 (study PRJEB30137, sample SAMN04331402) | food metagenome | isolation source: T1 must sample point D1 replicate B | place: Australia: South Australia ...
AGCATGGGAGAGGTCTTGGGTTCGACTCCCAACTCGTCCATTTTTTTTTGCTTTTTGGTGGCTTTTTTTTTTCACTTGGATTAAATATATTTTTTGAAAAATACAGAATTGATCTTTTAGGTGTTTTTTTAATTCAACTACATATTCAAATCTGTTGAAATGAAAAGCTTTATACCCAAAAGAACCATTAAAATGATATTTCAAACTCTTTCAAATTACTTTAAAGCTATTGAATCTTTGAATTCAAAGTTTTATTCTGTTCCTTACGAGGAAATAACAGAAATGGGAGTCTTTCAAAGATTCAGATTATACGATTTTTCATTTGAAACTTTGATAATGATATTACTAGCCACGATGGCTTTAATTTTTAGTTTTGGACGTGGTCAAAACACCAAAATTACTAACAGAATCTTTTTTCCATTAAATGATTTTATGTATTTACAATTTGCCAATATTGGGTTCACTTACAAAATGAAGAGAATTCCTTATTTATCTGAATTCCACAATACTCTAGTAACTGGGTTCTACACTGGTAGAAAAAATGTAGAAAGTGTTGAGGTTAAATTGCATTTGAGTAGTAGATTTAATCCTTTGGGTTTATTAATGGAAAAGTTAATGAAAAATGCATTAAGTGGTATTATGGAAGATAACCTTGAAGAGTTTGTTGAAATCAATATTAAGCCAAACAACAGATCAACTGAATACAAACCTTCCAAAAGTGAAGACACTACTCAATTATTTGAACACCAAACAAGAGAAAGCTTACCTAAGAAGTACCAATTTGTTGCAGGTATTGTAGCCAAGCATGCCATGACATCTTCTAGAAAAAAATACTACTATTTAAATACAGTTCCATTGGTTGAAACTGTTAGATTACCAAAAGAATATGTTTTTATGACTGAAAACAACACAATCAGTAATGGTATTTTCTTTAACAACAACCAAGATAACAAGGAATTAGAAGAATTACTAGAAAAGAGTAAAAACATATTGAAATCTTTCACTATTACTGATTTGCCTGATGATCAACCTATTTTGGACACTGATTTTGATAAGAGTAGCAGCAGAATCCACATAGTTTTGAAGACACCAAAGACTATCAAGGAAGTAGATGCAATGATTGACTTAATCAAGTATGGGCTTTCTATTTATGATAATTTGACTGCTGGAACATTCGATAAAATATTCATGAATCCAAACTTGTTAAAGAAATTAGATCACTTGAGAAAAGTAGAAAAAGATAGAGTTTTGAAAGTTATGAAGGAAGTTGAACAAGAAATGAAGAAAAAAGAGTTACAATCTAAAAAGTAATTGATGGTAGTCATCTTTTTGAGTTTCTTTACATAAGTATATACATGACGATTAATACATTTTTTTTTTTTCGAATTCTTAGTATCTAAAGCTTTGCTTCAAATTCTTCAGCTTCAGCCAGTTGCTCAGCCTTAATTCTGGCTTCAGTTTCAGCTTTGATTCTAGCAAGGTTCATGTTTTTAATTTCATTTTCCTTGGCCCTCTTTTTTTCAAGTTCGTTATATTTCGATAATAGTATGTAATCTATATCTTCTGGAGAAGTTATGACTTTAACTACTCCATAAGGCAATAATTTATTTTGAACAACTGTACCTTTGATAGTAAGCAGACTACCTATTTTGTCTGCTGTGTATTGGTTATATGATTTTAGTAATTGTACTTTATTGTTGATGTTCGAAGCTTCTTTGATCATATCTGAAGTCACTTTTTTCTCAACAGAAACGTAGTTAGAACTGGCACTAAGGATTTTTTTTGGATAAAATATTCTGTTCATTCTTGTTATTTCAATGTGTCGTGCTATGTATGGGTTCGGTCTTATGCTTTATAAATCTGTCTTTATTCATATTCAATTACTTCTACGCTATTAGTATCGCTATAGTGAAAAAAAAGGCCCAAATCCAATTCCTGCCCCCCATAGAGGAAGGCTTATAAGAAGAAAATTTTTCACTCTGCGAAATCTCAAAAATGGAATGCACGTGACAAGTATCGTTTCTTTTTTTTGCTAAATTTCAGATGGTTACGAATTTAACATATTTGTAAGATTTATTGCTTCCTCTTGGAAGGATTAAAGACAGGAGTTTAAGGTTTTATTTTATACAAATTTGAGTAAAACCACAGCCAAAAACTACAGAATAATGTCTAGACCAGAAGAAATTGCTCCACCAGAGCTGTTCTACAACGATAAAGAATCAAAAAAATATACAGAAAACTCGAGAGTCCAGTACATTCAATATGTGATGACGAAAAGAAGTCTTGAACTTTTGAACTTGAAAGAATCGTCTTTTATTTTGGATATTGGATGTGGGTCTTGTTTATCAGGAGAAATCATTTCTTCTGCAAGCGAAGAAGTGAACGCAGGTATGAACCATTATTGGACAGGGCTGGATATATCACCAGACATGTTGGAACAAGCGCTTATAAGAAAAGAAGAAGAAAAATTCAACAACGATGATGATTCCAACAGCGATGATGAAAGCAATGGGGAAATAGGTGGTCTTAGAAACGGTGATATGATGCTACACGACATTGGGCAAGGTATTCCATTCAGAGCAGGTTCCTTTGATGCAGCAATTTCCATTTCTGCAATTCAATGGTTATTCAACAAAGACAATAACAACCACGACCCTATCAAAAGAATCAAGAGATTTTTTGAATCATTATACTCAGCATTAACTAAAAACGGTAAATTTGTTGCTCAGTTTTATCCTGCCAATGATGATCAAATAGACACTTTCTTACAAATAGCCAAACAAACTGGGTTTTCAGGTGGTTTGGTCATAGATAATCCGGAATCTAAGAAAAATAAAAAGTACTATTTAGTCTTAAGTTGTGGTACAATGTCTAGCAATGATGCCAACGATAGTGATAACTTGAATTTGAGTGGTGCATCAATGGATGTTTCCAACATACACGACAAAAAAGAATTGAAGAAGAAAAGAGGTAATGGTATGCTTGAAAGTAAAAAGTCGTTCATTTTGAGAAAGAAGGAGCTGATGAAGAAAAGAGGTAGAGAAGTCAGAGGTGAAAGTAAGTATACCGGTAGAAAGAGAAGGGATAGATTTTAGTAGAGTATGTATACTTGACGTTAACTATATATGCCATAAACTGACTCATATTATTTGATTTTTGCCGTATTTTTTTTTTTTTTCATAGTACTAGATTCAACTTGTGCAAATACAACTCGAATATCAAGCTTTACAATAAGCTCAAAGATCATTTTTAAGCTCGTAAATCACCTTTCAATTGGATCCAAAATCCTGTTTTCAATTATTATCGGACTTAAGTTCTTTCCTCCTGTTCATTTTTCACTATGAGAAAAATTTTACCATTGCTTTTTCGTATTGAAAGTTGGAAAATTTTTGATGCTTAATACTTTTTTTCAAAAACAGAAACTTCATAAGACTGATACCAATAAACACATAGAGTTAAAACGGATACATAAAGATGCTTTTAAGAAATCAAGTTATTCAAAATCAGTTGAAAAGCTGCAATAAAGTTTTTGCTAGAAATTATTACGAAAAGGTGAATGTTAGCACCAAAAAAAAGTATCCAGTAATTGCTCCTATAGAAGCTAAACTACCTAGTGTTGATGGAAGTGAAATATTCAAGCTTTGGAAACAAAAGCAAATAAAAAGACTAGATCCAACAGGTTGGAAGACCAAAGCTGTGTCTGGAGGACAAAAAGCATCATCTGATCAATATGAAAGATATTTAGCAGACGTAGATACCTATTCAAGTGAAGAAAACAAGAGTTTACCTTTAGGTTATTCAGTTTATAACGATGGAAATAATGACAAATCAGAGTTTTGGAAGTTTTATCCACACACCAAAAAAGATTTTTTTGAAAAGATTCAAAAAAGCCAACTTCCTATAAGAAACTATCCTTTGCCATTGAGATATGGTGATATTGTGAAGATTTCCTTCAAGAGCAATGAATCTACTGAACCGGATATGTTTGGAGTGATTACCGAGATAAAATCAGCCCTTGTTGATTCATCTATAACAATAAAAATGAAATACGGTGATGTAGAATCAAAGGTAAATGTTCCGCTATACACAACAGATTTCAATGCCATTGAAATTATCGATAGAAAGAATGATGGAAACTTGGAAGAAATAGATATGAATGAATTACCTGATTTCATTGAGTTATCCCAACAATTCAAGAAGTTCGAATTGAAGAGAAGATTCGATAGAATGCGTGAATACGAAGAGAAGTTGAAACAACAAAAGAAGGATTAAGAAAGTAGGTTGAAGTTTTAGATAAATAAGCACTTTTTCTTTTTCTATTTGTTTATTTTGATTACTATGATATATATCAACTTGTACATAAATACTTATTAGCAATGAAAATTAAGAATAAAAAAAAACTAGTTAATTTGTTTTTTTTTTGGTCATTACAAGTTAAAGTTTACTTTCTTAAAGCTTAAGAAGTGAAAAAATAAAAAGATTTTTGCTTATATATCTACATGTCATTCATTAAAGGGGAGAAGGAATTTCTACCAATATTTTCATTAAAAGAAAATCAATTGAATTAGTTTTGGGCTTGACCTTCCAATCTCTTTTGATTATCCAATTGCATTTGCTTGGCTTCAATATTTTGCTTTTCAATATTTGCAAGAATTCTGTCCAATCTGGTTTCTTGGTTTTCTTCTTCAAAGTCTTGAGGATTGATAATTCTATCGTAGTATGAAATACCTAAAACACCGAAGACCAAAACAACAGTAGCGAATTGAGCGTACATTCTAGCTTGGACAAGTTTTTGTGATTGAGTTAAAATCTTGTCTCTGTTGATGACTTTCCAAGAACCTAACAGAACAGCGGCCCAAGATGTGAATAATAGTGAGAATCTGTTTTCATTCAAAGTGTGGAAACATTTTTGTTCCATGGTCAAACTGTTCCATCTTTGAATTTCTTCTAGTTTTTCTTGTTCCATATCACCATGGTGCAATTGTCTACCAAAGGCAGTGGAGTCTAACTCACCAACAACTGATGAACTAAAGGCGATAGGAGAAATAAACAAAGCTGTTTTAATTTGCCAGTTGGCTTTCTTCAATAAATGGGAGAAATTTCTTTTGACTATGGCTGCACCAGCTAAGGAAACACCAAAACCGTAGATGGCTCCTTTGATCATACCCATGTGAGCGGCGTGATTATGTTGTGCGATTTCTTCAGCAGATAAAACTTTCATTTTTAGTATATATTTCGTTTAATGTATGGGGATATCCTACCATTAGCTTCTTCCCTATTGAACTTTCAAAAAAAAAACATCTCTCTACTATTATAATCCCGTCATTAAACCACCTCCTTATATATGAATGCCACCTCTAAGTAATCAATTTAACTCCATAATAAATGGTTCCACTTTTTTCGTTGTTATTTTTTTTCCCGTTAGAACAGTTAGAATAACATACAAACCTGATTGGCGTGTAGGTAACGGGAGGCCAAAAAAAGCAGACATTTCAACGAAGATAAACCCCGACAAAGTATTCATGACACGGCAATATTCACTTAAGGATAAATGGTGGATGGAAATGAATATTCAATATATGGAATGATTGAATGCTGAGTAGAAGAGAAAAAGATGAGAGGAATGATAGAGACGGAGGGATAATATTTTAATTCCGAAAAGTTGAAAAAAGGTGACTGAAAACGTTCAATTTTGATGTTTGTTTATGCTGTTTTTTTTTTAAAACTTTATTATTCGTTTATTGCGAATAATCGATGAGAATTTATTTAGGAATATTCAATTTTTTTTGGCTTGATTATTTGTTGTAAATGCAGGTGAATTCAGCATTTGGGATTTTTGATGATTTAGGACAGAAAAACTGGGGTTTTTGCTGAAAATGGCGTTTTTTTTTAAAGTTTAGTTAACATCTGGATGGCTGAAATGTTGACTATTGTCGTTGTATGTATAGCATCGTTTGTCCGTTATATCTATGCTTTTAAGTTGTTTGTCTAGATTATGAATTCAGCAGATTTTTTTTTAGCCGTAAAGATCACGTGCAAATGACAGCATCACGTTTGCGTGTTTAAGTCACGTGCAAATTTTATTATCACGTGCAATTGCAATCACCACAAAAAAAACTGAACAAAGCATTCACTGGTTTTAATCAATACCTAAAAAGGACATATATAAGTTCTCGACGAGCACAATACCAAAAGAAAAAAGAAGCCCCTACAAAGATGGTTTAGACAAAGCAGATCTTGATTTAAATATTGAATTTAGCTATTGAAAACAAAATACTACTGCTAAAAAAAAAAATGAGGGCAAATATCAGCACCAATTTAATATACATCCATTGTATTTAACATAACATACTAACTAACTCTATAAAGAATACACTTCTGTAGGCATTAAACATAGCAAATGATAAGTATTAAAACTATATATTTTATCTCCGTGTTTTTCTTATTATATGTAAAAATACAATCAGCACCAATAGAAGGTACCATATCGTCTGATTATTTAATACGTCTTAAAATACCGGATACCATATCTTATTTATTCAAGCATGAGCCAGATATAAAAACATTCAACTATGAAAAAATCAACATATCCTTTAAGCAGTTTTTAAACAGCAATTTTTGGAAAAGTAATATTTTGACAACCACAGGTACCTCTACAATAAACAATCATAGCATGAACATCAACTACATAAATGAAACAATTGATGAACCAATGTTCAATGATATTGAAATAATCAAAGACCACTTTGAAAAGCTTTTAGAGCTCCAAAAAATATTGACTGAAGTTGAAATTGAAAAAATTATTCATTTTAAAGGTTTTGAGGCTTTTAAAGCACATTTGACACCTAATTTGTTTAATGAGCTAAAGCTAAATCCTTTTATTGCAGACATTGATTCAAACGATCAGTTTCAAGCTTTTATTTTTGACGAAGAGATCAATGATTATTTTGTTCAAAACAACGCTCCAAGACATCTAGCCCGTTTATCTTCCAGACAAAAATTAGAGCTGGATACATCAAAGTATATCTTTCACAAGGATTCTCTTGGTAGTGATGCTTATGTGTATATTTTGGACACTGGCATATCTCTAGATCATCCTGAATTTACAGGTAGAGCCAATCATGGAGCGTCTTTTGTAAATGAAGGCCCTGGAGATCAAAACGGTCATGGAACCCATGTTTCGGGAATCATTGCATCAAAGCAATTTGGTGTCTGTAAAGATTGTCAATTGATTGAGGTGAAGTGCTTAGACAGCAATGGACAGGGGGATTTAACCACAGTAATATCAGCTATTGAATTTGCTGTAGATGATGTTATAAAAAAAGGTAACCAAGACAAAAGTGTAGCCAATTTGTCGCTTGGCTCTTTCAGATCCAAAATTTTGAACGAAGCTGTCAAGGCTGCGGTTGACAACGGCTTGGTAATGGTTGTTGCTGCAGGGAATAATAATATGAACGCATGTATGAATTCACCAGCAAGTGAGCCATCTGCCATTACAGTCGGTGCAATTGATGACACTAAAGATCAAATAGCAAGTTTCAGTAATTGGGGAGAATGCGTGGATTTATTTGCTAGCGGTGTTAAAGTCGAGTCATTGTCTTTAAAAAACTATGGCGGGTCAATTAAGTTTAGTGGCACATCAATGGCTACTCCAGTCGTTGCTGGTTTGGCTGCAATATTATTAGACTCAGGAATCAAATCAAGTCAAATAAAGGATAAGTTAATTGAATTATCCACCAAAGATGCGATGAGAAGAAGACATCTTTTAACAAGACCAAGAACCCCTAATAGGTTAGCATTCAACGGAATTGATGAATCAATTGTTGATGGTTTGTATGAAATGCATGATAAGGAAACATTAGAAAAAGAAGATTTTGGTGATTTCAAGTCAAACGAAGAGTTCCACATCAGCGATGTTCCTATACAAGAGAGTTTGAGTCATTTTAAAAGAAATAAATTCTTTGAACCCAGTTTTGAGTCACTCCAATATATGATATAACAGTAAGAAATAATGTAAAAGTTTATATAAAAAAAAAAGTCAAATCAGAATTAATAGTATATATATATTTCTATTTACCTTTAAGGATATCATTTATGTACAAGTTTTCCTACAAAAATTATTTTTTATTATTATTATTCATTTATTTTGACTCTTTACTATTCATTAAATAAACGATTTTTATACAAACTGTTTACTTTCCTAATTAATCTAACTTCTTAGCACCTTGATCATCAGTATTCATATAAACTCTCTTGAAACCACACCAAACACCAGCACCAAGAGTACACAAACCAGAAGCATAAAGAACAGGTTTCAGACCCTTTGTTGACTTGAACAAGGCACCGGTCAAGGCACCAGCAGCCAAGGAGTTATAATCGTCATGCTTGTTTCTATAGTAATCAAGACCTGAGTTGATGAAGTTGTAGTTCATGGCAAGAATACCTGCGTGGTTACCAATAAATGGACCTCTTTTAGTGATATTATTCAAAATGGTATTCAATTGCAGCTTGAAAGATGCACCTTGGGGAATTTTACCAAAACTTTCAATGAAACCATATGTGGAACCACCAATCATGGACAGCCCATAAACGGTACCTGTACCGTAACATAAGTCATCTCTCCAGTCTCTGGATGGGATTATGGATTGTGAACCCTCAATAGTGCTCAGTTGGTCTTCTTGTATATCTAAAACATCATCATTGCTATCATCGATGTTTGCAGCATCGTATATGGAGTCAATGGTGTTGGCTGGTTTTTGGAATTGAAATTGTGGGTTTGGTTCGCTTTCAACTTGTTGTGTAGGTTTTGTGCTTGAAGATCCAAATAACCAAGACATCTTTTCAAAATTTATATATATGATAGGGCTTTTGGTTTATTATGAGATAAGTGAATAGACTCGAGCGTTCAATAAATGATTCTAATTCTAGTTGTTACCTTATAGTGGATTTGTATGTAATATTTGCTTACGAATTCAGACAAGTGTGAATCTTACTGAATTTTTTCGAAGAACAAAAAAAAAATTTTCACTATGAATTAATGCACTTTTTTTTTGGGTCGAGCGACTCCAAATCTCCGATATTCCGATCGCAAGAAAACCAGAAATTTTATCAGAGTTACCCGACTTGGTGACTAGCTGAAGGATTACCTGATTTGGACTTATGCTTTATATCCGAAAAAACAAAAATTTTATCAGAGTTACCCCGCCAAACAACTAGTCTAAAATTGCTTGATTTGGTGTTGTGCTTTATATCCGAAAAAACATGCTTTTTAAGAATTACGCTACCAAAAACAACTTGTTTAGTCACGTGCTCGGACATAAGAAACACACCATACGGAAAAAATAGAGAAATTCAGCCACACAGAACATCTACACTGCTACATTAAGAACGAAAAAAAAAGATGCCAAAAATCATACGAGGGATTTGTTCTCGTTCATATAGTAATAATTAAACTCTTGGTACACAGCAAAGGTGACGAAACATCTACAAGAGTATAAACGGCACATTACGAAGAACTCAACCACACATTACAAAGCTGTTTTGACACCAATACCTTCGGGTATACACACATTTACCCCATCACCTGGCTCACTCACTTATTTCCTCATACGTATCAAAAATACATTATTTAAAAATATTACCCTTTTTTTTTCCCGCTACCCGCTCTCAGCTCTATTTGTCAACAACTCCATGATGTCATTTATGCGTCCAGCTACAACGCATTGGGTTTAAAACACAACTCGATGATCCTCCTATTCTCACTTAACTCCAATTCATCGACTTAAAAGTGGTGATTTCACGCATATTTCCTTTCCCTTGTAAAATTTGCTTATATGTGCTTTTTTTTCAGCTGTAGTATGTTGATACATATATATATTTAATATGGATTTTTCATCAACAAATTTTTTTGTTGATAAAGCGAAAATTTTTTTTCACACTCAGATACAGTGGTGCACGGTAAACCAATAGATCTCATCTATGATTAACTAACACGTTAATCTTATATAGCAGTTTATTTATATTTATCAGGATATAGTAGAGTTTTTTCTAGATATTTAAATAAATATATAGGATATTTTAGATATTTCAGCTTATTTTAAACACTTTTATTAGGTCTTTGAACATCATTTTCAAAACCAAACACAAACAAACACTTGAAATAGAAAAATTACCCTTTATATTCTATTGCATTTTATATAATTCAATACAAACAAACAAAGGAACACATAACAAACACTTCTTAATATAGATTTTTTATATCGTTTTCGTAATAGAAGAAAGTATAGAAATTAATATTAAACACACAAAATAAACATAATTTAAATTGTTACGAAATAAATCAATCTACAAACCTTTTTTAAACAATTTATCCTATCGTTATCCACTTAAAAACATATTCATAAATCATAATAGATTTCATTTTTATAAAAACACCACTCATATTGTACCTAAAACAAACATGTCTTCTTTAAGTTTTGATAAGACAGACTACACATCCCAACATTCTAAGTTAGCTTCCCACTTCCTTGGTTACAACAGTGTCGAAAAGGCCGAAGATTCTTTACTGAAAGATTTCGTTCAAAGCCATGGCGGTCACTCCATCATCAAAAAAGTTTTGATTGCAAACAACGGTATTGCTGCTGTTAAGGAAATCAGATCCGTTAGAAAATGGGCCTATGAAACTTTTGGTGATGAAAGAATGATCCAATTCGTTGCCATGGCCACTCCAGAAGATTTAGAAATCAATGCTGAATACATCAGAATGGCTGATCAATATATCGAAGTTCCAGGTGGTACCAACAACAACAACTACGCCAACGTCGATTTGATTGTTGAAATCGCTGAAAGAGTTGATGTTGATGCTGTTTGGGCAGGTTGGGGTCATGCTTCTGAAAACCCTCATCTTCCTGAAAGATTAGCTGCTTCTAAGAGAAAAGTCATCTTCATTGGTCCTCCAGGGTCCGCTATGAGATCCTTAGGTGACAAAATCTCCAGTACTATTGTTGCCCAACATGCTAAAGTTCCTTGTATTCCTTGGTCTGGTACCGGTGTCGAAGAAGTTCAAATTGATAAAGAATCTAACTTAGTTTCCGTCTCTGATGATGTTTATAGCAAGGGTTGTTGTAACTCTCCTGAAGAAGGTTTAGAAATTGCCAAAAAGATTGGTTTCCCAGTCATGGTCAAGGCATCTGAAGGTGGTGGTGGTAAAGGTATAAGAAAAGTTGAAAATGAAAAAGAGTTTGTTTCCCTTTATGAACAAGCTGCCAATGAAATTCCTGGTTCTCCTATCTTTATCATGAAGTTGGCCGGTAAAGCTAGACATTTAGAAGTTCAATTATTAGCCGATCAATACGGTACCAATATCTCTTTATTCGGTAGAGATTGTTCTGTTCAAAGAAGACATCAAAAGATTATTGAAGAAGCTCCTGTCACTATTGCCAAGCAAGATACCTTTACTGAAATGGAAAAGGCCGCTGTCAGATTAGGTCAATTAGTTGGTTACGTTTCTGCTGGTACTGTTGAATACTTATACTCTCATGATGATGACAAATTTTACTTTTTGGAATTGAACCCAAGATTACAAGTCGAGCATCCAACTACTGAAATGGTTACTGGTGTCAACTTACCTGCTGCTCAATTGCAAATTGCTATGGGTATTCCAATGCACAGAATCAGAGATATTAGAATGTTATACGGTGTTGATCCAAAGACTGCTTCTGAAATTGACTTTGGATTTGAAAATGTTGATTCATTAAAGACTCAAAGAAGACCAATTCCAAAAGGTCACTGTACTGCTTGTAGAATCACTTCCGAAGATCCAAATGAAGGATTTAAGCCTTCTGGTGGTTCCATCCATGAATTGAACTTCAGATCATCTTCAAATGTCTGGGGTTACTTCTCCGTTGGTAACAATGGTGGTATCCATTCCTTCTCCGATTCTCAATTTGGTCACATTTTTGCCTTTGGTGAAAACAGAGAAACTTCTAGAAAACATATGGTTGTTGCCTTAAAGGAATTGTCCATTAGAGGTGACTTCAGAACAACTGTTGAATACTTGATTAAATTATTGGAATCTGAAGATTTCGAAGGTAATACCATCACTACTGGTTGGTTAGATGATTTAATTTCTCAAAAGTTAACTGCTGAAAAGCCAGATCCTGAATTATCTGTTATTTGTGGTGCTGCTACTAAGGCTTTCATCATTTCTGAAAAATCCAAATTAGATTACATCAACTCTTTGAGCAGAGGGCAAGTTCCTGTTAGTGCTTCTTTAAAGACTATGTTCCCTGTTGAATTTATTCATGAAGGATCCAGATTCAAATTTACTTGTGCTCAAGCTGCTGATGATAAATTCACCTTATTCATCAATGGTTCTAAGGTTGAAGTTTCTGTTAAGAGTTTGAGTGATGGTGGGTTATTAATTGCCATTGGTGGTAAGTCCCATACTATTTACTGGAAGGAAGAAGTCTCTGCTACTAGATTATCTATTGATTCTAAGACCACTCTATTGGAAGTTGAAAATGATCCTACTCAATTAAGAACTCCTTCTCCTGGTAAGTTAGTCAAATACTTAGTTGAAGATGGTGAACACATTTCTGCTGGTCACGTCTTTGCTGAAGTTGAAGTCATGAAAATGCAAATGCCTTTGATTGCTCAAGAATCCGGTATTGTTCAATTATTAAAGCAACCTGGTTCTACCTTAAATGCTGGTGATATCTTAGCCATTTTGACTTTAGACGATCCATCCAAGGTTAAGCATGCTTTACCATTTGAAGGCTTATTGCCAAATTATGGTACTCCAATTGTTGAAGGTACTAAGCCAGTTTACAAGATGAAGTCTTTGATTGGTACTTTAAACAATATCTTAAAGGGTTACGACAACCAAGTTGTTATGAACGCTTCTTTGACCAAGTTGATCGAAGTCTTGAAAAACCCTGAGTTACCATACTCTGAATGGCAAGCTCAAATTTCTGCTTTACACTCCAGATTACCTATGGATTTAGATGCCAGTTTGGTTGATTTGGTAACAAGATCTCAAAACAGAAATGCCGATTTCCCAGCCAAGCAATTATTAAAATTATTGGAAGCTGGTATTGAAAGAGAATCTGTTGGTAACCCATTATTTGAAGCTACTGTTGCTCCATTAGTTGCCATCGTTAATGATTATGCTAATGGTTTAGAAGCTCATGAACACACTGTATTCGCTAACTTCTTAGAAGAATACTTTAGAGTTGAATCCATGTTCTCTGGTTCTAATGTCAGAGAAGAAGATGTAATTTTAAAACTAAGAGATGAAGCTGGTGAAGATTTGAAATCTGTTGTTACTACTGTATTATCTCACTCCAGAGTCTCTGCCAAAAACACTTTAATTTTGGCTATTTTGAAACACTATAAGCCTTTATGTCAAGTCCATGCTTCTATTGCCAACATCTTATTCTCTTCTTTAGAAAAGATTGTCACTTTAGAATCTAAACACTCCGCTCAAGTTTCTTTATTAGCTAGAGAAATTTTGATTCAAGGTGCTTTACCATCTATCACCGAAAGAACTCAACAAATAGAACACATTCTAAAGAGCTCTGTTGTTGATACTTCTTATGGTTCTAACACCAAAAAGAATGCTCCTGATCTAGCATCTTTGAAACAATTAATTGATTCTAACTATGTTGTATTTGATGTATTAACTCAATTTTTGAACAGTAAAGATTTAGATGTCTCATCTGCTGCTGCTGAAGTTTACATCAGAAGAGCTTACACTGCTTACAACATTACTGATGTTTCTCACCACAATACTAACAACACTCCAGTTGCATTATGGAAGTTCCAATTACCTACTGATACTTTAGCTTCTTCTTCTGTCTTAAAAGCCAAGAATTTGAGCAGAGCCATGTCTGTTTCTGATTTAACCTTTGTTGGTGATAAAGATGCTTTAAGAACTGGTATTTTAGTTTCCGTTGATCATTTAGATGATGTTGACTCTACCTTAACTTCTGCTTTGGAATTGGTCACTGCCAACACTAACACCAGAGGCTCTGCTTCTTCCACTTCCAACTTAAGCAATGTTGCTAATGTTGTTATTGCTTCTACCGAAGGCTTTGAAAACGATGATGCTGTTTTAAAGAAAATCAGCCAATCATTGGAAGTCAGCAAAAAGGAATTAACCGCTTCTGGTATCAGAAGAATAACCTTCTGTGTTTCCTTTAAGGATGGCTCCTATCCAAAGTACTATACTTTTAGAGGTGCTCATTACGAAGAAGATGAAACTATCAGACATGTTGAACCTGCTTTAGCTTTCCAATTAGAATTAGGTAGAATGTCCAACTTCAAAATCAAGCAAATTTTCACTGAAAACAGAAACATTCACGTTTACGAAGGTTTAGCCAAGAACTCATCAATCGATAAGAGATTCTTTACTAGAGGTATTATCAGAACAGGTAAGATTAGAGATGACATCAGCATCACTGAATACTTGACTACTGAAGCCAACAAGTTAATGTCTGATATTTTAGATAACTTAGAAATCATCGACACTTCCAACTCTGATTTGAACCACATCTTCATTAACTTCTCTTCTGTCTTTGACATCACTCCTGAAGATGTTGAATCTGCCTTTGGTGGTTTCTTAGAAAGATTTGGTAAGAGATTATTGAGATTAAGAGTTGCTGCTGCTGAAATCAGAATTATTGTTTCTGATCCAAAGACTGGATCTCCTGTCACTTTAAGAGCTTTGATCAACAATGTTTCTGGTTATGTTGTCAAGACTGAAATGTATAGTGAAATCAAGAATCAAGATGGTATTTGGTTATTCAAGTCATTAGAAAAGATTGGTGCCATGCATTTGAGACCTATTTCTACTCCTTACCCTGTCAAGGAATTCTTACAACCAAAGAGATACAAGGCTCACTTAATGGGTACAACTTATGTTTATGATTTCCCTGAATTATTCAAACAAAGTGTTGTTTCTGCTTGGAAGAAGCATTCTCCAAAGACCAAGGTTACTGACAACTACTTTATCTGCAATGAATTGATCTTTGATGAAAACAATGAATTATCCGAGGTTGAAAGAGATGCTGGTGCCAATGACATTGGTATGGTTGGTTTCAAGATCACTTGTAGAACTCCTGAATACCCAAGAGGAAGACAATTTGTTGTTGTTGCCAATGATATTACATTTAAGATTGGTTCCTTCGGTCCAAAGGAAGATGAATTCTTTAACAAGGTTACTGAATACGCTAGAAAATACGGTATTCCAAGAATTTACTTATCTGCCAACTCTGGTGCTAGAATCGGTATTGCCGAAGAATTGGTTCCATTGTTTGATGTTGATTGGATTGACTCTGAAGAACCAAAGAAGGGTTTCAACTACTTATACATTTCTGATGAAGGTTTAGAAAAATTGAAGAATGACGGTAAAGCTGACTCTGTTGTCACCGAAAGAATCATTGATCAAAAGACTTCTCAACCAAGAAATGTTATCAAGGCCGTTATTGGTGCCGAAGATGGTTTAGGTGTTGAATGTTTAAGAGGTTCTGGTTTAATCGCTGGTGCCACCTCCAGAGCTTACAAAGATATTTTCACTATCACTTTAGTATCTTGTAGATCCGTTGGTATTGGTGCTTACTTAGTCAGATTAGGTCAAAGAGCTATTCAAGTCGAAGGTCAACCAATTATCTTGACTGGTGCTCCAGCTATCAATAAGTTGTTAGGTAGAGAAGTTTACACTTCTAACTTACAATTAGGTGGTACTCAAATTATGTACAACAATGGTGTTTCCCACTTGACTGCCAAGGACGATTTAGCTGGTATTGAAAAGTTGATGCAATGGTTATCTTACGTTCCAGCCAAGAGAGGAATGCCTGTTCCAGTCTTGGAAACTGCTGATACTTGGGATAGATCTGTTAAATATGCTCCTGAATCCAAGATTCCTTATGATGTCAGATGGATGATCTCTGGTAAGCACAATGACGATGGTTCCTTTGAATCTGGTTTGTTCGATAAAGATTCTTTCCAAGAAACTCTATCTGGATGGGCTAAGGGTGTTGTTGTTGGTAGAGCTAGATTAGGTGGTATTCCAATGGGTGTTATTGGTGTTGAAACCAGAATGGTTGAAAACTTAATTCCAGCTGATCCAGCTGCTCCAGCCTCTACTGAACAATTAGTTCAAGAAGCTGGTCAAGTTTGGTATCCAAACTCTGCTTTCAAGACTGCTCAAGCTATAAATGATTTCAACCACGGTGAACAATTACCATTGATGATTTTAGCTAACTGGAGAGGTTTCTCTGGTGGTCAAAAGGATATGTACAATGAAGTATTGAAATTCGGTTCTTTCATTGTTGATGCTTTGGTTGACTACAAGCAACCTATCTTCACTTACATCCCACCAACTGGTGAATTGAGAGGTGGTTCTTGGGTAGTTGTTGATCCAACAATCAATCCTGAACAAATGGAAATGTATGCCGATGTTAACTCTAGAGCCGGTGTCTTAGAACCTGAAGGTATGGTTGGTATCAAATACAGAAGAGAAAAGTTATTAGGTACTATGTCCAGATTAGATCCTAAATTCAAGGAATTGAAGGAAAAATTAGCTGCTACTGATTTAAGTGTTGAACAAAAAGATGACTTAACTAAGCAATTAAATGAAAGAGAAAAGGTCTTATATCCAATCTACCACCAAATATCTGTTCAATTTGCTGACTTACATGACAGAACCGGTAGAATGTTAGCTAAGGGCGTTATCAAGAAGGAATTAGAATGGTCTGAATCTAGAAGATTCTTCTTCTGGAGATTAAGAAGAAGATTAGATGAAGGTTACTTAAACAAGAGATTAACTACCCACTTGCCAGATGCCAAAAAGTTAGAATTAGATGCTAGAATCAAATCTTGGTTCCCAGCTACCACTGACTTTGAAAATGATAGAGAGGTTGCTACTTGGATTGAAACCAATTACCAAGCTTTAGAAAAACACTTGGATGCTGTTAAGGCCGATGTATTTGCTCAAACTCTATCTAAGAACATAAGACAAGATCATAAGAATACCATTGAAGGACTATCTGAAGTCTTGAAATTATTAAGTGCTGAAGATAAAGAAAAGTTATTAAAGAGTTTACAAGAATAGATAATAATACAAAAGAGAAGAAAGGAATCAATTAGTCTTTTCAGTTTAATAAATTGAATCTGTGAAATATGTTTGTTTGTTTATAGTTTGATTCATGCTTATAAACTGGTATTGATTAAATCTGTTTCGCTTTTATTTCTTCTTTATATAAAAATAATATGTATATTAAATTTAACAAAAAGAGTTATTAGAAAATAAAAATAAAAGAAGCTGTATATACAGTAGTCCAATTAAAAAAGGGTTATACCTTTTGTTTCTTAGCAGAACTCGAAGAGGTGTCTTCATTTGTTCTTTTATTTAGTGATTGATTCTTGGCTTTTTTAGAAGCTCTTTCCTCTTCGTTCTTTTTCAGCTGTTCTTCTCTTTGCTTTCTGACTTTCTCAGCCTTTTGATGTTGTCTAAGCTCAACTGAGTATTTGATTGCTCCCTTAGTATCAAACTCTTTAGTATCATAATTATAAAATCTGTTCATGATATCTTCAATTTCCTCATGGGATTTAACGCTTGAAAATGCACTGTATCTTTTCTCGGCTTTTAGTATTCTGGATAGCATATACTTGGTGTTGTGTATAGAGTTATCTACAGATCTAGCAATCTTCAAGTAGTTGACCAAAACGTCATTCCATTCTAATGGTTTGTCTAAGAAAATAGTTGGATTTACTTCAGCTTGGTCAGCAAACATACCACCAACTTCCTCATCTAATCCCAATTCTTCTCTGACTTTTAAAAAGTCTAATTTATTTTCCAAACCACCGTTAAGGATCAATGAAACACCATGTTGTTTACAAAGCTCATATATTTTAGGAATATAAGCTCTTATTGGAGACTCTCTGTTTCTCATGCTTGGAGTTCTACAGTGTACAGTCAAATTTGAAATACCGGTTTTTAAGATTTTTGAAACTAAGTCCAAAGTGATTTCTTCATTCTCTAAAATTCTGATCTTTACACTAATAGGCTTATTGTTAGGGCTACCAACACGGTTTACTAAATTGGTTAAAATATCAACCAATATATCCGGAGTTCTTAATAAAGCAGCACCACAACCACTATGAACAGAAAATGGTTTAGGACAACCAGAATTGACATCAATACCATCAACGTCATCTATAACTTTCAAAGCAGCTTGAACAGCTAGTTCAGGATCACTTGTACCAACTTGGAATATCAATTTTCCCTTTTCTCTACCTTGCATATCGGTTCTAAATACTAATTCTGGTAATGTATCAGGAATGTGTTTTCTATTTTCAGGAATTGGAGCAAGATAATCAATGGTATTTGTTTTGGTATTAACAACTCTTGTACATTGAACAATTTTTTTGTCTATAATTTCTGGTGACCAGACTAAATCCACTCCATGACTCAAAGCCAGTAATCTTGTAGGCAAACTACCTGCTCTCACCATAGGAGCAAGACATAAAGATCCTTTGTATACTATAGTCATTATTTGTTTGGTTTATTGAGGGCTGTTAGTTGTCTTATTTTAATAAGTTGTCTTCATTTTGTTCGATGACCTCATTCATTTTTTCTTGTTTTAAAAATTCGGAGATACAGAGATTTTTTTAATTTTTGCACGTGACATTATACTTTTACCCTGCTAAAAAATATATTTACTTAATTGAGACATTTTCAGAAATGTCAAACAATCCTGAGGGAATCTTAAAATGAAGGAATATTTAATTAATTGGATCAAACAACTAACGACCAAGAACACATATGAAACACATATAAAACGACAAACAAACAAAAACATTAAAAGCAAAAATTTAGATATGTTCAATATAAGTTTTGAAGTTATATATACCAGCATTGATTTGTATATATATAGATTATGAAGAAGTAATATTAGGTTTTTAATATTGTAAATTGTATTTTATTATATACCCAGAGCAAACCAATTATATAGTATGGTTAATTTTTTAAATTCAAAAAGAAAGGCCCCATTTTTTAATTTTAAAAAGAATGAACAAGTAAAAGTTGCTGAACAAGAAGAAAATGCAATCAACCCAGTCAAACGTTCTGAATCATTCAGTAGAGAGGTTAATACAACATTGCTGTCGAACGAACCAGCTTTAAACAAAACAGCGTCTATAAAAAAAATTACTTCTAGTTTGAAAAAAAGCTTTAACAATTATGTAGATCCTATAAATAAAGAACTAGAAATTGAATTATTACCATCACCAAATTTAAATTTTGAAGTTAAAAGACCAGGTATTAACAGTACATACATTTACGATACTGATGAAGAACAACTAGAAGTAAACATAATAGAACATAAAATTCAACAAAAGTTGAATATGTTTTTGAATATTTACAATCCGACAGATTTTGAGATAAATTTGAGTGAGATTGATTTAAATAGTAAAAAAAAGTTTTATTCTAATCTAACATACATAGAAACTTTATTTCACTACGACAACGACAGAAGCTGCATTGTATCTTCAGACTTAAACAAGATAAAAAATGTTGATTCTTTAGTTTATCAATTAAATTATAACATTTTTACGTCAATCGACGACATCAATCCAAGTTCGACTAAACAAGTGATTCGTGGGCTAAGATTTCATCTTAAACATTTAATTAAGGAATATCATCAACAAGACTTAAAATACAAAAATGTTGACACATACGAAGGACTTTTCACATTTTGGGATGAGTTTAATACTATTTTTACCTTTGAAAAAATGCTAGAAATAGAGAACACATTAAAAGTTTTGTTTCCTAGAAAAGGCTGCTCTCTGTCTGAAGTTTATTTACAATACAAATTGTACAGTATTTACAATTCCAAAAATTTATTGGTAAACATTCAAAACTGTTTTCTTTCCTTAATTTATCTATTTTTGCTTAATGATGGATTGATATTCTGGGATGAGTATTTAAAAATTTTAACAATTGATGAGGATTTATACAAATCATTGTCACATGTTTTGGTATACGATAACTTGGCATTAGTATTTGAATTTTTGGAAATGTTGATCTTTTTAATAGGTCAATTCTCATACAAGCCATTTCTAGATATAATTCAATACCTAAAGAACTTTTCTTTAATCTTTTTTTCGTTGGAAAATTGCTTGAACTTGAAGAATGATCACAAATTCAAAGACTTGAAAGAATTTAAAAAAGTGACTGATAAATTATCCACTGCTACTTTAATTATTTTGGAGAAATACTTGGTAAATCTTTCAAAGAATAATCAATTAAATGATTTTTTAATTTTGGAGAAGCTGACTGACTATTTGGGTGATATTGGTAAATATAACAACAGTTCATACTCAAAGAAGATACTGACTCTTTCTCAACCAATTGTAAGAAATAGCGATATTCCAGACACCAAGTATAGACTAGTTTCAAGTATATTGACCAATTTGAAGTCAAACAAAAAATTTATCAATGGTGAAAACTACTTTGTTACTGACATTTTGCTTCACTTTTTGAAATTTCTACCAAACCATTTTAAACAATTTTATGAGAAGATGGTTGTAAATGATAAGTATATAATAGAATATGTTTCAGAAAAAGATAGTTTAGAAGATGACATTAATATTTATATCCAACTATTGAATGAAAACAGCTTGAAAATACAATCTAATAGAAAAGGTACAGGTCACAATTTTGATATCAGAAAATTTCTGTTTGGTGAAGATGACCAATATAGAATGTCTGATTGGATAGATATTAATGAATTTTCAGAGTTTGGCCAAAGTTTGTTTTTATCTGAACCTGAGGCTATGGCTGAATTATACGCTGCTGACACTCCTAGTGAATTAAATGTTAAAAACTACAATACCATGAAAAAGACTACAGAATTAAATCATACTGCAATTGAGGTTGAACTTGTGGACAACTGGGTAATCAAATGCTTCCAAAATAATCATCCCCTTATTTTTCCATATCACTTAAACCATAAAAGTAACAAAATCTACCAATTGAAGCAGCAATACAGCTCTAAACTGGATATAGACTTTGTTTACTTCAATTTTTTAAAAATTAAAGACAAAAAATGTGCTAATCAGCCAATTAACAAACAAGGGGAGATTGAAACAAGTATCAATGTACTGGAAATGCGATTGGACAGTTTCAGCACACCAATGAAAACAAACATCAATGGAATGGAAATGACAGTTGACAGCTTCGGTACACCAACAAATACAAAAGAAAAAGATGTGGATGCCTGCCAGAATGCCAATTTTTCAGGAAAAACATATGTCACTCATTCTCCTGTACCAAATGATGAAGATAACACGCCAAAACACGAAGACTCAAACCTAAAAAATCAGTTTAGCTACCTGTTCTCCAATCTTAGCATAAACAAGGTCAACAAGATTAAAGTCTTAAATCCGACTATTTTGGACAACATTAGCTACGATGACGATAGTCAATACACCACTCAAACTCCAATTGATAGCATATCTGTCCACAGCGATTACACCAAAGACGGAACACCCCAAATCGAACATGCCAATTATCTCCGAAAAGCCGATGACAATTCAAGCATATCTCCGAGCTTGAGCTTAAACCCGAATACTCCAACAAGAGCCTCATATGACCAATTCATCTCAAGCTGTTCAGCCTACATACCGTAATCCCATTTTTTTTATATCCGTCTCAACAACACGCCAATAAGCTACGGCTATAATCTGATTTGCTGACTAATATTATATTGATACACGTGGTTTCATAGAAGAATTTTTCCACCGAGAAAAAGGCAGGTAATGCCCTTAGAAAGGAAAAATATGCTTTTGAAATTTGGCTGTAAAAAGCGACGCTTAGGAAGGAAAAAAAATATTGAAAATATGGAGATTATTTTAAAATAGAAAAGTTAATTTAGAGCACTGAAATATAGGACGTATATTGGTCTTAAGGGAGGAAAATAGAGTTGGAAGTACACCATCAAACAAGCTTCAACTTTATTTGTTGAAAAAAAAAAACAAAAACGAAATGAAGTTTTCACATTCTTTGCAGTTCAATGCTGTGCCTGAATGGACAAGCAAGTATATAAATTACTCGCAATTGAAGAAGATTATATACATTTTACAACAAGAAATTCTGTATCCAAACTCTTCGTACAGCGAATTTAACCAACCTGTGCTTTCAAATGGGTTGGAAGATCAAATGGAAGATAGTATCTTACCGTTACTGAGACATACAAGCAATGATACTGAGCTGGATTTGAACCATCAATGCATTGAGATATTTACCAAGTATCTAAATAGAGAATTAATCAAATGTGATGACTTTTTCCAAATGCAAAATGAGTATTACACAAAGCTATTACAAGACATCATTAGTGACTTCAAAAACGGAGACAGATCAAAGGATATAGAAAGTAGGCTAATTTCATCTTACACCCAATTTAACGAATTGAAATCATACCTGGAGTTGAATCATACTGGTTTCATAAAGATTTGTAAGAAATTTGACAAAATACATCACACTAATTTGAAAATCACATACATAGAGAATTTGCATTTAAATTCAGTTATTTTTAATGAGCTCACTACAACACAAGTAAATGAGAGTATTCTTAAGGTTATACAATTATACTCCATAATAAATAACATAGATATGGAAGAAACCAATGAGAGATTGAAGGTATATTTAAAAGAACACTTAGTTTGGGAAAGAAATACAGTTTGGAAGGATATGATGAATTTAGAAAGCAAACAGCAAACTTTAAAGAAACAAATCCCCCAAAAGTTGAAAACAAATTTGAAGATGATAAGTGCCAACTCCAACAATCTTAAGTCTTATCAATCTATAGGTTCAAGCAACGGTGATCTTGAAGAAAACAATCTAATTGATGGAAATTTGGATATTGACACAGAAAGCAATGAAATTAATATACAGTACTTTAGCGACTTGAAAAATTATAGAGCCAAGAGTCTTGTAAAGCACCTGTTCTTTGATACCCCTCTGTCTTTAGCAGTGTTGATTATAAGCTTTGTTTACTATATTTCATACAACGTTGGTATACAATATTTAGAAACCAACAATCAAGCTCACTGTTTATTTGTTTTATTACTAGCATCTTTATTCTGGACCTTTGAGGTATTCCCACTATTTGTTACCTCCTTATTGATTCCTTTCTTATTGACAGTTCTGCCTATATTTAGAAACGAAGTCACAAATGACTTATTGACACCAACAGAAAGTTGCAATTATATTATGTCTACCATGTGGAATTCAGTTATTATGCTGTTGCTTGGTGGTTTCACCTTAGCAGCAAGTTTATCAAAGCACAACATAGCTAAAATCCTTTCTACTTTTTTGCTTTCAAAGACAAGTTCTTCTCCTGATAAAATTCTTTTTATGAATATGTCGATTGCTGTATTTTGTTCTATGTGGATAAGTAACATAGCAGCTCCGGTTTTATGCTACAGTTTGATTCAACCAATTTTGAGAACTCTTCCAAGAGGATCTGTTTACGCAAAGTGGTTGATCTTAGGGATTGGTTTTGCTTCTAATATAGGTGGAATGTCTTCTCCTATTTCATCACCACAAAATATTATTGCCATAGGATTAATGGATAACCAACCTTCTTGGTTACAATGGTTCTTTGTAGTTCTTCCTGTTGCCTTTATGAATTTGGTAATAATTTATTACATTATCATAACATTACTACCATTGAATCAAAAAGTTTCTGGAAATGAAGATAATCTGAAGCTAGCTAAAATACACTTTAACAACGAAAAGCTAACTTTGAAGCAATGGTATGTTGTTTTTGTTTCCATCATCACTGTATTATTATGGTGTTTCAACAATCAGTTGAAACCTTACTTTGGGGATATGGGTATGATGTCTGTACTTCCTGTCGTGGCCTTTTTTGGCACAGGTATTTTGACAACTCAAGATTTCAACTCATTCATGTGGAATATCATAATTTTGACTATGGGTGGTACAACTTTGGGTAAAGCCGTCATCAACACTGGTTTGTTGAAGATATTTGCTGAATTCATTGCAAACAAAGTTGAAGGGCTTTCTCTATTCAATGTTATTTTAATATTTGGATTGATTATTGTGACTTTAGCTTCCTTTATAAGTCATACTGTCGCAGCCATGATATTAGCTCCGTTGATGAAAGAATTAGGTGAGCAATTGCGTGTAAGTGGCAACAAGTCACATGCTGATTTATTGGTTTTCATTACAGGGTTGCTTTGTTCAGCAGCAGCAGCCTTGCCTACTTCAGGTTTCCCAAATTTATGTGCTATATCAATGTGTGACGACCTAGGGGAAAAGTACTTAAACTTTAGGGAATTCATTAAATTGGGATTGATCATCAGTATTTTAGGATACTTTGTTGTGATAACTTTGGGTTATTCACTGATGAGAGTTATAGGATATTAAGCCATTAGATTCTCTCCCTTTCTTTTTTTTTCAATACGTTTATTAAAGACATAGCGAATTAACAAAAGAAAAACAACAACAAAGATGGTTAACATATATATATAGTCATCTCTTTTAATTTTATAAAAAAACATATTCATCTTTGTACTATTCTGAGTCTTCTGGAGTATCTAATTGATATTCACCAACTTTAGGAATTAAGGGAAGTTTATGGTCGCAATTTGAACATACGATATGCTCATTGGAGTTTTGTTTAAAACTGTTTCTTCTATTAACGTCTAAACCTTCAATAATGTCTTCTTCTAAATCACTTGAACTATTACTAGTATCCATTGAGTTGTCGATTATTTTTTTCAAAGTTTCTTCTGATCCTTTTGTTTCCTTGACTTCTCTTTCCATTAGTTTATTCTTTAAATGAGATATCAAGACTTTAACACCTTTGTCACTTTTGCTGGCAAAGTTAGGAATGATAACATCAGCTTTTTTCATTGTTGGTCTAATAAATACTTCTGAAGCAGGCTTAACAAACTTGATCCATTGCTTCAAACACCCTTCCAAATCTCTTCCTCTATGTAACATATCTCTAGTGATTCTTCTTGCTAAACAAATGTCTAAATCAGCATCAACATAAATCTTTAAATCTATAAGGTTCAAGATTCTTTCATCATAAAGGGCATAAAGACCTTCAAGAATAATGATATGAGGGTTGTTGATGACAAAAAACTCATTAGGAATTCTGTTATGCTCAACAAAAGAGTATTTTGGAACCTTTATGGTTTTGGAATTGTTAACTTTGATGTCATACAATAACTCATACATCAGATCAAGATCAAGAGCGTTTGGATTGTCAAAATCATATTCGTTGTTCAAGGCAATTTCTCTTTCTTCTGGAGTCAAAGGCTTGTAGAAGTTGTCAATTGCTATCAAAACACTATTTTTTGAATCAATTTTATCTTTTAGTAGTTGAGCTAATGAGGTTTTACCTGAGCCTGATTGTCCACCAACGGCTATGATATATGGTGGCTTGTTGTTGCTGTTAGAAGACATGTGTGTATTGTGGGTACGGGTATATTCACCAATGGTTATGTATTAAAACGAGGTTTTTTTTATATAGGCTTCTATTAGTACTTAGATCTGCACCAAAGCCGAACATACATTTGGGAGAATTACATGACCATTGATGAGAGGGAGTGACAGCAAGAAAACCCATAAAAAAAAGAGAAAAAAAGAAAAGAGATGAGTGATTACCCAATTAGGAGATAATTTGGTGTAGGACATTTTACTAAGCCCAAAAATGCACAAAGATTAAAGAAATACGGGCTTTTTTTGTATTCTTTCATCATCTCCGCGTTTAAATCCAACGGAGATGATTGAAGCGCTTTTTTCAATAGGGGCGTACAAAATGATAAGATAACATTTATAGATATAAGAGAGTGTGTTTTTCTTATCAGTTTGATAAATCTTGATTATGTGAATATCGTGGACATAAAGGAGATTGCTCTATTGGTTATTTAAGGGATCTTTCTTTTGAATCTCCCTTCTAAAGCAATTTGCTAGTTAAAAAACAAGAGCAGATGTTTTTGAGAAAAACCAATGAACTTCTGCTTTTATCTCTGATAACCGATTAAATAAGATAGCAAAAAAGCTGTTTAAATGTCATAGAAGTCATTGAGTGTAATTAGAGAGATCATATGTGGTTTTTTTTCTTTATTTTCATTGTAAAATAGGAAAATGATCCTTGTTGGACATTCACCTGAATATCATTGGAAAAGCTTGTCGTATATGGTATACGTGGGAAATACATAACTTATTTGTGACCAAATGCATGGCAAATCAGTCACATGTTTTAATGATTGACAAACAACATTGAATATTACGGGGTAAAACAGCACTCCACAACCTACTATTTAGGTGCGTAATTTTTACCATGGTAATTAAATAATGTGTTAAGCGGATTTAAAACACCCTTCATACTATATAACTAAAGCTTCTTTTTTTTTTTTTTTTTTTTTTCAGTCTTTATATCCCTTAATAGTATTAGATAAGTATATCTAAGGTATAAACCACACTCCCTACTGCATAGAAATCTAAGAATATGTCTAGCCCTTTAGTAAATGTCAATACTGTCGATGAAGTCAACAATTTATTAAACAATAACTCATCTGTTTATCCACACAAAATTGATTATTCTAGCGAATCTAACATTTATTTGAATCATACTTGTTTGAGAATCAAAGATCCTAAAAGATCGATTGATTTCTATACAAACATCTTAAACTTTAAACTTATTAGTGTTAAGAAATTTCCTGAATGGAAGTTTGACTTATATTTCTTAAGTTTGAACCATTCTTTAGATGAAAAAGATATTTTTAATACTAATGGTATTCTAGAGTTAACTCACAATTATGGAACCGAATCAATGCCTGATTATGAAGTCAATAACGGTAATGATGTATCCAAAGGTAGAGGTTTTGGTCACATTTGTTTAACTGTATTTGATATTCAAAAAGTTCAAGAAGAGCTTTTAGCTAAAAATGTCTCTTTTAAAAAAAGATTGGAAGATGGTAATCAAAAGGATATTTGTTTTATCTATGATCCTGATTTATATTGGATAGAGTTAGTTTGTTACGGTAACAGACCTAATTACAAGCAAGAAAACGAAGTCTTGATCACCGAAGATAAAGGTGTTTTTTTCAACCATACCATGTTAAGAGTGAAAGATCCTTTGGTATCTTTGAAATTTTATTGCAATGTTTTAAACATGACACTGTTAGAATTTAAGCATCACCCAAATGCTAAATTCACTGTGTACTTTTTAAGCTACAAAACAGCTGATGATTTTACAAACCCTAGAAGAGCCAAAGAAGGTATTTTAGAATTAACTCACAATTGGGGTACTGAAGATGATGAAACTTTCAGTTATCACAATGGTAACACCAATCCTCAAGGTTATGGTCATACCTGTGTCACTTTAAAGAATGCTGAAGCTATCTGTAAAAGCATCGAAAAAGTTTATGAAGATATCAAGTGGCAACCTAAGTGGGGTGAAGGTGGCATGAAGACTATTGCCTTTATTTTAGATCCTGATGGCTACAAAGTTGAAATTGTTAACCAAAAAGGGGTATAAACCACCCAATGATTGTTGTCTTTTTTCTTCTGAAGTAGAAAGTAAAGGCTGCTACCAACACATATATATTTATGGTTTCTTTTAAACTTAATTATTATTATTATTTTTTTCTACATTTTTTTTAAAAATATAATGCTTTAGTCAAGAAAGCCAAGCTTGGAATGGTAATATATATTTAACTTCTTGTATCATTTTGCTCTTGTTTGAGCACTGAATTGGTAGTTGTTTGAATTCTACTTCTTTAATGCTTGTTAAAAAGTTATCTCCGAAAAAATGAACGACATACAAGCGGTCACTGTTAATTGCTGTTAAATTAATAATTTGTCACGTTTTTTTTCACTTCTTAGTTAGATCAAATTACATAAAAATGCTTTTGCCAAAGTTATAGCTGAGAACCAAAGTTTAGCAAAGATGTCTTTACTGGAATTTAACACCTCTAGCTTACAAAATTCTGTGTACAATAAACAGACTTGTGTAAACACGCTGCTACCAAGAGCATCGTCTACGGTTTTATACGTCAATGACTTGTATAAGAGCATAGTCTTTTTCAATATTATTTTGAAGTTTGACCTTATTTCCGTTGATATCAATGAACAAAATAACGAGTTTAGTGTGAAATTACAACAACCTGCATTTACATCTGAGCAATTTTCTCCGACTGAGGATCCAATGAACTTTGTTCCATATTCACTGACCTTAAAAAACACAACTATTTTTGATCATTCCACCATTGGCCATGTTTGTGTTTCAGTTTTTGACGTCAATGAATATTACTCTCAACTTTCTTCTAATTTTGATAATGTTTCAATTTTAGATACTAAAGAGATGAATGAAAAAATTCAAAGTTTAAGTGACAGTTTTTTTTTGAAATTTGAGAAAATATACAAGTACGAGTTTGCTTTAGAATATTACAACAGATTGAACGATGAAAACAGCAAGCCTGGTATTTTCTTTTTGAAGGGACCTGAAGGTATTCCAATTGAAATATACAAATATGGTCATAGAAAAAACAGCTTAGAAAAAGACAAAGAAGTTGAAGTCATTGAGGATTTGGGCATAAAGATCAACCATTCTATGTTAGACTTTAAATTAACTACTGGAGATAAGTGTTTGATGGTTGATGTTTTGGCTTTTTATGTTAACGTTTTGGGGATGAGGGTGCTTGATGTCAAACATAACAAAAATGACAAATTTTCTTTGTATTTCTTAGGCTACTTGACAAATAATACAAACGAGGAAAATTGGTGGATGGAAGATAAAGAAAAAAAGTATTTGCCAAGAAGAGCAAGAGAGGGATATCTACAATTAAGATATTATTGGTCACCAAACGGGTTTGTTAGCAACAAAGTTGAAACATTGGGTTATTCATTGGAAGTTGAAATAAATAACGTCAATGAATATTTAAATGATGTGCAAGAAAAATATACTGATGTTGAGGTTGATTTTGGAAAAAATACTATTAAAGATCCAGTAGGCCATATTTATACTTTTATACAAAAATAAATGCAATTAATATTTGCTATAGGAACATGTTGTTTCATCTTTATAATCAAAAACAAAAATAACATCTCTCGATGTTTATTATTTATAATCTTAATGTCTTTTATTATTATTTGTATATAAATTTAAATTAGAAAGAAGATAATATCAATATTATGGTACATATTTTGTTGAACTATAAAACTTAATCTAGTTAATATTTTATGTTCAATTAATTTTATTGTTGTTGATTTCTTCTTTATATTATTTATTTCAAAATAATGTTATGTTGTTTTCCTATGTAAAAAGTGTGTATGAGTTTTGAGAATTTTGTTTGGCTAAATTCTATTATCTATAATTGTATTTAAATTATTAAATTTAAATCAATAAGGCTAATAAAACGGCACCAACACCAACAGATTTACCAATCTTGTTAGCATTACCTTCGTATAAGGTAGCAATGGTAGCGTTAGGAGCGCTGCTGGCAACAGAGGTCAAAACACTTGGAACACTAACACTTGAGGCAGTGGCACTGGAAGAAACTGGAACGGCACTTAAGTAAGTGGTAATAGCACTGTAAACAGAGTTAGTCATACTAGAGAAGACAACACTTGGGTACAAAGTGACACCGCTGGAAATAACAGTAGACTTTTGTTCGGAAGTGATTGGTAAGTATTGAGTAATACCTGAAGAAACAACTTGTAAAGCTTGAGTGGTAGAATGAGCACATCTGGTACAAGTGGTTAATAAAACAGTAGTTTCGGTGTGGTCAGTAACAGTAGAGATAATTTCAGATTCAGTGGTAGCTGAAGATGTAGTAGACTCAGTAATGGCAGAAGAAGTGGTTGATTCGGTGGCCAATGTTACTGCAGAAGTAGTGATAGCTGGAGTGGTAACAACAGAAACAGAAGTGGTAGATTCAGTGGCTTCAGAAGTAGTAGATTCAGTAGCTTTGGAGGTAGTAGATTCAGTAGCTTCGGAAGTAGTACTTGAAGTTGGAGGTTGAACTAAAGTATTAGAAGAAACAGTTAAATCAGTTGTGGAGCTAGCAGTAACAGAAGAAGAAACTAAAGCAGAAGAACTGGACTTACTAGTAGCTGGAGTACTTGAAGCAACAACAGTAGTATTGGTAGATGGGTACAATGTAGATTGGGAAGCACTGGTGGTAGAGCTGATATCTTGGGTAGTAGCCTTAGTACTAGAAGTTAAATCAGTGGAAGATTGAACTAAAGTATTATGAGTGACTGGCAAAGTAGAAGTTGTACCGTTGGTGGAGAAGTATGGCTTGACAGTGGTAGCAGTAGTAGAGCTATTGGATTGAGCACTAGATGTAGAAACCAAAGAGCTTGAAGAAGCACTAGAAGTAGTAGTAACACTAGAAACAGCAGAAGAACTAGAACTAGAAACAGTAGCAACACTTGAGGTGGCAGAAGTACTGGTAGTGCTTGAAGATAGAGTTGAAACAATTAAAGTGTTAATTTTTGGGGTAATTGGAGTAACTGGAGTTTCACTGGTGGTAGAGCTAGAGTCAGTGGAAGTGGTGCTGGAAGTAGAGCTAGAATCAGTGGAAGCGGTACTAGTAGTAGAGCTAGAGTTAGCAGAGGTAGTACTAGAGG
>ERZ794949.116-NODE-116-length-30647-cov-208.280792_pt1 | contig 30647 bp, 15 predicted proteins | sample MGYA00511363_ERZ794949 | MGnify/ENA primary metagenome ERZ794949 (study PRJEB30137, sample SAMN04331402) | food metagenome | isolation source: T1 must sample point D1 replicate B | place: Australia: South Australia ...
TGCTGCTGGTGGTTTAGGTTCCTTAGCTGTTCAATACGCCAAGGCTATGGGTTTAGTTGTTGTTGGTATTGATGGTGGTGAAGGTAAAGAAGAATTATTCAAGAAGGTTGGTGGTGATGTATTTATTGACTTCACCAAGGAAAAGGACGTTCCAAAGAAGATCTTGGAAGTCACCAAGGGTGGTGCTCATGCTGTTATCAACGTTGCTGTTTCCGAAGCTGCCATTTCCCAATCTACCCAATACGTCAGATCCAACGGTACTGTTGTTTTAGTTGGTTTACCAGCCAATGCCTACTGTAAATCCAATGTCTTTGATCAAGTTGTCAAGTCCTACAAGGTTGTTGGTTCTTACGTTGGTAACAGAGCTGATACTAGAGAAGCCTTAGACTTCTTTGAAAGAGGTTTAGTCAGATCTCCAATTAAGATCATTGGTTTATCTGAATTACCAAAGGTTTACGAAGAAATGGAAAGTGGAAAGATTTTAGGTAGATACGTTGTTGACACCTCTTACTAAGTTTATTTCACAAATATGAATAATGACCAAAATGATGTAATGAAAAACAACCCCCCTTAACTTTAACATAAAATTGATTACTATATAAGAATGAAGATTCAACTATATTTATGATTTTAATCAATAAACCTAGCTATTATAGTTAAAGATCAATGCTTATTCTTTTCTTTTTAATAAATATTCTTTCCATGAACAAATTCATGGTTTATTCTTATTTTGGATTCTGCCAAGGCGAGGCATTTTCCCAAATAAAAATCCGCTTTCCCAAAACCCATTTTTTTATTTATTTTGGTGTGCAGGGAACATTTCCTCCAAGGAATTTGGAAAGGCTAAGTCGCGCGAACGTATCCAACTGCTTATTTCACCTGTTTTTTTTTTCTTCGTATGCTCTTAAGGCACTTTTTATTTTAATTTTTAAAATTTGATATGTTTTTATAAAACCACACAACCAGTTTAGTATAATTAACAGACTAATGTTTGTATCAATAGTAGACAGAATATTGTCTTTACCTAAACCAGATTTTAATGGAAAGTATGATGCATTTGTTGAGAAATATGTTTTGAATAAGATCTCCTTTTTTAATGCAACATACATGGATCATTTACATCAAGTATTGTATGTGGCTATAGGATATCATCTTTTATTTTTGATTTCTTATTACTTGATAAAACCAATCTTATCGAAACTTTTAATCGATAAGAAGAATACAGATTTGATTAAAAAAGACAACAACAAACGTGTAAAAAACCAAATTGCCATGCACATAGTTTCTTTCATACAAGCTTTATGCATTTTAGAATTCTGCTTTTTAGCAATTATTGAAGACCCAGACTATTATTTTACATTTTTCAAGGTAAAAAACGAGATAAAACAATTAGAGTCCTTATCTTTGGTGAATTTTGATCTTAAGACATTTTTTGATTTAACCAAGATTGAAGAAAGAGTATTTGGATACACAGAACACAACAATAAAATTGCAATTTTAGCATGTGGTTACTTTTTGTGGGATATGTTGATTTCTGCTTATTGCTCAACTCCAGCTTTTATGATACACGGAGTAGTATCATTTACAGTTTATTCCATAGGATTATCGAAATTTATAAATTATTACGCTTGTGTATTTTTGATTTTTGAATTGAGTAATCCATTTTTGAATATAAGATGGTTTGCAAATCATTATCAAAAGTCTAATAACATCTTAGCAAGAGCAAATGAAGCTATTTTCATGTTGATGTTTTTCCTTTGTAGAATAGTGTGGGGATTAACACAAATAATCATATTATTGATAGATTTTTCTCAAATCTATACTAGAAAAGACTTTCAAACAGGCCATGCTCTTGTTATCACCATAGGAAATATTATTTTGAATATATTAAATACGTATTGGTTCTTGATAATGGTTAAGATTGCTAAAAAAAAGATACTTGGAACTAAAACAAAAAAGCTAAAGTCCGATTAAGTAGATACATGCAAAGAAATCAGCACTAAGCTGTTACCAAAGCAAGCTAATTTTTGTTATATATTCTGAATTAAAACGTTACCTTTGATTGAAACATTCCCATATAATTTTTTTTTGTTTTCTTCAAACCTATATTCTCACTCTTTATTGATCGTCATTCTCTACTTCAAGATTTATTTGCACATTCACCTTAAGCTATATTTGCACCTTTTACTGGAACCTATTCGTATTTCCCACATGTGATACATATAAAAAAATTAAATCCCATTTTATAATAATCGGATATAAGTGATTCCTGTATTCCAATAATCTACCCAATTAAGAACTCTTCCCTCTTTCAAAAGATAACAGTTTGAGGGGTGCGTGTACGCATACATTTTTTTTTTTACTTGATTTTTATTTCCGTACGTGAAAAAAACTCTCCCTTTTGCCCTTACCAAGCATTTGATCTGCGGGATATATAAAAATAGATTGTGTTACACACACAAAAAAATGTATAGGGATATTTTATCTTTGTGGCATTAAGTCCACATCCCCTATACTCTGTTTTGGGCAAATATATATATACAGAGATAAGAAGCAGAAAAGTGAAAAAGCTTAAACCACAAGTTCAGCGATGGAGACTCACAGCAGAAATCCCTCTCAGCAAGAGATTATGAACTATTTTTTATCAGGAAGTGATGATTCTTCCAATGCGACATTAAATGATTATAATTCTCATAAAAAGACACCTTCAGCTAGTGGGTTACAAGATTTTAACCTAAACAGGAAGTCTCCGAAGCTTCATAGTACTTTCAAAACACATAAGGCCAATGTATCCACATCAAGTCTTGCTTTAAATTCACAAAGTAATAATAATAAGATTTTAGGAAAGGACAATTTCAATTCTCCTTATTATATTGCGGTTCCAACTCCAAAAGGAACCAATGCCAGTATAGATGTTTATTCAAAGCAAGGAAAGAATTACAGCTCCATTTTGACTTCTACTACAATAGCACATGGTCATTCAAATTCAGGGTCAAGCCAGTCTATACCTACGTTATCTTCTTTAAATAAAAGAGATCAAGATGGTGCATATGAAGAACAAGGTCTTTTTACAACAAATACTATTTCTTCTTCAAATGAATACCCAACAACCATTATTGTTGATAGATTTATCAAGTGGAAAAAGATTCTTAAAGCTTTGATAAGTTATTTGAGAGAAGTCTCTATGGCACAAGAACAGTTTGCTAGAATCAATAACAACATAAAAGCCAACATGAAATTTGGTTCAATTCTTCCAAATGTTATGGAAAATGGAACTGTTGTTAGCGGTGATACAACAACAACTACAACCAAGACCACTACTGGATCCAGTGCTAGTACGCAGAATGTTCATCCATCCGATGAATTTTCATTTCCACCAAGACCCAAGTTAGGCAAAAGACAAACTTCAACATCATCAGTAAACTCTAATCAATCTGATGATGAATATGTCAACAACAGCCCCTCACAAACCACTACTACAACTATAAATACTGGTGATTACTTGCCATTTGGCAGTGGCTCAATTCAAGACTTACAAGTTATTTTAAAGAAACATCACATGGCTTTAGCTAAGAAACAATATGAAACAAATAAGGAACTAGAGACTAAGATTATTCCAAAACTAGAAGATTTGAAAAAAGATTTGACTTTTAAAATCAAGGAAATCAAGTCATTGCATGATGATTTTAAAACAAACATCAAAGAGCATGTTGCCATAACAGGACAATTATTAAATAAATATACAAGTGCTTTAGAATATATTGAAAACCAAGATTTAAGCAAGGTGAGTACTACTTTAATAGACTTATTGGACACAAAGACCAAAAATTTGAAGTCTAAGAATGATCCCTACTTATTGAAATTACAACTGGATCTGCAACTAAAGAGACAGTTACTAGAGGAGCATTATTTACAAGATTCTTATACAAATTTACAAAAAAATGGACTGGAACTAGAGAAGATCATTTACTTGAACATTCAAAAAGCCTTATCCAAATACACAGATCTAATAGATGCTCAAGTCAGATTGACCTTACAGACTCTTTGTAATGATTTGAATCATGGTATTTTGAACAAACCACCAGCAGTTGAATGGGACAATTTTGTTATGAATCATCCAACTTGTTTGTTAAATTGGAAATCTAATGATCCGTTCCCTGTTTATAGAAAATTAACTGATATCAAGTATCCGTATATGAAATCTGCGCTTGCAAAGTGTGTAAGAGCCGGTTATCTTTTGAAAAAGAACAAGCTTAAGAAATACAATAGAAGTTACTTTATTTTGACTTCAAACTACCTTCATGAATTCAAATCATCTGATTTTTTCAAATCTAGTTCTAACAACAATAATGATGCTATCGTTAGTAAAAATGCTAAAAATCTGTTAACTCCTATTATGTCAATAAATTTAAACTATGCTACTCTAATTGAAGCAACCGAGGAAAAGATAACTATTAAAATATACAAAGATGGATATGCTGAGAAAACTGAAGTTGAAGTTCTTGAGAGTACTGAAAACATTGGTGCAAATGAATCTAAAAAATCAAGCACTAATTATGGTGCCAATAAATCTGTCTCTAAAACATTAGGTAAGTTGTTAAAGAAACCTGTATCTGCATCTGCAGTGAATGAGTTGTCAACCAAAAAGAGCAATACTCCTGTAGAAACTTTGTCCAGTAAAGGAGGATTGTTTTCTAATAATGAAACTGAAGTACTGTTTTCTTTTAAACCTGATGCATCTGGGGAAACAAGTGAGCCAGAGTCCAAGGCTCTATTCAAAAAGTGGATTTTAGATATAAGACAATTATGCTCATTCGATTCTAGTAAGGATAGAGCCAAGTACATTCATGAAAAAGTATTGAACTTGAAAATGGAACATGCTCAAAAAGCACAATTGTCAAAGAAGAGTTCTAGTACATTTGTCAATAGACTTGAAAAACCAACTCACATTGACTTGCCGAACTTCCAAGACAAGAAGTTACCTACATCTGAAGCTGTTATGACTCCTAGTATAGATGACAATGGTAATTTAGTGACTGTTAATGAAACCAAGTATAGCAATGTTCCTGGGGGAATTCCTGCAGCCATGGCTTTGCAACAAATGGAAATTGCCAACAAAGCAGAGCAATTCAGTGCTTCCAAAGATTCATTAGTTAACATGTATACACCAAATTCAAAGAGTGCAATAAATTCATCATCATCTAACGATTCTTCTCCGGCCTCCATACAAAACCAACCACAAGCTAACTCAGCAGCTGTTGGCGGCGGTGGATACTTTGGCATACCAGTTAAGAAAACAACTTCCAATACTTCAATAACTGGAAAGGGAAAAACAGTTCAATCACCTGCCTCTTTAGCTAGACAACAGGTGGTAAAAGGCAAACCTTCGTCCCCACAGCCACAGAAGCCATTATTAGGCCATTCCTCTTCAAGCACATCTGTACTAACTTTAAAGAAGAATCCAGCTACTGGACAATCTGGAACTAATTCATTGTTAGGACACAAAAGGATATCATCATTGACATCTTTGACATCACTGACTAACAAATCTGGTTCAAAGCCTTTAAAGCTCTCTCAAATGAAAGAAGAAACCGAAGATGACATGTATTCGGCGGAAAATGCTAATCACAGTATAGATATAAACAAGTCATTATACAATTAAGATATGAAAAACAAAAGAACAAGCTACAATAGAAACATTTATATAACATTTTTTTTAAACTTCTTCTGAAGATATACTATAGACTTTTTGATTGCAATACAGCAAACCACCTGATTGCTCACACTTCTCATTCTTCAAAACATCTATAACCCTGACACACCAAATTTCATGGTCTCCGACTTTGAATGTCATATTAGGAATAGTTTCACATATGAAAACCACATTGGCGTTCTTTAGATATGGCACCTCATCTTTATAAATAGCGTAGTCTTCATTGGGGAGCAATGTGAATGGTTCGAATGGTGTGACTATGTGTCTAATTTCTTGTTTCTTTTCACCTTCTTTATTTAACAAACGATCCCTTTTTTCCAATTCATCAAACAATGTTTTAAGCTTGTTTGTAGAGTGTTCGATTTTATCCCAGGTAGAATTGATTAGTGGCTGGATATTGGCACCTTTACTGAATAATTTCACAAGTTTTTTACTCTCATCTGTAGGATTTAAAGAGTGCAATGCTAGTTTTTTGTTTTCCATAGAAGATAACACGTTTGAGGTAAAAGATGGCTTCATTAAATTAAATTGCAACATTGGATATGGCTTCACCGACAAAGATACACAAGAGGATAACGTCACCCCTCTGAAGTCCTTGCAATTGCTTACGCTTTTGGGATTGCTGTTTGTAGTAAGAATCATTGCCTGATTGGCTATTTGTCTCATCCCATCTATAAATTTTGTTTTCACAATACTAGCTGACATTGGTAGAATATAAGGGTTCTTTGGTTAAAGATATGGTATATAAGGTTTGTTCAACTATGATATTAGGTCTTTTACCATAATGGTGTTCCCTTTTTTCTCTCTCTCTTTCTCTCTATTGAATTTGACTAAAAACTACATCTCCGAAAAGTGAAAAAAAAAAAGAACCAAAAAAAAGAAAAGTAAAATTTGAAAATCATAACCAAAAAAGACCTTCTAATATAATGAATTATCAGAAGCTGAGATTGGCTTTAAGACCAGAAGATCCTTTACAAATACGAAAAAATGCTATTTTAAAATACAAAAAAGAACTTTTGAGAGACGTGTTGAATAAAAAGAAGATAGTGGTGAAGCAAGAGCCAAATTTGACGAGATATATCCAAGAAGAAGTATACAATAAAGGGACATATCTTTCAATAAAAAAGCATAAGTTTTATGAACGAGCCAATGCTCTTGATCTCAAAACAGAGGTGATTGTCAAGTCGAAATTTGGTACAAAATTTGGTGTTTCAGAATTCAATTCTTTCAGCAAAAATATATATGCAGTGCCTTTAAGTGGTGATGAGGACTCATTAATGAAGTACCAGAATTCTTGCATCCAACAGATAGCTGAAAATAACGAAATAAAGAATGGTAATGAACAAATGTCTGAAAATACGGATTTTGAACAATTTGCAAAAGATTTACAATTTTATGAACCATTATACAAAAGAGACGTTGAAGCCATAAAGTCATCTTTGAACAAACTAGGTGTTTTAAAAAAAGAACCAGGTAGGGTTTACATCGAGTTAGTGTGTACAAATACCAGTCTATTACATCCGGAAGTTGATAAACTAAACACGTACCCACTAGATTTTTCAAAAGATATAACATACATCGAAGATAAGAAAGAACATGAGTCTATAATAAAACAATTGATTCGATATATAGTGTCAACAAGAAACTATGAAAACTTTAAAGGCAACCCATAAACAACAGGGGCTGCACCGTTCAAGTATTTCAATTTACATACATTTCTACTTTCTCTGCAAGCAACATCAACTCTTTCATTTTTAGCACCTTCTTTTTTATTAACTATATTCAATTTTTCAAACAAAGAGATAGTGAACAAATCAATGTCCTTGTCTGTAACATCCCATAAGTTTCCCAAAACCATTGGACAGCCACCTAAAAAGAAAGACATGATAGATCCGTATCCGTAAAAAGATTTTGTGTTGTGTATTCTTACAGATGAACACCCTAGCAACAAAGCTGGTGATAAGTTGTTAAGTTTCTTCAATGCTTTTGGAGTAGTGTATTGGATTCCGTTTCCATGCCCTATAAAAATAAACAAGTCATTAAGACTGGCCATATTGATGAACTCGTCACTTTCAGGAGCCCTGCCTATTATTTTCAAACCTTCATCCATTGAAGAAAACATTGGTCTAAATTGATCTTCTGTTCTCGTTAAATCTTTTTTTGGATTTAGGATCAATGAAATACCATTATCTGAAATTTTCCAATCTTGATGGTCGTTATGCTTGGTGATGAGCTTGCTTAAGATATTCAATGATGGAACTCTTGTGATGTTCATGTTTTCAAAGGAAGGCATAGATTCCCATGGAACGTTATGGAAATAATCAGTCAGCACAAAGTAATTATGGTTTATCGCTACATATTCATTTTCTAATTTGTCTTTATACTTTTCCGTGATCTGTTTTATGTATTCTAGCTCAGAAAACTCAAACTTCTTGTTGTAAATGCTTATAATCTTATGGAGATCCATTCCTGAGTGTATTAGCCTCAACAGAAAGTTGTTGATATTATGTATTTCTCTTTTTTTCAATTCATTATTCAAAGTCATTAGTAGCTTGCTTTCTTTATTGAATATTCTTTGATCAAAAATACAATTAAAATCACAAGATTCGTCAAATGATTTCAAAAGTTTTTCCATTTCGTTGTCTAGATTATATCTAGTAACCCACCATTGTCTCTTTTCATCATTGCTTTTGACTTTTTTAACTGTTTCAATTGATGTCGACTTGTTACTTTTCTCAATAATTTTTTCCAAATTTTCTAAAAAATTTAAGATCATTCGTTCTGGTAATTCAATTTTAAGCTCATTATCAAAACCATCTTCAAATATGTTCACTAGCAAGGTGTTCATAGAAAAATCTAACGTTACAATTCTTGATGTTGTATCAAAAGTTGCTTCATTATTTGCAATCATATGCAACCCTTGTGATTCCTCGGTAAAGTCACTAACATTTTCACACAAGTGCTTTTCATAAGTCAATCCCAAAGTCCTGTAACACTCTTCCCAATAAAAGCTTTTTTTCCAATGCTTTTTTATACAACTTTGTTTAATCAATTCATTAAAATCCATTAATCCTTGTTGTCTAAAATCTACAACTTCTTGTAAACAATCACCCAAGTGGTTGTGCTTGATCAATACTTGTTTATACAATCCTAATTGGTTTTTCTCATACGACTTTTGTATATTCTTCACCAAATTTTCTCTTTCACAATACTCCAAGAAAATGCTATCGCTATTATTTAAGTCAACAGAATTAATCACACTTTCTTTAAAGCCCATTACTTGGTCAAATACCAAAGCAGCATACTGTATAGATAAAGAGTATTTCTTAAATCTAATAATGGGTTCATTAATACTACTTAAAATGATATCAAATTCCTTGATGTAGTAGTCGTAATATTGAAAATTACCCATGTGTATGATGATTTTGATTATATGGTCAAAAGATGTGATAACATAATCAATGGTTTTTATCCGAACAAGTTGACTAATAGTATCAGATTGCTTTATCAAACTCTTTCCAAGTGACAATACTATTTTAAAACATTGTAAGGACTCGGTGTATTTTCCTTCATTTTCTTGTAAAAGCAAAATTCCCTGTTTAATGTTAAAAGCCATATTAAAAAATATTACTTCAAACTTTAAAGTTTTGGACAATTTAGAAAATCTAGTACTACTGTAATCAAAGATAATAGGATACTCCAAGTTCATAGTTTGCTGAAATTTAAACAAATCTGAAACATTTACAATATGTTCAAGCTCTGAGTTAAGCTCATCAAAATCAATTATAGTTTTGTTTTTATTTTCAATAAACTTTGACAAAAACATATTTAATATTATGTTTTCTGCGTTGTTGTAAGTGAAATATAATAACATGGACCTTATTCGAGAGTAAAGAGGTTTTAAGCATACCAAAATTCCTATGTTAACTACATGTGCCTGTTGCTCAACATGAAGCTTTAATTTCTGAAAAATTTCTACTATCAATTGATAAAACCCATTTAGTTTTAAATAAGCAAATAAGTTCTTTAAAAACTCTTTTTCAATGCAAGACATCAAGTAATCTTCATTGCGAACAGCCAATACAGAGTTAATATAAAAATTGCCAATTTTAAACAGCTGTAGCATTGACCGTTTTTTCATCTCTTTGTAAAATTGAAACCCACATAACACAAAATTCTTTTCATTGTACAAACAGGAATTTGGTTTCAAATCGTCGTCTATACGCTCAATTGCAATGACATTAGTCTCTTGAGATATAAGTTGAAACAGCATTTTTGTCAAAAATGACCAATCTTTGGATACTTTTAATAGTAAGGATTTGTTTTTGGTAACATATCTTATATCTCCACTCATAAATAAAGCCATCATCAATTCACTTGTCTTTTGAAACTCGGGTTCATCAAAATCGATTAGCGGTAAAATACTGTGCATGTTTTTTAACTGATTAAGGATTAACTCACTGGCAGCTGACAAAGAGCTGTTGTTTTCCAAAGAGTTATAACTTATAAGCTTTCTAAATAAAGATCTTCTCATGTCCATTGATAGAATACATTGAATACTTTTAATGATTCTTTGGAGGCTTTTTGTATAAAACTGATCCTTTGCTTTAGATGTATAAAAGACATGAAAACTTATCTTCAAAAAGTTGTGCAGATAATCTTCATTTGACATTTTGGCGTAAAAATTAAACGATATTGTTGACAAAATTTCCAATAAGCTTCTGTCGTAGTTCAAATTGATAAAGATGTCTATCAAATTTGATATAACATTTTGAACTTTATTCATTATATCGTTAGATTTGAAGTTATCACATAAAAAGATAACGTCACTGTCTAGTCTTTTAACCAAGCTGTGTAAATTTCGTTGTATTTGTTGTGATATGTTGATTCCACTTATCCATACATGATTGATGTAAAAGTTATAAAATCCGTATAACTTATTCATGTAATTTATATCCAAGTTTTGTTTCTTAAAAGAACTTTCAAACTTATTGGTCCAATCTTTATTCAAAACAAAAATGCTGTCATAGATCTTAGCAATATTAACTTCGCTTTTAAAATGGTGTTTTGACAAATATCCTTCAATATAAGAGGCATATTTTTCAGGCACTGTTTTCTGGATAATCAAATCTGTTAGAAGCTTTTTTATTTGCGTTGCATTTATGTTCTGTGTTTTTATGTATGTGTTAATATCAATTTTAAAGTTCTTGCAATACTCAACCATTTTTGAAAGAAAGAAAAACTTCAAATTTGTTTTGTTCTTTGAATTGTAAACAGCCATTAAGTGTAATAAAACTTTTAACACGTTTTGTATTTTACTTGGATTTTCCTCAAATCCAAAAAGAAATCTTTTGTCATATAAAAACATCTTCAACAAAGAAGCAATGCATTCATCTTTTTGCTCATTCTTCAAAATCAATAGTTGTATCACCACAAGCTTTAAATGATGAATGTATTTTCTATTGTATAAGTAAAAATCAGTAAGAAGAATCTCATTAACCTCTTTGATCTCATCAAATGGCGTTGTTAAATGATTAAAAACATCAACAATCCAAGTTTCTATAAGGCTCAACTTTTGCATATCTCTGTTTTTAATCATTCTTAAAGCTTTATTGTAAAAAGATATGTGTTCATAAACAAGGTTGGGTATTTTGTCGAGTAGATGGTCACTATAGCATGTGTTGATTAAAGAAACAAACAAATCATTTACATTTGTATCAAAAGATTCCACATTAAAGCTAGTTTTACTTTTTTTGTATTGAATCATTATATCATCATACCTTTCTTTAAGTTTGACTTCTTCCGTAAGACCAAGACTTTGATGAGAATTTAATTTAGGTTTTTTCAATGACAAAATATCTTCTGTTTCTTCAATTTTTGTATAAAATATATTTTTTCTTTCTTCAGTTTCCAAGTATACTTGACTCTTTACGAGATTCTTTTCGTTATACTTTCTTTTGTTATTTTTGAGAAACGAATCGTTGGTGATGTTGTATATGTTTTCATACTGATGGTTTTCTTCTATTTCGAGCTGATTCGATAAATTTGTTTTGATATTTAGTTTTGAAATCTCTGATGTATGACGTCTGCTGTTCTCCATTTTTTTTTGACAAAAATAAAATAACAGGTATCAAAAGAATGATCGTTGTGTTACAGGGTCTTCACAAGTGTCCTTGTTGGCCCAATAAAGCTTGTGTATTTGAATTATATACATTTTTTCGATTTTCAAAACAAAAATTCATTTTTTTTTTAATTTTTAAAATGGTGCTTACCAAACACGGAATGAAAAAAAAATCACATTGAAACATTATATTAAGTATGGAATGCCTAGTTTTAAATACCAAAGCAAATCTTATAAACACACTTATGCTATCTAGTAGGCTTAAGATAGTTAATTTAAATGAAAACAGTAATAGTTTGTTAACCAAAAATGTAAAAAAATACAGTGATATTGGAAAAAATGACCTTCTGGAGCCATTGAACAGACTGGACATGACTACTGAATCTTATGAAAAAGAGACTTTGGACGTACTTCTTTGCCACAAAATATGTTTTGAAGACGGTTATTCTTTATACAGTATACTGGAAAATGATATTAAAGAAATTGTTGAAAGAGTTTTGGTTAAAAACTTTTCTTTTTTCCTAAAGTTTGTCACATCATTGGAAAACAACCAATACTTGGATTTACTGTATTCTTTAGTTTACAAGCATCCTGAGATCATGCAAAGGCATTTTAGTTACATAAGTTTAAATACCAAAAATAAGAAAACTTATATGTCAGATTTTAAATCTCTCTACTTTGGATCAAAAATTTTCAATAAACTTGCTGAGTATCATAAGTGTGATATAAAAAACTATGTTGAAATGAGTTATAAATTATTTTTAAGTTTAGTAAAAGAAGGTTCAAATATCTTATTTGGTGAGTTTTTATTAAGTATTATAAAATTGAGCTCCTTTTTGGCCATTGATATTTGTTTCTTAAATTCAAACATTCAAAGCAATAATTCTAAAAGTTTGTTTCACAGCAAAGATATTTTTGACGAGGTTTTCATAAAAAACATATACGAACCATCATCGACTATAGTCAAAAAGAAATTGATTTATCAGGTTGCATTATTGTTTGATAAAATAGGCTCTGAAGAAAACTATGCAACTATTCTGTTTATTTTGAAAAATATGAATGCTCAATATTTGGACGTAGATAAAGTTTTAACAAACTGTGATAATGAGTGTTTTTTGACAGCCTTCTTAAAAAGTTGCCATCCAAATTCTGTAAAGAGAATAATGGTTGTTTTAATAATGAAATGGACAAATATAAATAAAAATGACGGATCTGATGCCAATGATTTATTGTTAACAAAGTTGATCTTACAGTGCTGTGATATTTTAATTGATTTTGATTTTGAAAAGGAGTTTGCCAATAAAACTTTTTTTATTAATGGCGTATCTAAGAGATTAATGAACCCTTCAAAAGGATTTGTTGAAAGAACTATGATTGTTTCCAAAAGACTAACCAATGATAAGATTGAGTTTGAGACTGAACTCAAGATTGATTTACTGGAAGTTAGTTCAATATCGAAAGAGCTTAACTTTGATGCATTGAGTTATATGAATAAACAGTCTGTTTTGGTTGAGATTCCAAAAAATTTACAAGACATATCAACAACTAGTAACGATATCTCTAGACCAGAGCTTACAGATGATATGAACAAGAGAATTTACTTTATCAAAGATTTTATTAAACAATTACTCTCTTTGTCTTCTCAAAGCAGCAACAATTTGAATATAGTTGAGGTTCTGAATGAAGGTTGTAAAATTATGGAAATAAAAATAGAAAATGGAAATGCTAAAGAAATTGATTTTTATTTGAATGATATCATTCCATTGCTAATAAATATAAAACCTAAAACTGAAAATGATGAAAAACTTCCGATAGAAAATTTCAGAATAAGGGCTCTGGTATCCACAATTAAGAGTAATCCAAAAAATGCATTTCCAATTTTATTGGACTACTTGTTTAATAAAGATCTTGGCATTCAAACTAGATTGTCTTTACTAACTAGTTTAGGGCTAGGATGTTTAGAAATCAATGAAGTTAAAAGCTCTATAGGAGTAAACAATAAAATTGATAGTGAAATTGAAGAGGTGCTATTACACGATAAGTTGATTAGGCACAGCATAACAAAATGGAGATCGAAGAAATTGGATAAAAAAGATGAGCTTGAGACTAATCAAAAAACCAGATATTTCAAACAGCAAAATATCACCGAGACTTTAAAAGTATGCTTCGGCTTAGTAAACGGATGGGTTAACGGAATTCAACTAGCATCTGCTTACGATAAAATTTTCAAAGAACACTATTTAAAGCTTTTGATATTTGTTTATGGGATTATTGCAGACTACAAGCATTTGGACACTAACTCGGAATTGAAAAGAGGAGTTAACAAGGTTATCTTAGATGGGTACCAACAAGGCATTTTGCTAGATAAAGAACTAATGGCAGATATACTTTGATTAACTCCGAAAACGGAGTTAAAGCTTTAAAATGTGAAAAATCACGTGTTCATTTTTTTCAATTTTCCATTAAACTTTAAATTGTTTTTTTAGAAATTGAACCGGTAATGAACAATGGTTATTAACAGAACCAATTCATTATTAATCAAGATGAATTGATATTTTATTTAAAAGCTATTAAGCATTGAATTGCAACTTACAGTTACTGCTTTTTTTTTAGCAAATATATACACGTTTATCACTAGTTTCAAACTCAAAAGGAAATTATTTAAAACACATCAAAAGCTGTTAGATATCTGTATATATATATATAAAGGTTAATGAAAGCTTGCATAACAGCAAGCTTTTATCGGTCAATATCTTCCTTTCTTGCTGTTTATGCCACCAAATTCATAGTTTTAAGCACTTTCTTACTCGATATTATTCTGTTCAAGTTCCCCTTAAAAAAAAAAAATGCTATAACCGGTAAAACATGTATATGCCGGGTTCAACATATTTTAATCTCTTCTTGTTTATTCAATTCGCAATTTGTTTACATGGATAAAAAAGGGATGAGTTAAATAGAACCAAATACAAACGATTATTAAAAATGCCCAATGACACTTTTAATAACGATATATTCAACACTATTTTTTTGACCAATAAGCTTGGGTACAAAGAAAGTAAACCTTTGATAAATCATCTTGTAAATACAAGTAGGGAATTTTTTTTCGTGCAATCAAGATATCTTATTATAATTATCTCTACATACTTGATAATTCAAAAGATTATACCAATTATTATCTTTAATGTGATATTAGGAAGATTTCTTAGAAAAAAGAACATACAAAGTATTTCTTTGGGGTTCTTTATATTGAATTTTTTCACCAGAATACAAATTCTACTCAAAAACGGAAGTAAAATACTCATATCTAAGATGAAAATACAGAAGAAGCTGATAGATGATTCAGGCATGAAATCTTTACTCATAGATCTTATTGATGTAAATTTGTCTTTTCCAAAATTTTGGAATGGTGAAAAGGCAATCAAAAGGGAAGAGACTGCTGCAGATACAAATGAAGAGATGGCGATCGAAAAATTTATTAATTTTCTTCAGAAATTGGATAAATTTGATTTAAAACCCTTTTTAAAAAACAAGTTTATTGCTCTTCTTGCTTTTAGGCTCTTTTTTCCTTTACAATTTAGTCTGCAGAAAGTAAGACTTAACTTTGGATCTTTGGAATATTATGCAGATTATATTTCAATAAGATTAAGCTACAGTCAAAAGAAACAGACAGTAATATTTAGCTTTTTTGTCCATGAACTAAACAATTATAAGAATATGAATCTAAAAAACTTTGAGTATGAAATTGAAGCAGAATGGGCACATGACAAAATAAATCATAGTTTAGGCTTTGGAAACTATTCATCAAGTTTCAAATTTGCCAATTTAACCATTACCTCAAATACCTTAAACCCATCAAGTAGCAAGCAGACACATAAAAAACACCATGCTAACAAAAACAATCAAGACAAATTGAAAGGATTATGCCAAAACAGGGATGATGTTTTGAAGAAATATGGAGAATCTTTTACCAAGATATGCTCTTATTTAAAAGTTGTGGAAATTAAGGTTGAAGATATAGATATCAAATTACCAGATAAAGATTTGAAATTTTACTGTGCTGCCATGATTTTGCGTTTTAATGCGCTTAACCAACAAAATAAAATTGCTGGATATGAATGTACATTGTCTTCCAATACTATTTCTCTCCAGATATATGACGAAGATGTGATTTCTTTGCCTTTGTTAAATATTTATCTTGTTGGAGATTCCCTTTATGACTTTAAGGATATTGAGAATTTTAAGTGCAACGTAAAGTGCTTAGTTAATTGTATAGAAAGTAATATAGTTATTTCTGAAGAAATAATCAAATACATTATTTACAACTTCTTAAGAAGTAGCGATGTGAAAGAAAACTCAGTTACTGTTGAAGAAATTATAAATGACAATGGAAATGACAGACAGTTCATTGATGACGAAAAGCTTTCCTTATTGCTTTACCTATTTGATTTCTTTTCTTTAGACTTCAAGGTCATGGTCCCGAATGCTACAATTACTTACTTAATGAATGATTCTGAATTAACATTTAATAACAATCAAGCTGTGTTCCACTTGAAAAGCCCCAAAAACATATATCATTTGTATGATGAACTTTTAGGTGGTACTCGGTATTCCTATAATGAAGATCTAAGATTAACACATACCATATCCAGTGTTAAGTCTTCTGATTTGTCAATATGTTATAGGAAATACAACAAAGGTAAAAGGTTTTCTGAGAAAACTGTGCCAGTATTTTCTATTAAAAAACTAGAATTGCAAAACTACCAAAACAACATATTCCAATTTGATAATTTAGTTAGTGGTACAGATATTGAGCTTGTTGATATTGAATTGATACAGAAGTTGCTGGATTCTTCTCACAACATTGAAATATATTATTCGGAATATTGCAACAAACCTAAAGTTGAAGTTAAGAAATCTGATTCTTATTATAAAGATATCATACTTAAAAGAATAAACTTTAAGTCAAGAATAGTCGATTTTGGATTTACAAATGCGTTTTCTAAAATTTTTACGAAAGAACTTGATCCTACCGGTGAATTATTTGACAAATTTTATGGATTTAAGACTTTTATAAAAAATTTAGAATTCATTTACTCAGACAACAAACCTGTTATTAAGACTAATAATTTAGGATTCAGTTTGATTGAGCAATCTCCAGACTTGTTATCAGAAAACCAAAATTGTGCTTCTTTTGACGATGTTTTGATTGATTTTGGCTCTAAAAGTACTAATTTTTTGGTTGATCAATGTACTTTGAATATTGATCTAGCTACCATATGGACAGGATTTTACTTAGCTTTAGCCTACAAGACTTTAAATTTTTACAAATCAGAAAAGAAATCCATTAAAAAGAAAGAAAAGAAGGATATTGAATTTAAAATAAACAGTATCTTGATTGATTCTGTTTTAGTAGATAATTTGAATATTCTCTTTAATTTGAAGAATTTTGAACTATCTCCAAAAGGAATCAGCATTGATCTATTTCAAACGTACAATCAATCCACTTATGATTCTAAGCTGTTAGAGATTAGCAGAGATCAAGAAGAAGACGTATTTACTAGATTGATATACGTAAAAGATATCTTTATTGACACAAAGAAAGAAAGAATTGGTGATCATTTAGCTCAAATTGATGTTAATACCTTTGAATTAAGATCTGAATACCATTTGAAATTTTACACAATTTTTGATAGGATAGTATCCACATTCAAGTCATTGAAACAACTAAAAACAGGGTTGTCAAAAGTTGACTCTTTTATTCAAAATCAACCTTCTTCTGTTAAGCCTATAGCAATCCCCTCAATCAAGGTAAATTTGGATAAGTTCTTAGTTAAAGTTGATGAAGATCCGTTTGAACAAAGACTAAATATGATATACAAAATTGGATACTTAGAACAGCGTTTGAGACTTGACAAAGAAGCTATATTTGAATCAGAGTTGAGTACAAGACAAGAAAATGAACCATTATCTGCAGCTCAAATAAAAGATGCAAAGTATAGATTGAAGAAAAACTTTTCAACTAGTTGGATTGAAAGAATAAAAAAGGCTAGGAAGGAATTTACAAATGAAAAAGCTTATGACATTGTTGAAAAGAAATTTCTTGACAGAACAGTCAAAATATATGCTGGTCATGAAAAAATACCTTTAGTAGTCTACTCTTTGTTGAACATGGAGTTTGTAGTTAAACCACCAAGCTTTGGTGTTTCCAAGTATGCTGATTTCATTTATGAATATGGTAAAAAAGCACCAAAAGATACAATATACACATTGTTGATTTTGATGAATGTTTATTTAAAATGTGACTTACTAAGTCTACAATTGAGAGATTATGCTCTTCCTTTGCTATTTTTTCCAAATATGATTTTGTCTGGGGACATGGCTTTAGGGGAACCTATGCCTGATAAAGTAGGTATAAGAGAGGTTTGGGTTCCGTTTATCAAGAATAAAAAGTTGTTAGATCCTGATTCAATTATTGAAAACAGTGTATTTGGCTCCAATATTAAGAGAACAATCAACTCTGTTAAGTTTTACATGAACTTAAAAGTGGACATTGATTCCCAACAGCCAACCATTTTGACTTGGGGTAAATCTTTACAACCAGCTATACAAGCCGTTATGATGTGGTTTGATTTTTTAACAAAGCCACCTTTAGATCCTTCGCCAAAAATTGGGTTCTGGGATAAAATAAGACTTTTAGCTCATGGTGTTATCAAGTTTAATTGGGCAGAAAACAGTGAACTTCATCTGAACATGAAAGGTTCAACAGATCCATATGAAATTCATGAATTTGGAGCTGGATTGACTTTTTGCTGGAAAGGAAATACATCCTTAACTGTTCATGAAAACTCTGATCCTGCTGACTTTTTGAAGATCAGATCTCAAAGCTTTATTTTAGGTGTTAGAAATTTTGATGCTTTATATGAAAAATACAAATTTAGTAAAATTATGATGGAGTTGAATGGTAATGTTTTGTGGAGAATGGGTTTGATGTTTGAAATGGGTGATATCAAAAATCCAGGCCAAACAAATAGATCAACTAAATTCCAACCTCACTACAAAGTCTATTTGGCAAATCCTGCTTTGTTGAAAAATAAACAAGAAATCAAAAGCCGTGATTCATACAAATATTTCAGAAGTGACTTTATCCACATGGATATTGGAGTATACTCACATGAGAAGGAAATATCGAAAAATTCTTTACATTTAGCACCTTTCTGTAGTGAGCATTTCTTGGCCTGGTGGAAATTGTTCAGTACTTTCACTTCTGGACCAATCAGACAAGGACCTTTATTCCCTTCTATGCAGCAATCATCTACTAAGTTTGGTAGATCACTATTTACTTTAAAATATCAAATGAAGCTCAACAATCTTTATATGGCACATGTTTATAGACATTCTTCCTCTGAAAATGATAACTCGGATGATATTTTGTTTACTGGGTTGAAAGGGAAATTTGATGTGTTCACTTTAGATCTACATCAGAAGAGATCACCTGTAACTTTTAGTAATGAAATGTTAAACAGAGTCAGAAAAGTGTGGAAATTAAAAATGGACCAAGGTGAGGTTGATTTTTTGAATGCTGACATAAGATTGATCCACTCAGTGTTTAAAAACAATCCACAAGATGCTTCTGATGGAAGTGAAGATAGCTATCAAAAATCAGATGATTACAAATGGTATGCTTCTCTTGACTATACTGATTTGGATGATTTTAAAGGATTGGCAGCATTCCCTGACTTTATTGAAACCATTCCACTGCTCAAATCTGAAAGAATATCATACTTTAGAAATATTGAAAGAAAGGTATTTAAAGTTGATTATCCATTTGGTAATGAATCTTTCCACAAGTGTTTATCCGGTAAGCATGATAGTGAGCAAACACAGATAAATATTTACTATGAAAGATTGAAAGTTTTAAATAAAACAATTGAAAAATTGAGCTCTAATTCTGGTCATCATCCTAGCAATTTGAAACAAGAACATTTGAATAATAAAGATTACAAAAATAAAGAAAGTCTAAATTGTTTAAATGTTCAAAAGAAAATTATAGAAGATTTAATTGAAAAATTCGAACCAATGATGAAAAAACTACACAAAACAGAATCAGCTAACTCGTTAGGGTCTGAAGACTTAGAACTGATTAATCCAATTCCTACTTTAATATCCAAAAAAGATGCAGAATTAAATGGTTGCAGAACTATTGGTAATAGAAGCACATTTGATAACAAGTTTGTCGTACATAACATGAAATTAGAAGTAAATGAATTGTCTAAAAAACTCTTGCTGAATTATGTCAAGAAAATGGAAGAGAGAAAAGCAACATCATTTTTTGATTCTTACAGTTCACTTAATGTTTTAAAAGATTTTATGGAATTTGGAGATCAAGCTAGTGAAAACTTAAGATCCGGTAACCAAGAAAAGATAGATAAAGAAACTTATAATAAAGAGCTTGACTATCATGTAAGATTGGATTCAATGGATAATAGCGAATGTATTGAACACTTTGATGAAATTATCAGATCTGTTGCTGATATCAACTTTTTCTCATCTGATAATATGGTTTTGAAATTTATTATGCCACAAATACAACTAAGTTCTTCAATGGCTCCTGATTGGGCCACAATGGTTTTAGCAAATGAAATTGAAGTTGGTGTTATTGACATTCTCCAAGGAAGAGATTCTGCTTTGACTGTTAAAAGTGTTGAAAACTTGAAGGAAACTAGAATTTGTATGCTGCTTTCTGAAGTTAAAATGTTTACTATTGATAAACAATCTGCTTTAAAGCATCCAAGTCTGAAATTTGAAATGAACAAATTAGATTCCACTAATCATTCATGGATACCTTTCTTACCAGTGGAGTCCTTTATTAATGCTGAATATCTAGAAAAGTTTAAGAATTTTATCAAGTCATCCATTTACTTAAGTTTTACCAATCCTAATGATTTGTTTTATAATAAAATAACTCACATGATACATGATGAAGATCCTATATTAAGAATTGGTATTCCAGAAATACATATGCAAGTTACAAAACATCAATACAATGCGTTATATGCCATATCGGATGATTTGCTAACCTTCGGGTCCAAAGAGAATAAGAAGTGGGAATCTTTGGCCAAGACATTTTTAGCTGCTGAATTGAAAAGAAATTTTGCAGTTAGTGCTTCTTTTATTATTAACCTGCAAAAGAAAATCAGAGCTATAAGATTGGAAAGAACCATCATGAAAGATAATGATCCGGATTCCTTTGAAGAAATTAGAGATAAAGTTGAAAAGGAATTAGACGCAGATAGATTTGAATTGAGATTGTTAATTTCATCCTTGAAGAAAAACTTTAGTTTAAGTAAAAAAAGAGGAGGCAAAAATGAGCTAAGCAAAGTATTATGGTACATTTCTGCAGATGATTTAATTTGTGACTTTTATGATGATCCTGAAAAGCCATTTATTACTTTTGGTTTAGGGTTCTCATCATTCCAAAGAACTTCTTTTAGTGATAGTTCCAATAGCAATCGTTTGATGCTTTCTACATTACACTGTTTCAATTTGGACAAAAAAACAAGATATGGAGAAATTATTTCACCTTTGAAAGAATACAACACCTCAAATGCCCCATTGTTAGAACTTGTATGGAAAATGGATAAACCAGTTGGTGGTATTTCTCAAATAAATGCCATTGATGTTCAACTAAGACCATTAAGGCTACAACTAGAGCACCAAATTTTAGAAAAAATTATCCACTTTTTGTTAGGTAATCACAATACAATGATGAACAAGACAGAAATAAAAGACGAAGAATATGCTGAATTGAAGGAGTTTGAAAATGCTGGAACACCAGAACAAAATGAAATATCTTCTACTGATAAAGGTTTGTCTGAAATGGTTAATAGATCTAGTAGATACATGGCGATCAAAAAAATTATTGTCAATAAAACTGTATTGTCTATATCTTATAGAGGTTCAAAGAAGATTACCAATTTGAATGATTTGATTGTGAAAATTCCTGTTCTTAAGTATGAAAATAAGGTTTGGTCAAACGATGACTTTATAGCTGCTTTGAAAAAAGATTTGATTAAAATTGTTTTGAGCCATACAGGTAATATTATAGGTAATAAGTTTAAAACCAAAAAGAAGATGGAATCAAAGTATGAATCTTTCAAACAGTTCTCAAAGTTATTAAGAAGCGATAGTAATGTTGGAAGAGGTAGTTTTGATTGTCCAAGAAATTATGAATACGAAAAATCGACAAATTTGGATAAAGACATGTCAATAATAGCAGAGGAAGATGAGGAAGTAGAAGACATAAAACAAATATGATTGTAACTTGTATATATTAATTGCAGAAATCAAAGAACACGGTGTTAGAATATGCATGGGGTTTTTATGTTTTTCATCACCAAGTACCTTTTGAATCAGATCTCTCAATTTTTGCTTTAATTAAATCTATAAATTTGTAATCAATAACACCAAATTCTTTAAAAGCAGTGACCATAATCTTTTGAAAAGTATTGTGATCTATTTTGCTAAAAAAGTTTCTGAAAACGGAAACAAAGTGAGCATCGTCAGTGCATATTAATAAGTTTTCTCCACATATTTTTAAAATGGCTAAAGAAACTTGGAACAACGAAAGTCTTCCTCCATTCACCCAAAAGATATCTAGAATTCTTGCAGAATACTCTAAAGGAAGAACAGTTGTAAATATCGATAGAAACCATGAAAGAGTCATAACAGTTATTTGAATATCATATCTTTGAATATGATTATAAAGCACGGGAATTTTATCTTGAATCAAGTATTCCAGAATCTTCTGATCCATCACAATACCCTCCATGTTTTTAGAATAATAACCTTTCAAATAGTTTTCACACAACTGACTTATACACCAAAAAGTTTCTTCTTCACCAATGTAGATTAATAGTTGAGCAGCCACTATATTCATTGCTTGACAATAGCCAACTTCAGGATTTTTCCATGAATAAGCTACTAAGACGTTACGCAGAGAATCAATTCCTGCAGCGTCATCTAAAAAGCCTTTGTATTCTGGTAAAGATCTTCTTACATCCTTTTCAATATCTTCTATGGCTTGAGAGTTCTTGGCCATATTCGATTTCAAAATTTCTTGGTATATTCCAGGTTGTTGAAATCTCTGATACATGGCACCTGATAACACTTCCCAAATTTCTCCACGGAAAATATCACATATCCCAACTCTTATGAGTTTGTAGAAATCATTGGTTTTTATTATTCTTAAGCCTGTTCCGTTTTTTGTAAAGAATTCAATCCAAAGTTTTTGTTTTATATCCTGTTTGGTAATTATGTCATCACCAGGATAGCCGTGAAGAAAACCAAGTCCTTTGTTATCCAAATGGTCATTGTTTTTCTGCTCGTTGTCTATGTCTATAATACTATTTCTATCCTTTTGTTCTAAATGATTTTTCAAAAACTTTGTAGTCATTAGTGAGTTATTAAACTCAGGCATAATGTTCTTTGCAATGTTGATATCATTAACCAAGCATCTTTTCAAATTAATAATAAAATTAGAGCCGTGCTGAGTAAATTTATTGAATCTTATAAGAAGTCTTGTTTTAGCAACGGTTGAGGCCAAAGTCAGAATAATCATCAATTGGTCTGAATTATTCACTTTTTCCATTTTTCTTATATTGCCCAAATGTATCGTAAAATTCATGTATTGGTGATCTTTATAATCAGAAAATACAAGGTAATGTGGTGTAAGGTGCAATGTACCTATACTATTCAAACCATCCTTACTATTGTATTCAGCTCTAACTTCGACATTTTTGCATGTAACAATCAAAAATTCAGTGATAGGCAGTTTATATTTCTCTTCCAAAAAGGAAATATCAGCATTGCTGTTCATATACTTAATACTGCTGGAAGAATTACTTTGTTTTTTTTTTTGGTATTCCATAAGTTGAAACTTTCATTTATTGAAAAAAAAAAAAAAATTTAAAATATACTCGTTATATCTTTTAAATTGCTGAAATTAAGGGTATTGAGCAAATTTATTTAAGAGCATTTTATGCAATTGAATTCTGCGCGCCAAAAACTCTAAATATGCATCAAAACCAAGAAGGTCACGTGCTAAAATGATTCACACATTTTTAGCAGATTCATAAAAACGGCATTGCTCAGTGCATCCAAAACATGTGTATTTTCTTTTACATCAATAGGTATTATAGGTAGTATCAATATAATTGAAAATGAATTTTTTTAAGGCTTGTACTGTGTGGTTCTTTTTTCTTTTTTTTTTGAGTCTGCTGTGTATAAAGCAACTAGTCATGTGAATAGAGTTATTCACTGCTACAAGGACATAAAGATGCAAAAAGTACAAAAACAATACAATGTAGCAAACCAACTAATTCACTTCTTCTTCTTTGTTTTCTTTTTTTTTTTTTTTTTGGTTACAAGCTTTTGCTTTCCTGGATTCAATTGACATATCTACTTAAAGCACCACTAAGTGCAAATGTTCATAAATCATTCCTAAAATCGGATATAACATTGATTCTTCTTATACGGGTTTAAAAAGAGTCATTAATACAGGAAAGAAAAAAAAATGGTGAAGACGTCTAAAACGTATTTACCACACTTAGCTATCTTAAACTATTTCTTTTTTTTTTTTAATTAAGCCTATAATAATGAAGAAACCATAATTGATTGAATTTGATAGATAATAAAATGTTAAATCAGTTCAGTTCGACAAGATTTTGTACTAAAAAAGTAAGCAATCTTTTTCATCTTAATATATACAAAAATGGGGGCTTAAAAGCATCGTATAGTATGAAGCCTTTGTTAACCAGCAAACATAACTCAATCAGCAAAAGATATATAAATCTTTTTAGAACTAGCAACAAATTAAAATATAACAATAACCAATTTGATCCTAAGGATATTCCTTCATTGAATAGATTCAGCAGTTATACAAAACAAGCCAAAGAAAACAATTTCAAACATATTTTAAAGATTATAGCATTTGGGTGCACATTCATGGCAGGTACCTTTTTTGGGCTTCCTTTATTGAAAGATTATATTCCAAAAGATCCTAATGTAGTGATATATTCGATTGTTGGTTTGAACTTGGCTGTGTTTGGTTTATGGCATATCAAACCAAACAACTTTTCTTTCCAAAAAAAGTTAACTGAGTCGTTTTTACTTCAAAAGAACTTTCATATCTTAAAGCTAAGACAAATGATCTTGTCTGGGTTTTCACACAGGGAATTCTGGCATTTGGGGTGTAATATGCTATGTTTGATTTCATTTTCCGGTCCTTTAATAGCAACTATTGGTAGTGTTGGTTACTTGTCTTTATATTTCAATGCATTAATGATGTCTTCTATGTTCAGTGTTTTATACCCAAACATTTTGAAGGCTTTGTTTAAAAGAGTAAGTAGCACAAGTTTTAATCCATCCTTAGGTGCTTCTGGTGCTTTGTTTGGTGTATTTGGTGTTTTTTCATATTTATATCCAAATGCCCATCTATCTCTCTTTTTCATTCCTCTACCCTTGGGGGCTTGGCAAATTTTCATTGGATCTGTTGGATTTAATGTCATGGGTGTTGTTATGAGAGTCGGTGCTTTAGACTTCTTGGCCCATTTAGGTGGTTCAGTTGTTGGTATCTTTTATGGCCTTTACTTCAAACACATTATAGATAAGAAACGTCAAGCAAGAGCAGGTAGAACTACTTCTTTGTTTGATATATTTAAATAAAATGCTTATATAGTGACGTTATTTTTTGTATGTATAAAAAGAATTTCTGTTTAGATTAGTGTTTTCTTTCAAGTCTGAATGCTTTCTTTGTTCTTGATCTTTGAATATTTCAATTTTTTCATTCAAATCATGCATTGAATCAATCACATCGTCTTGTTTTAGGAATGGATTCCCGATGTTTTCGCACTTGACACTGTTATTTCTATTTAGTTCTACATCATCCAGCATATTTGTAAACTGAATATATTTCAGTAGACTTGCTTTCAATTGTTCTAGCTCTTCATTAGTTTTATTAGCCGGTAAACTAGAAATTTTGAGTAGTCTGTTTATGTCAATATCAGTTTTTGATGTTTCGTCTTTTTTGGCTTGGTATCTTTGCTGCAAAGAAGAGTTTTTCTTTGATTCAAATATAAATTTTTTAATTTCTGTGTCAGTCGTTAGTTTAATAAACCTTTTTTGACTATGTAGTTTTAGTGAGTTGAACATTGGGTTGAGACGTTGGTTTCTTTGGTGTTTATAGCTTTGTATGCCTGTTTTCAAAGTAACATACCTTTTTTTTTTTTTTTTTTTAAATCCGTAGTGTATCATTGGAGTAAGAAAAACAAAAAACAATTCCATTTTGGCAAACAGACATTTTACAAAGAAAAGCATACTTTTTGCTGAAATAAAACATGGCATTAAACTATATATATGACAGGAGATGTTTGATAAAAAATTAGCCCAAATTGTATAGTAATGAGCATAATCTGGCAGTATCTCCAGCAACATAAAGGTATCTTTAGCTCTTCAAAATAAAAGTGGAATGCAAATCATCTATATGTGATAAATTATATAACTTTGCTGTTTATTTTGGTCATTATTCAAAACAGTCTATACGTGTTATTCTAAAGGCTATCCTTGTAAACCCGTTTAATGTGGTAATAATACTGATTAAATATTGATTAAAGAAGCACTGCTACCATGTCTCTTGTCACATGACCAAGAAAAAAACAGAAGTGAAAAAAAGCAATTCTACATTTCTTTTTTTTTCAACCTTTCTGCCTATCTCGCTGCAAAAAAAAATAATTACTCTTTTAGGAAACTACAGTCCCAGAAACCATAACTTTTCAATTTAATAAAATCTGGAAAAAAAAAAAAAAATATAAAATAACATAAATCTATAACTAAATAATAAAGTATTTCTAATAGGATTTTAATAAAGAAAACATACTAGATAACCCAAATACAACCATTTCTAGTATTATATTGATTACCTATAAGATATATTACAAATATGGCTAGAATTCAAAAGAAGCATACCAAAGGTAATGCCAAAAATTTCATTACTAGAACACAAGCTATAAGAAAGTTACAAGTTTCTTTACAAGATTTCAGAAAGTTATGTATTTTCAAGGGTATTTATCCAAGAGAACCTAGAAACAAAAAGAAAGCTAACAAAGGATCTACTGCTCCAGTTACTTTCTACTACTACAAAGATATCCAATACTTACACCATGAACCATTATTAAACAAATTCAGAGAACACAAAACTTTCATGAAAAAGTTAACCAAATATTTAAACAAGGGTCAAGTTCATCAAGCTAACAAATTGAACGATAACAAGGAAGTTGGATTTGCTGGTAATTGGAATTTGGATGAAATTGTCAAGGAAAGATACCCATCATTCAACGAAGCTTTAAGAGACTTAGACGATTGTTTGAATATGTTGTTCTTATTTGCTAACTTACCAACCACTGATAATAAGATTAACAACAAGGTCATTAAGGAAGCATCTAGATTAACTGAAGAATGGTTGACTTATGTTACTGAAAAGAGATTGATCAGAAAAGTATTTGTTTCCATCAAGGGTGTTTATTACAGTTGTAACATAAAAGGAGAAGAAATCAGATGGACCATTCCTTACAAGTTCCCTGAAAACATGCCAACTGATATTGATTTCAAGATTATGTTGACTTTCTTAGAATTCTACTCCACTTTATTACATTTTGTTTTATTCAAGTTGTACTCTGATAACGGATATGTTTACCCACCAACAATCAAATCTTTCCAAATAATTGCTGACAATAAAGATGAAGAAAACTCTCAAAAAATAAATATCACCAAAGAAGAATTAGATGCTGGTAAGAAGGTTGAAGGTCATGCTTTGAATGAAGAATTGGCTCAAAAGGCTTTAGAAGCTGATGCCGAAGAAAATGAAGAAGATGAAGTCGAAGAAGATCAAGCTTTGGATACTTTTGAAGATGAAAATAAGAATAAGGGTGATGAACTAATACAACCAAGTAAGTACGACTCCCCACAAGCTACTTTGTTTGAAAACTTCACCTTCTACATTGGTAGAGAAGTATCAAAAGATATTATTCAATTCTTAATTCTAGGATGCGGTGGTAAGGCCGTTTGTGAAGCTGATTTCGATATGTCTGAATCCAAGCCTGATATGTCTGTAATAACTCACCATATTTGTGATAGACCTGTTTTGAGACAAAGACTTGCAAATGTTGTATACATTCAACCACAATGGGTCTTTGATTCCATCAACAAGGGTTCTTTAGAACCAGCTAACTTATATCTGCCAGGTGAAAAGCTACCACCACATTTATCTCCATGGGGTGATGCTATTGGTTATGATCCAACAGCTTCTCCAGCTAGTGACGAAGAAGAAGCTAGTGACGAAGAAAATGTTGAAGACGAAATTGTTGATGAAGACGAAGATGTTGTTGCTCAAAAAGAATTAGAACAAGAAGCCCAAGGTGTTTACAAGGATACTTCTAATGCTGATGAAGATAAGAAATCAAAGAAGAAGGCTAAGAGTGCTGAAGAAGAAGAAATAGCTATGAAGATGGTCATGATGAGTAATAAACAAAAGAAATTATACACTAAGATGCAATACTCTAATAAGCAAAAGGATGATGAAATCAAAAAGTTGAAAAAGAGAAAACAACAACTAGAGGGTAAGAGAAAATAAGCAATTTGATATATATAAATTCAATAATCTTGAATTCTACTGTCCATAAGCTTTCTGTCCATTATCATCAATGGGAAATGCTTGTTCATCTTTTGTTTTAATGAAAGCAAATTCTTTTTAATAGATGCAATATAGTCAAAATCCTGGAAATTCTCAAGCAGCGAAAAGATTTCTATAATGTACCCGCCTTTTTCCATCAACTCGTTGTTTATTTTAAATATCTTGATTGTCAGTTTGATTTCATGAACATTCAATGTCTCTCCTTCCTCTGTATACTCATATTCTTTTACGTATCCCAAATCATTTAAAAAAGGGTCTATGTTTTCGCTTTGATTTAGCGCTATGTCTAAGATGTTAAAATTTTGAATGCTTACTTCTGTGTTATTGTTGCCTGGCATTGGGATGTCATATTTAATAATATGTTTATCATTCAGTACTCTAATTCTATTTTGTTGTTCTTCTGCCAATTCCATATTAAGATTAACTGGTCTGTATATTATATGTTTTGATGAATAATTGATGAAAAAGTTGGTTGTTCTATTAATATTAGTAGCATCTAATAAAGATTCTTTAACCGTATCTAAATAACTTTCAGGAATTGCACTTACCAGTGAGATTTTGTATACCATTGTAGTTGGTTTTGTTTGGTGTTTTTAGTAAAATGCTTCCAACTTTTGAAATAACTAACAGATAAAAAGGTGAAGCAAGAATATCCGTGAAAAAATCATCTACAAGAAATCAATAAAGAAAAATTGGAAAAAAAAAAAAACATAAAAAAAAAAGAAGTATAAAATGCCATAAAAAACCCAAAAATTAAACACTATTTAAAGATATACCATGGCTGATATTCCAAGATCTGTTGTTGTTAAATTATTATCAACCACCGTTTTGATGATTGTATTTCCTCTACTTACTTTTTTCGGATCCCAATTATACATCAAGAACTCTGTGGTAAATGGAGGTCTAGCAGCACTTGCTGCAAACATAGTTCTTATAACTTATTGTATAATGGCGTTTAGTGAAGATACATCAGAAGAATTGAAAGAAAAGAAAGAAAAATAGAATTTTTTGAAACATCTTGATAAAGATCTATATATAAAATTTAAATGTATAAGTGTTAATATTTTATGGCTTTTTTTTTGCTGTTTATTCGGGGGAGTTTTGTTCTTACAGCATTGTCATTTAGTTGATTTTTTTATTACTATCTTGGTTTTGTGTTTTATCTTCTAAAGCACCATATGAGATGCTAATTGATGAAGTGGCCTTAATAGCTATCACCAGGATAGCTATTAGCATTAGTGAAACAATTAGACATATAATTAGCCCTTCAGTCCAAAACTCACTTAAAATTGGTTTTAGAACATCAGTAGGAGCTGTACTTGTTGATGTGGAACTCTTTTTTGCTAATACTGAGATCATTCTTATGCTAAATATGTAAAAGATATTGATGAAAAGAGACATTATTGAGACTATAATACGTTATTTTAGTTGGTTTCTGGGTTTACTTCTTTGGTTGGAAGAAAATGTATTGAAAAAAAAAAAAAAAAAAAAGCAACCCTAATATCCCTTTTTTTTTTTTACCAAACCGTGTCGAAAGAATATGGTGTATTATAATTAATTTTAGGTGGTGTTTTTAAATATAATGTTTAGTGTTTTAGATATTATTTAGCAATCATTGCTGATTCTGTAATGTAATTCAATATTAATTTTTTTATAATCTGAGATATTAAATAAAGCTATCACTCATTTTTTTTCTTTCCAAAAAAAACTCAATTATGGTATTTTATAGAGTTGCGCGTGTGAACTTCAACTATAGAAAATAAATCAACTCAATATTAGAGAGACGTAAATGAATTGCCTATTTAATTCACAATTAAATACTAAAGATTTATCAGTCTTCAAAGTATTTTAGTAAATATACAAAAAAAGAAAGCTGTTCCAATAGTAAATTTTTAGCGTCAAAAAAAATGCAAAAAAAATAAATTTTTCAGATGGTTGCTAAGAGGTTCGAACTCTTGCATCTTACGATATCCGAGTATTCTTATAATATAAGAAAGCAAATTCTAATTACTTGAATCGGACGCCTTAGACCACTCGGCCAAACAACCTGATGAAAAATTTACAAAACT
>ERZ794949.118-NODE-118-length-30553-cov-185.025182_pt1 | contig 30553 bp, 16 predicted proteins | sample MGYA00511363_ERZ794949 | MGnify/ENA primary metagenome ERZ794949 (study PRJEB30137, sample SAMN04331402) | food metagenome | isolation source: T1 must sample point D1 replicate B | place: Australia: South Australia ...
TATTTGAAGCGTGGTGATTGCACTCTAGCAATACCTCTTTCTCTCTGCCTTCTCCGTCTCCTCTCCCTCTCCCTATTTATTCATAATACTATATCCTTTAAATCCGCTCAAAACCTTCTATTCACGAACCCTCGTCCTCTCTCCATACTCCTACAACCAATAGAAAAGTGACTTCCCTATATACAAACCTCACAACCGTTATTCAAAATCAATCCAAAACTCAAGTTCCACCAACGTCATCATTACCTCTAAGCAGCCTTGCGATATTTCGCCGTTCTAAAAAAATATTCCGCTCCCACTAGAATGCTCTTGGGCCCTGCTTAAGCGTGAAAACAAGCCTACGTAAAAATGACTTGAATCAAAATTATGTAAAGTGGTGGGAAAAAGTTTTCACATTTTTTTTTGTATGATACATGTTTTTTAAAGGTTTTATTAGCGTTGTATATAACGACTTTGCTTGATTTTGTATGATGTTTGAATTTATGTATGTTTTTTAACGAAAAACGAATCGGATATAGTGAAACCAAAGATATTAAAGTTATTATGCCAAACAGCCCACAAAGTAAGAAACAAAAGATGACGGATAAACTAAGTAAGTACATCATCACGGTTTTTGGTGCTTCTGGAGATTTATCCAAGAAGAAGACCTTTCCAGCCATTTTTGGGCTATTTAAACAAGGAGAAATCTCCAAGGATGAATGCAAAATAGTCGGTTATGCAAGATCTAAGATGAACGACGAAGAATTGAGAGACAGATTAAAACCATTCCTATTGAAACAGGTTTCCAAGGAATCCAATGGAGAAAAGATCGTTGATGAATTCTTGTCAAATGTCACCTACGTTCAAGGTCCGTATGATACCGATGAAGGATACCAAAAGTTGGGTGAAGCCTATAAGGAAATTGAAAAATCATTGAACAAGGGTTCTCCTGTAAATAAATTACACTATCTAGCCTTGCCACCAAGTGTTTTCGGTAGTGTTTGTGAAAAAATCAAAAATAACATATACGTGAATGAAGATGATGCCAAAACAAAGATCATTGTTGAAAAGCCATTTGGTCATGATTTAGAATCTTCCAGACAGCTACAAAAGGAATTAGCTCCTTTGTTCACCGAAGATGAATTATACAGAATCGACCACTACTTGGGTAAAGAAATGGTAAAGAACTTGTTGATTCTTAGATTTGGTAATATATTGTTCAACTCTGCTTGGAACAAAGAAAACATTCAAAATATTCAAATTACCTTCAAGGAACCTTTTGGTACCGAAGGTAGAGGTGGTTACTTCAACGATATCGGTATCATCAGAGATGTAATGCAAAACCATTTATTACAAGTCCTGACCTTACTGACTATGGAAAGACCTGTAACATTTGACTCTGAAGCTGTTAGAGATGAAAAGGTCAAAGTATTGAAGGCAATTGCTCCTATTGACCATGATGATATTATCATTGGTCAATATGGTAAGTCTGAAGATGGTTCTAAGCCTTCCTACTTAGATGATGAAACTGTTCCTGAAGGTTCTAAATGTATAACCTTTGCTGCAATGAACTTCCAAATCAGAAATGAAAGATGGGATGGTGTTCCTATTGTTATGAAGGCTGGTAAGGCTTTAGATGTTGGTAAAGTTGAAATTAGAATCCAATTCAAGCCTGTTGCCAGTGGTATGTTCTCTCAAATTCCAAACAATGAATTAGTCATTAGAATCCAACCTGATGAAGCTGTCTACTTGAAATGTAACATGAAGACTCCGGGTTTAAGCACCACCACCAAAATCACTGATTTAAATTTGACATATGCTGACAGATATGAAGATTTCTGGATTCCACAAGCATATGAAGCCTTAATAAGAGATGCTTTGATAGGTGATCATTCCAACTTCGTCAGAGATGATGAATTAGATGTTTCTTGGGCTTTATTCACTCCTTTATTAGACTATCTAGAAGGTGAAAACGCTCCTGAACCAACTATCTATGCATACGGTAGTAGAGGTCCTGTTGAATTAAACGAATACATGCACAAGCACAACTACAAATACATGCATGGTGATATTTACCAATGGCCAGTTACTAGACCAGATTCCGAATAATTCATATTATATATAAAATATCAATTGTTTTTATATCAAAAAAAGGTTTTAAAAAAAGAAAAAAGAAATACTACACTTATATAGTCTTAAATTATATTCTTGCTTTTTAAATAGTCATTTATTGTTGAGAAGTCTGTTGGTAATTTGGCGTCTAAAGTCTTTTTCAATAAGTCCATCAAGTTGTCAGGAACGCAAACCATTTGCTCATTGGATTTTATTAAATCTTCAACTACTTGGATGGCTATTCCTGAATCCGCATGTGTGTTCTCTTCTGAAGAGTATAAAATATTTGGAGCAAATACAGTACCTAGGTTATGTATATCCATTTTGGAACCACTTGAAAAGGTCGACACATACTTTAAGAAAGAGAACAAAACTTCACAACAATTTCGGTGATATTTCGGCAACAAAGCATAAACAAGTTTTATTCTATCCAAATCATGCATAGAACCTGCCCATAAATTATACAGAGTAGTTGTCAGCAATGGTTCTGGCAGCTCTCTAAAGAACTTCTTTAGCAAAGCTGCTAATTGAATGGCATTTTCTCCTGAAAAATCAGGTACATTTCCTGGGTTAGCATTTATTTCTTCGGTAAATTCTCTTAACTTTCTAATATTACCATTGATTCTAAATAACCCCTCCATAGACAAATCCAGTTGCTTTAGAGAAGCTATTAATTCATCCAAAACCAAAGGAATTCTGATCCTGTTTGATCCCAAAGACAAATCACTATCAACACCATGTGCTTCAGTTAGCTTGTTTAGGGAAACCCCAAATACTTGAGTAGGCTGTTCGTTAATACCTTTTGCTGTCTTACTTAAATCAAAGTCCTTGTTGTTACCAAGATCTGGACTAAATGCTCGTTGCTCAGGTGTTGGACTGCTTCCATTAACATTTCCTGGGTAGTTTTCATTGTTTATTGAATTTGGTTCATTGCCATAATGTTTTTTACTATGTGACTTTAACTTGCTCCAAAATTTGTTTGACAAAGTTGGAGATACTAAAATAGGATTGGCATTGTTCTTGAGCAACTTCAATATAGAATCTACATCGCCTGTGTTTTTCTTTTCAACATTACTTAACAAAAGAGCTAACGATATCAATTGGATCTTGTATAAATGATCAGATGATAAGTCAGAATAATATATCTCATAAGATTCTTCTTTGTCCTTCTTTTCATATTTGTTGTGATGTTTGAATCCTGAAGACGAGTTAGTAATCTTGACATTCAAATCAGGAGATCTTTCCTTGGAGGATGACTTGTTGCTGCTGACTTCAAATGCACTATTCATTTTTTTCAGTCTTGAAGGTAATAAAGGAACAGATGATGTGGCTTCAGATTTTTTGGTATCTAAAACACTAACACTCTTTGATGTTGGTGTTGAAGGTCTTTTAGCAACAACCGGTTCGACTTTACCAACTCTGGATTGCTCCATCGCAACAATTCTGGAAATATCATCCAAAGTCAATGTCTTACTGTTATTGAATTGGTGAATTGTTTCTTGAGAATGATTGTGCTCTTTTGAAGAGGTAGCATTAACAGATTTGATGTTGTCGTCTAAGTTCTTTTCTGAAGTTTTTATAATTTTCATACTATTTCTTTTAGATCTGAAGTTTTTAATATCATTCAATGTTTTCATGTAAGACTGTTCTTTTAGCATAGAGCTAGTTCTGACTTCATTAGTAATACTTTGACCACGCATTTGTATTATGACCAATGCACGTGTTTTTACCAAGGCTATCTTCAACAGATAAGTCAAGTTATTTAATCTACTAACGGGAATGAACCCAGATTCAGCATTTGGATCACAAGTAGAACACAACGGGCATAAAACGCTTTGGGTTCTTGGGTTATAGTTTGCATCTAAGATATCATATCTTTCAATCAAATTTTTACATTTATGACACTTCAAACAATTAACGTGCCATCTTCTATTTTTGAAGACTATACATTCCTGTTGAATATACTTACCACAACCTTCACAAGAATCAGTGGAGTCAATGCTGACATCTTTTATCAATGAAAATGGATTTATTTTATATTGAGAAGACTTGTTGACTTCCCTTAAGAATTTTTCTAAAGCATTAACGGAATGGGCGCTTTTGTTGTACTCCAATACATTACAAACACCAAACTTTATCAACAGTTTCAAATAATGAGATAAACCATTTATTATAGACATGGCATTTGATAATATGCTTGAATCATCATCACTGTTGCCAGCATTCTTGTCTTTGTTAATTTCATTTATGTCATATTTTCTCAACAACTGCAGGTACATCATTACTCTTGAAGAGAAGCTCTTAGGGTATTTTTTGTATTTGGTTCTTATTGACTCTTGTGTTGATTGCTGAGTACTTTCAGCGTCTTCGTTGGCTTCATTATCATTATCGATATTCTCATCATGGTTTTCATTGTTGTCCGCTTCAACCTCCTTTTCAGAATTTCTACTTTGACTGAAGCTGCCTGTTACTGACTGGATAGAATCTATAGCTTTGAATAAACAATTGACTTTCAAAACTAGCAAAGCAGCAGCATCAATTCCTTTAGTTTTATCTTCATGAGTTAAAAATTGCAGCATATCGGAAATACAACTAGCAGATTCTTCTTCAAATTTGTATAGTATGGACCACGTTTTGTAATTGTACTCTTGAGATATGCTTATAAAACGACTTAATTCATTCTTTTCTTTTTCTGAAATCTTAAAGTCCTCATTGTTATTTGGTGTTTGAGAAAACTCAGGTAACGCCAATACACTAGGGCGTAGATCTATATGCCAATATCGATGAATACCGTAGCACTCAGGATGCCATCTGTAGATTTTGCCTGATCTTTCAAATTCAAAATGCTGGTCTGTTATAGGGTATTCACAACCTTTACATTTTTTTGAGTATGACTTCAAATAATGGAATTTACAGTACAAATTCCCCTCGAAGTTGAAACATTCTTGTAGAGAACATGTTTCTTTACAGATTTTGCATGAAAAGTGTTCTTCGTCGTATAGTCTCCCAAAAGCATTGTAATAAGTCCCTTTCAGTAAGTTTTTGCAAACATCACAGATCAAATTGTTTCTTTTGAAATAGTCATTTTGGCAAAGAGGAACTTGCTTATCCACATTATTTGTTGAGGCATCATTAATAGTGAATGGGAAGTACTTGGGTTTGCAAACATTGCCACAATCGTAGCACTTGAAACAATCCTGATGGTATATGCTACCTAGTGCTTTAACAGCATGTTCTTCAATAATATTGTTACAGTTATTACATGTTTTAGATGATGAATCCGACTTTTCAAACGAAGAAAGTGTCAGTGATGTATTAGTTAAATTTTCACGTTCATTAGTGATCGAATCATAGACTTCTGAATGTTCAGCATGCATTTCAGACATCGTATCAATCTATTGCTTCGATATATGGTGTCCTAATCATATACTCTTTATTTAAAATTCACTATACATTTAACTAAAACGAAACAGAGAAAAAAACATGAAAAAAAAGAAAGAGAGCCAAAATGGAGATCATAAAAACGGATGTGTTACATACTGCGGATTTGTTGGTGCGTTTCGGAGATAATGCTTGTTGGGGAAGAAGGCGGGTAACTGAGCAGCAGACTGACTGCTGAATACGGCAAATTTTTTCTTTCAGGGTAACTTAAAGCTGCTGGGGGTAAAAACGGGTTCTTTCAGGGTAACTCAGGCTTTGGTGCAGATATGCCGATATCTTTCAAGGTAATCTAATGCCACTGTACTAAAAATAATTTCCACCAGCTAATCCAAGTCTTTTGAGACAAAAACTTTGTTTAGTTTGCTTCCACCGGAAACTGCTTTACCACAACTACTATACAGTTCTTTACGGTGACACATAAGCAACCTTCAATAAGTCACGTGTGTGTTTTTCTACTTTACACCCATTTATCCACAGCATCCTGTTTTGAGGTTTTTTTTTGGCTTCAATTAAGTGAAAAATTCTCGCTGGGAAGGAGGAAATACATCGGAGATACACTAGCGATGGTGGATTTAAAAAAAAACGTGACTCTGGATTTTTTAAAAACTGCTTATCTCCGAAATACGGAGATAAGAATTGACAAAGTAAAACACGTGACCCAGAAAATTTCCACCATAGTATCTTCAATATACGCATATTGGCAGAGAGTCTGTATTGTGCTGTATGCGACAATACAGCGTCACATGTACTACAAAGCAACAACTACAAAGCAACAAGATCTTGATAACGTCAAAAAAAGAAAAGATAAAGAGCTAAGCATGTAACATCAGGAGTAGCTACGTATAAATACAACTATATAACCAATTCTTAAACTTTATATTTATCTTCAAAGTATAATTTGAGGTAATGGTTCATTTCATCATCTTGAAGCTCTCCTTGCAAACCTTGGAAGCTGCTGTTAAGCGCACCTGTAGCACCAATCAATGGTTTCAACAAAGTAATTCCCAAGTTGTTGATTATCATTTTACTTGCATCTTTGTTATTATTTGTTCTTTGAACATCTTTGCTAGTATTCGATACTGTCTTATAAGCTTGTCCCAAATTACTTTCTAAAGAAGTGAATGCTAGATTTAATCCTTCCTTAAAATTTGTGGGTTTCTCTCCTGTTTTATTACGTAAAATATGCTCATCTTCTAAACCCTCATTGCTGGAATAATGATCTAAACTGTTCTTTCTTCCTTTTTGACCTATGATGTTACCTTCATTGGTATAGGAAATGCTTTTGACTTCTGCAAAGCTATCCTTAATGGTATTATTCTTGTTAAGTAACATTGATTCTGTGCTTTCCAACCACTTTTGAGTTTGATGAGATATATTTACTCCAAATTTTAACAATTCATTACCTGAAACTCTACCCAGATCAAGAAGATTATTTTGCAAGCTTCTTGAAACATCCATAGACGAAGACTGCACAAATGGTTGCTCAATAAGATTTTTCAAGGCTGTGGTGATGTTCATTGCAGAGTTAAGGGGCAAAACACCACTCATAAGAGCTATTCTTTGTGAATTTACAACATCCATGATCCACCTAGATTGGATTATTGCACTGATATCAGCAAAGTCATCTATACCATACATTACCAAATGTTTAAACTTCAAATCGCAATTCTCAACAACTATAAGTGATTTTAGTGTATTCAAAAATTTGGATCTCACTTTAGTATCCTTGCTTTCATTACTTTCTTCAGGTTCTTGTAATTTGGTATTTTTGGATTTAAAATCAACACTGATATTGATACCCATTATTTCCAGTTTTTGAATAAAGGCATTTTCTGGATACTCATCAATAAGTTCAAATCTTTCATCTTTGAATGTGAAAAATCTCATTAAAAAGTCAATAAACTCCTCGTTGACATGCATTTTGATTGGTTCCAATTTCAGTTTCATTCTGATTTCAGTGGCCAACAAATGCTCATCTGGCTTCACAGTCTCCAATTCAAAAGTTATAAAATCTCTCTTTTCTTTGAAAAATGAATGATCAATCTCTGGTGTTTTATGAGAAGTTAAAAATTTATTGAAATCAGACTGTTTCAAACGATCAAAAACTTCTAGCTCTTGACAACAAATTTTTAGCTTACTTTGAACAACTTTGTTAACAGATTCAAAAGTAAGTTTAAAGTCTTTTATGATTAGCTCACCAGAATGGTCTTTAAACCTTTGAAGACTAAACTCCGGAAGTTTATTAAAGTTCTGTGTTTCCAAATAGTCGTTATTTGTAAAAGCATTTTGTTTATAATTTTTTGGAATGTATATGGAATTAAACAGAACTTCATGTGATTCTGAATCTGAATCACTTTGTTGCTTTAGCTTTGATGCTATTGTGTTTTTTGTATACTTAAAGTTAAATCCATCGTGCATTTTAAAAACAACAGATTTGATCCGCAGATTCAAAGTAAACTGTGAATCACTACTGAATCTAAACAGCTGCTTGAAATTGTTAAAGTCATTATGACTATTTACATGAGAATTTTCTATCAATGACTTGAGAAATCTTTTCTTAAGCTTAAATTTTGGCTGGGAATCATTACTATTGAAATAAAACTCTGAATCTGTTTGTTTTTTATTTTCAACAATATTTTCTGGTGTGAAGAAATCATTAGTTTCAAAAATATCAGACATATCTATATCCTTCTCAGTTTCAAACTTGTACTTCATATGATCTGGAAAAGTCTCTGTGTAAAATACATCTATTACTGTTTTTATAAAGCAATTCAAGGAATCTGCACAAAAATCACCAAACATATCACCAATATCTACGAAGAGCCTCTTATCCACAAAGTTTAATTTAATATTATCAACAATTACAAAGTTATTTAATATGTTTAAATTTTTAAAACTTTCAATCAAGCTGAAACTCAAAGTATTTATGTCCGCAGAAAGCTTGGATTGTTGCCAATTCCCTACTACTACAGGTATTTTTAGTATGATTCCTGAATTGATTCTATATGCCTTTGATACTAATTCAATAGCTGCAAGTTTAAAATCCAAACCAAAAGACTTTTCTGTATTAGTTTTATTATTTTTGAAAACTACAGAAAAAGCCTTGTTTTCGGTCTTTGACTTCTTTGAGCTCAAGTTAATATTTTTATGTGATACCTTAAACTTTTCAATCTCAAAAGTATCAGAAGCAATCAATTTTCCGTTTTTAGTCCTTGTTTTAATATAATTTCCGTATTCTATATTGGTCAATTCAACCTTATACCCTTTAACATCCAAATTAGGGCTAGTGATCTTCAAAATAAGTTCATCAGTTTTGAAAATGTATTTGTGAATGTTCTTTTTCACAAAAATATTAAATGAATCGAAATCCATAGTTGTATCTTCGTATTTGATTGAGAAATCTGATATCATGATTTCTTCCGGTATTAGTTTACTAGGGTCATTATTTGACATAAAGTAAATTGACATTTCTTCTAAATAAATAAAAAAATCATTTTCTTTTAAAGAGTCAACTTTGCTTTGTTGAATATTAGATTCAGCAAAAGACGATCTAGCACTGACAAATATTGACTTTTCCATAGGATTGGTAGTGTTAACATTTTCTTCATCGTACCTTTGTAACCCAACACCAAAAATGTCTATGTATCTTTCATTTCCACTAGATTTAGCTTCAAAAGATTCAATGTCAACTATCATTTCTGAATCTAGTAAAATTATTCTAGTATCAGTGAATTTTATATGGAAGTTTGATAAAACCATATCGAGAATCTTATTTTTGAAAGAATCCATCAATGATCCGGAAGAGCTTGGTGAAACGTCTTCATTTTCTTCTAACTCGTTTTCCTCACTTTTCAATACATCATCACTGTATAAAGGTTCTTTTTTTATGCTTATGTTATCATCTGATTTTAAATCACTAGTTGAACTGTCTGTTGATGTTTCTGCATCGAAGCTTCTACTGTAAGAGCTGCTTCCATAGTCTTTGTAGTCAAAGCTGCTTATATTGTTTTTTAACAAATGCACCGATTTCATCAAGTCCTCAGTTATCTGATTCACATCTAAAGAAGACTGACCCGTATCATGTAATGTTAATTCACTTCCCTCGATATTTATAGTCAATCCGCTGCTACTAATTTCAAGTTCAATGTACTTGATAAAGCCGTTTAATTCATTTACTGCTTGGCTTTCTGAGTTTATTTCTGTATCTTCGTTATCACTGTCTAATCTATGATTTATTCTAGCATCCGTCAAGATAATCTTTCCATCTTTGCTTTTGAGCTTGTGCTTATCCACCAAGAGTGGTGATTTGTCTATGCAATATAAAGCAAGCTTTTCATAAATTCCTGCTTTACTAAACCACGACATGACCTTATTTCATTAACCTTATTGGTCTCTTTGGCTGTTACTTGTATGGGTAATTTTTTAACAAACTTAATCGATTGGCTGTAGACTCTTATAATATAGGTATCTTCATATTTTTTTAGGGATGTTTTTTTTTGATCACATGAAAAACGGATATAAGCCACCACGGAGCTTTAAAATCCGTGTTGTTTACACTAGATCACGTGTGTAATAATTAAGCCAGCTTAAAATCGATGTTTACAAGTATTTTAAACATAATTTAGTATATTAGTCAAGAGTTGACATTTGTCTTGGTTTGTAAACAATTATAACATTTTGGTTTAGTAAAATTACTATATAGCAGATATATTTAGAATAAAGCAGCAACACAACGCTTGATCATATCAGAACCTGTAATAACAACAGTCTTGTATAAGGTCTTAATGTCTAAAGTGGAGAAAATACCATCAGCAAATCCAAATGGTAACATACCTGGGATGAAACCTTGAGCCAATTCAACAGCAAAACTTTCAGCTGGCATGGCATATTGTTTAACGTGGCCCTTCTTCAAATGATGGGTCATACCTGGAGTGTATATTTCTCTTACAAATTCGTTTTCATAAGCAGCCCATTGTTCACCCTTGATGATGGTGAAGTAATCATCAGATGTGTGAACACCAGTGTGACCTTCAGTACCAGTTGCAGTACCGAAAATGATCAAATATTCGTGGAAAGATGCGTGTAAAATCAACATTTGTCCCATAGCACCACCAGCATTGTTGAACATCCACTTGGTGTCGTCGTATAAGTTGATGTGTTCATCTGAGTAAACCTTAGCTAAAGAATCTCTAATATCAATAAAAAGTTCTCTAGTTTGTTCCTGTGTAGTGGTATTAGAATGTCTAGCAATAACTTCATTACAAATGGAGTTAACAGTGATTGGATCAAAGATGTAGGTTTTAGCGCAGACCTTGAAGATGGCGTAGAAAATAGCGACCAAAGCTGCTATGATTGAGTAAAATTTCATTTTTTTTAGTGTTCTTTCTTACTTTTTCTTTCGGTTTTATCTCTTACTATCTTCCGTGAATTAATACTCATTCCATAGTGAACAATTGTTGATTATTTAAAAAGACTCGTTCTATGGTGAAAAAAAAGCAAGCCTAAAAAATTTGCGGTCGCTTTTTAGCAGCGAATTGGTTTGCTTAAGAAATGGTTAGTAGGCGGGTTTTATAAACGATAGATCCGACTATCGGATATATGATTACCTGATTTGGTACAGAACGAGCCAACGTGTGGGTGTTCGGTAGCGGGGCGTGATGGGTTATACGGTGATTGCTGCAAGGCAAGGAGTGGCTGGAGGTTGATAAAGACAGCCGTTGCGTAGATATGAGTTATGGCTAGAGTTGGGGGGTGAATGGTTTGCGGGAGGAGCAACTGCTGCATAGGAAGGAGTAATTGCTAGTGTTGAGGGAGCAATTGCTACATAGGCAGAAGTGACAGCTACAGTGGAAGAGAAACTGCTGCTTACTCACTATGCACTTAATAATAGCTATCCAAATTACCTTTGTATTTCACTGATACCAATGTGTTTAACAGATCCACAAAAAAAAAAAAATAATTATGTTTTTCAATATATGTTAAATTTAACAACAATGTACAGATAGATGATGCGAAATCGTATTCAAAGAGTTGTCTTCTGTGCTGTGCTTTAATAGTAAGATTTATGCAGTATCACTATTTTTTTTTTTATAGAACAGATTCTAGAATAATCCTTTTAGCTTAGCAAGAACTATTTTCAGTAGTAGTATTATTAACATGCGAAAGCTACTGTTTAACTTTGAAATAATGTTTAATTTTCTGCTGTGTGTACATCTAATAAATTCAACGTAGATTGGCATTTTTATTTTTACGAAAGAACTATATTTTCATCAGAACCATTGCCCTGAGAATAAGCTAAATTTCGCTTGAAAGACCTCCACGCTTCATCAAAATAGTCACCAAAAAACAAAAACTTGAAGCTATTTTGCACCTTTATTTTATATTATCGCTAAACTTAACCAATTTATTTCACACTGATTATATATTTACTAACCTGTAATATACTCACCGTTTGCTAAAGGATACCTAAGTTTAAAAACACCTACAAGTCACATACTTTCACTAACTAAGCAACAACTTAGACATGTACATTCCATTTAAAAAACAAACATAAAATATTAAACAGCATCGGTGGTTTAATGGTAAAATTCAACGTTGCCATCGTTGAGCTCCGGGTTCGATTCCCGGCCGATGCATTTATTTATTTTTTGTTTTTGCTGCATTTTTATAAAGAAATACAGCTGTTTCTTTTTGCAAGCAATATCACTCTGCCTAAGCCTAAACACTACTCACAACAGTAACGTATTCTTAGTGGAGACCTCTTTTTTTTGAAGCTATTCAAACCTTTTGTTTCTGCTAATATTGAATATGGGGGTTATGTCCGACCCGCGGAATATTCCTCGAGGCATAAATAATGCTTTATTTTATATACATGTTTTTTCGCCTGTATTATGTATTTTTCAGTAATAACCAAAAAAATTAAAAACAAGATCATACTAAGAAAACCAACATGAGTTACTTCTACGATCAGGCTGTTTCATGGTCTAAATATGGTATTATTCTTCACAGTGATGGACCTAATGTTGGGTTAACTTATTTGGAGAATCTTAACGGTAAAAACTGGAGAATTGCACCTTCAAAATGGTATAAAATTAGCAAGAAATCAGATGCTACAAATACCTTGAAAAATGAAGCTGATCCAGTTAATGCATTTTCTAACACATTAGATATTTCACACATCCAGTTCAATAATTGGGCTACTTTACCTGGAGAAACGGCAGCTGTGATTGATATTGCGGGGAATGTTACTTTGGTTACATTAGGTTATGAAAAGGAAAGAGTTTGCACTTTTGACAATTTAACAATTTCATTCCAAGATATAGCCTTTGAAGTACCAGGAAGCAATGATCCGGTGGATACAAAATCAAATGGATCTACTTACTATGACTTGAAGTATTTTGCGAATCAAATTTCAAATGGGTTTGATGGTAAGTATATTCCAGGATCTCAAAACAGCATAAAACATGAAAACTTGGATACCTCTAAGATTCCTACAAGTATTCTGTCTTTTCAATGGGTTGCTAACTCTAAAAAAGTTATGACAAGTAAATTGCAAGCTACTTGGAAAACTAGTGTTAATGGAGATAACAACAATTTGTTGAAAAGATCTGTTCAAGTCAACAAACTACAGTTCAATAACTTACCGCTATTTGGTTGCTATTACCCTCATTACATCAAACATGTATTTTCTGCTGTAAGAAAGAACTCTGATTTTGTTTTATGGTACAATTTTTTGAATTCAAGAACAACAAGAAAGGTGACTTGCAAGCTAGATGAGGAGTTGGGAAACTTTTTGCTGGATGATTCTCAAATAGCCTATTGCCAAGAAAGCAACTGCTTTTTGATAAGTACATTACAAAAAGATAAAGGAGAGTTGAAGATTTACAAATTAACCATTGATTGGAACTTAAAGCAATATCAATTGCTGCAACAAAAACAAGAAGAAAACCATCCAAATATCAATGCCAATGAATTACCACATCCAATCTTAAAAAGTGAACATTTATTGACTTTTAATTTGGATACAGAAATTAATGGTATGGATGCTAATTTTGTTAAACATTACTTTTTGAATAGATCATATGATGATTCATGTTCTCCAGATGCTGAATTAGTAATTCAATATGAACTGAAAGATTTATTTACAGGAGTTGCTGATACCATTTTAAAAAGATATGTGGTTAAGAAGCTATCTCCAACAACTTTATCTAACAATATTCCATTAGGTCAAAACGCTAATTTTAAAATGAATAAATATCAATTGACTCATATTGCTGATAGTGAATTCATAGGAAAGAAAATATTACAATTGGATTTCCATAGTATTCTGGAGTTGATTACAATCAGATTTGAAAACGGTGATATTGAAACTTTAAAAAGATCCACTTGGCAAAATACATCCAGAAAATTGGATTTGTTACAAGAAGGTGGTGGTTTGATTAATGGCAATCTAGATATTAGTACTCCCTTGGAAACAGGATTTAAATTTGAAAACTTATTATCTAGCAATCAATCGGAAGAAATTGAGTGGTGTATATTGTCTCCGCTAGCAGCTGGATTGCTGTATAAATTTAAAAACAAATCTGAATTGAAATTTACTTCATACTCACCAATACATGGCAAGTATGATACGATATCTGAAATACAGGTCACAGCTTTAGCTCATAACTTTGTACACTCAACTACACATCAACCTTGTGGGGGTGAGGATGTTACCTTGGCTATTTCAAATTTCTTAGATAACATACCAGATGATGCCAATTCCACAAATGCCAAAAAGGACATATTGTTTTTGGTTTTAAAAACATGCTTTAAGTTCTTTGGATTTTTGGCAAATTCCAATACTGATTACATTCAAAAAATCTTGGTTACCAAACCAATGCAAAAACTTATACTACTTCATCTGGAATTATCCTTGTCTGTGCCTCATAATGAGAATTCTACTGTTATGGTTAGAATTCTATTGCAGCTAAGAACATTTTGGTTTGCCATTTCTCAGGTAAGTAAGACTGTTACTCAAGCAGTTACAAACATGAATAATATCCAGCAACAACAGGATAAGAGTAATGGTGACAACATTTCTATTTTATCTTTAACCCTATCTTATACCAAACAAGATTCAATTGAAAGTATTTTGACGTTCAGTGAATGGTTCTTTAAACTACTAAATCTAATCAACAAAGAAATGATAGTGCTTTTGAATGAAAAACAAGATAAAAACTCTCAGTTTGTTTTGGCTGTCTTAGGCTCCAAATTGACCAGATCAATGCTTTTGGCAAACATAACTGAATTGAAAAAGTTATCAAAAATAATAATTCAGTTTAAAGAAACTAACGTACCGATTTTACAGCAATCCTCAAATATATTTTTAGACTTGATTAATGAAAACTCAAAATTGTTGGCAACTGTTGAAGATTACTTATTGAAATTGGATGAGGGGCTGAAGAAAAACGAGGCTGATGAAGTTGCAAATAGCAACAACAATGGCAATGGCGATGTCAAATTGGATGGTGCGTTTAAAGAGACATTGATATTCAGTAAAGGAGAGATTCACAAATCATTCAAATTCCATCACATGATTGTTTTAAACCTATTCAAGACAATAGTCTTGCCATCTTTGGACATAAACAAGGTATTGTTCTTGAATGATGACAAAGATCTAAAGCTTTTCAGCGAAGAGTTTTTGACCAATCGAGAGTTATCTATAAAGAAATTTGAAAGCATAAAAAAAGGTGTCTTTGTAGAGAACTACAACGAAGAATTCTACAGGAACTACAACTTCAACATAGACGACATAACCAAGGAGAAGATTCATAGCAAAAAATACAAAAAGCAGTTAAAACAATGTAACAGATGCAATAGTGTCACAATATCTTCGTTCAAATTCCCAAATAAACCTAAAAAACCCTTGGAGGAGTTTGACGATGACAACTACTACTACTTCAACAGACACATGTACAATGGCCTGTCCCCCAACCTAATTTCCAGGAGATGGAACAGCACTTACTACCAGATATGTATATGTTCTGGGGTCTTAAAAACCTTGCCCGACCACTAAGTTATATACTCAATCATAAGCCTTAATTCCTAACCTTAATACACATGTCTCTATATAAAAACGTGACTCTTCATTCTTATAGCCATTACTCTGTTTCAATTACATTGAAAAATTTTCATATACAAGTGCCTATATTCCGCGAGAAAAACGTACGGCAAAAATAGGCCTATATATGAAGTACCAGCATTTTTAAAAATTTAAAAACAAGAATAACATAGATTTAACCATACACCATACACCAGATATTAGTGAGACTTATAGGCCCTTTTATACTACAGCAGATATCGGATATAATCAATTTATTTGCTTGGAATTGAGATTGGTCGGGACACTTAAGAGAGAAATCTATTAGTTAAATACAGATCAAAAAAAAAATTAAAAACAACAACAAGTATATATAAAGAACGACAGAGTGAGTTCTACTGCAAATTAAGACAAAAGTATGGAGAATAACGGCAATAGACACATGAAGAATAGATCTGTTTCTGAGATGGATAAGAGATCGGGTGATTGGTCCAATGGTGGGCTTAATAGATCTTCAGAGAGATCGGTTTCGGAGGCTAACGGCAGATCTTCAGAGAGACCAGTTTCGGAGGCTAACGGCAGATCTTCAGAGAGACCAGTTTCGGAGGCTAACGGCAGATCCAAAGACAGATCCAAGCGTTACTCAATGTTCTACGAATCCACACCAAACATGCTCACCTCTGGCAACAGCAGCTCTTCTTTAGAGGAAAACCAGATGGTAAAGTCCAGTTCATTGAGTGAAATAGACAATTCCAGCAAAAATGACAACAATCTATCTTTGAGACATGCCAAGAACCTCAGATCCTCGCTTTTTTTGAATAAAGACAACGATATGGTTCAATACATGAATTATAAGCTTGCTGAGCAAGAAAGTAAAAAAACTAAAAATAGAACATTGAATAACAAGGCAACCAAAGAAGCCGGTAGAAACCAAACTTTATCGAGCTCAGACGATGAAGAGAACAATAATGATGATAAAGCTAATGAAATTAGCACTATGAATATACAATTTAGCAGCAGTCCTTCTCTGAGTGCACTTGCGGGGTACCTCCAAACAAAAGATCAAAAATCTTCTGAAAGATCTTCTGGATCAGCAATCAATAAACAAAATGTATCATTATTGAGTAAAAAGCCTTATAATATGCCAATGGAAAACATATTTGAGAAGGAAGAATACGACGACATCAAGACTGAAAGCCAAAAAGAATTGAGAACTGACGTTTCTAAATCCTCAACTGATAATGCATCTAGTAAAAGCTCTCAACCCAGTTTCAAACAGCAGAACACAGTTCAACCGCCACTTAGAGTAAAGAAGACTTCTAATTTGCCTATTAACAAGCAACAAATAATCAGAAAAATGTCCGAAGATAAACCAAATAAGAAATCTTCGATATTTTCCATATTTAGAAAGAAGTCTGTAAATAAAACACCAACTGAAAGTAAGTATTTACCTGTTTCTGAAACGTTTAGTAACAAATCTGCTTTGAGGAATAGCATTACAAGAGATTCAAAAGAAAGATCACCTAGTATTAATGATCTACGACAAGTGAGTAACCCTAAAATTCCATCAAGGGAAAACTTGCCGAAAATACGAAGCACAAGTGATAATGAACCTATCCAAAGAAAGGATGTTGGATCAATGTATAATAACAACAAAAAAATATCTGTATCAAATAGTGAAAACTCGAATATGACAACGAAGTCTTCTCCTAAAATTCTGGGAGAAGATGTGTTCCCTAAACACTTGGATATATCTGAAATATCGTCTATCCACACGCTGGAAAAAGCCAAAAGAGCCTCCTTGACATTGACTCCTAATAACAAAAGAATGTCATTAACGGATTCCATATCCATTAAGCAAGAAAACGAAGGTATGTTTGTTGAATATGATTCTAATTTGCATATCCATACACCAGATTTATCGAAATCACCAACAAGTAGTATTTTGAGGTCTGGAAGATTTGAAAGCGGAACTAATAGAAACTCAATGGTTTTGAGTGATAGTGGTAGATCCACCAATAGAAACTCCTTGATTTTGAGCGATACAGGTAGAAGATCAAACAGAAACAGCAGGTACGAAAACAGAAATAGCATCCTGAGCAGCAATAACAATAGTAACATAAACAATAATAGCCAAATCAAATTGCTGTCTGAGGTAGAAAAGAAAGAAGCTCCTTTGCTGGATATAGACTTTGACTTTGAAGATTCAGAATATGTTTCAGAAATAATGGAATTCAAAAACATCATCGACTTTGGTGATTACATCAACTTGGATTTAAACGAAGGTACAGCCAGTGATTTGGGGATGAAAGATGATTCTTTGGCTGTAGGCAATAACATGGTTTTGAGTGGATTGGGAATATTGCCTACAAATAAAGCCGATAGCGAACAAGAACTAAATGAAGAAACAGAAGCCACAAATCATAAAACGTTGGCACCTCCATTGAACACTGACTTGCCTGTAGCCGAAAAGAATGTTTCACCAACAGTTGAGAATCCCTACTTGCCTGCCATTGATTCAGAATCTCCAGATACGCCGAGAAAGATGAGACCATTGTCGATGTCTTTTAAAGGTTTAGACATTAAGAACAACTATGAAAACATATTTGAAATGAAGGAAGACAGCGTAGAGGAGCAGGTTGAGATTCCAAACGGAAGTGACGAGTCTGAAGTGGAAGAAGAATTTTATGCGGAGGATGACGAACAAGAAGAAGACTTCAACTTCTACAACTCCGACGAAGATGCTTACTTAGATGAGATCCACGATTATGTAGAGCAAAATTTCCCTACAAGAAGTGCTGGAACAAGTCAATATGGGGACTTTGAAACTACTCCAAAAAAAGCAAAGAAAAATGTCTCATTTGCTTCAAAAATCATCCTGTTTGATACCTATGCTGCTGAAGAATATGACAGAAGACCGGAACTTGCTACATGTAACCAACTAACTCCTGAGCTTGCTATGTTCATCAGAGAAGAGGTAAACAACATGAAGAGTGAGATGGATTTCCATGAGGATTCCATTCAATACATTCACTTCTTATAGTATCATCATATATATTCGATTTCAAAAAAGTTGCTTTTTTTTTTCACGCTTCCAATATGTGTTTTGGTCACTCGTCTTTTTTAAAAAATTTGGCCATTTTAATTCAATAATTACCAATATTCAGTGCAAAACCAGTCGAGAAACTACGGTATAAATGTCTGGAAATAGTATTTTAAGCACACTAATAGAAAAGAAAGACACATTGGTTTACCCAGGTGATTTGTTAGCGCCTTTTTACGATGTTATTTCCATTGATAACAGCAAAAGTACAATTACCATTTTTCATGAAGGTAATGGAACACATATTGATGATTACACACACGACAACAAGAAGCATCAAGTGATTGTGGCTTCTAAGAGAGGATACGTGAAATTGACGAAATACGAACCACCAAAGGTTTCTTCCTTGCTTGATCCAACACAAGGAGAATCAAGTCCACAAGAAGAGGAAAAGAATAAAGAAAAAGTAGATTCTCAAGGAAGAGCCATTATAGAATATGCAATAAATGTTTTGCCATACAATTACGACACCGAAGTGAACATAGATATGCAAGAAAACTTACCTAAAGAGGGAGATATAGTATTAGCCAAAATCATGCAAATAAACAGCACCAACAAAGCCATCTTGGAAATACTCGCGGTGGAGCAAAAGGTGATATCAAAAGACTTTGGTGTAGGAAGCAATGGGAATTTCACTTCAAGCACTACAGGAGGAACTTCCCAACTATCATATTCCGTTTCTAAAATTACAGGTGATTTGGGTGAAAAGTATGAAGCTGTTTTGAATGGAAAAGATGTCAGATCAACAGAAAGAGATTCTGTTAACATAGCTGATTTCTTCCAAATAGGGGACATTGTACGTTGCAAAGTCTTATCCATTGGAGATGCCAATTTCTACTACTTATCCACAATGGCTGATGATCTGGGTGTTGTTTTCACCAGATCCAATGCTGGTGTTGGTGAACTGATGTACCCATTGGACTGGAATACCTGTTTTGGTCCATTCACAGGGGCACAAGAAACCAGAAAGATGGCCAAACCATTTTAATTAACAGTTGATTCAAAACTTTCCTTTCTTTTTTAAAAAAAATAAACTCTTATATATATTGATCATTATAACTTAACCCTTTTGATCTTGGGTTGATTTTTAGAACCAGATTGTTTAGTTTTGCTTCCATTTGTCTTGAAAAACGTCTCCGAGGGTGTAAACTTTCTGATCCCTATTTTATGTTCATTCAAAGCTTTCTTATACAGCTTACTTCTATTAGCTTTCCTTTGATTATCTTTATGCTTTTCGTCTTCAACACTATCCAGCAGAATGATTCCTTTCATTTGTTTGTTTTCATCGAGTTTTTGTTGAGATTTTATCAGTATGTTCTTAGCTTTCTTCTTCTTGAAATCTATGTAGTTCAGTTTGTTCAGAAAGGCTATTTTATGAAGGCCTTTTTCCTTTTCTATGAAAGAAACTAATTTCTGCCTAAGTTCCACCGAAAGCTCTTTCTTGTATTTAATATTGAATATCACTTCTGTATTTTTGTCATCTGATTGAGGCACTTCGTAATGAAACTGTGAGTCGAGATCGGATAAGAAGTTTTTCCAAATATGGTTTGTATATAGCGTTAAAATTGGGTCTTCCTCCTCAAGCCAAAGCAAAATTTTGTATTGGTTATCTTCTTTAATTTGTTTGTAAGCCTTAAAATTGTCTATATGGTAAAACTCTGTGAGAAGCTCGAGAAGTAGCTTTCTATAGAATACGATTGCTTTAAAAAAGGCGAATAACGTCTTTAAAGCATATCTCTTCGACTCCAAAAGTTTGATTATGTTTTTTTGACAAATGCTCTTCAAAGATGGTACCATTTTCTGTTTCAGGTTAACGTTTTAGTCTTAATTATACTCTTATGCTCCATATAACAATGTCTTGGCCTGTAGCATGAGATTAACTAAGGATCGAATGCTTAGACTAATACAATTTCAATGTTGTTTTTTTTGGTAGCATTATTCAAGAAAATACCCTTAGGGGAATGAAAACCAAGAATGCTATTCAACTAGCCCAGAATGGTTATGAAAAAGAAACCCAAAAAAAAAAAAAAAGAAATTTACAAAATATCATTATATAACATTACCATCTACTCACCTCTCAAAGCTTTTATTACAGCTTGTCTTCTCATCATATGTTTTGTCCACTTGTAGACTTCAGGGAACTCAACTTTTATGTTAATACCTATTCTATCTACGACGTTGTTCCAAGGAACGAAGGATAAATCAGCTACGGTGATCTTGTCTCCGACTAACCAAACAGGGTAATCAAAGAATCTGGAATTAGACAAAGGAGTAGTTCCTGAAGAGTAAGATTGGGCATTTTCGGTGTCCAAATCCAAAATCAAAGACTCTCTTTTCTCAGCTAAGGCCATTTCAACAACCCCATAGACACGTCTCACCTCTTCTATGTATCTGTCAATGGCAGATTGGATTTTTGTTGTGTGGAAATACTTGAAATGCAAAGCTTGCCCAATCATAGGGGCGTGTCCTGAAGCTTGGAAGAAGATCCAAGAAGTGATCTGCGATTGTTCGGCTAAGTCATCGGACCAAAGCAATGGTTGGTTGTATTGCTTGTAGAATTTGTTAACCAAATGAAGAATTATAGCTCCAGATTCCCATATTGGAAAGTTGTTAAGTTCATGGTCTATCAAGGCAGGAACTCTGGCATTTGGATTTATGGATACAAACTCAGGGCATCTGTGCTCTCCCTTGTTGAAGTCTAAAAAGAAGGTTCTGTAAGGCATCGATAGCTCAGAAAGAACTATAGCAACCTTGAACCCATTTGGTGCTGATCTATGTGAAAATAAAGTATAGCCAGATGTAGGCTGGTGAGAAAAAAATTTTAATAATCTTGAATTGTCTATATCTGGTACGGCTTGTGACAATTGGTTTGTGAAGTTTTCTTGCTGAAGTTTTGCAGCATTTTCTCTTTCCTCATTCAACTTCCTTTGGTTTATGTTTTCATGAATTACTTGTTGTTGAAGTCTTGAAGGTTGTTGCGGAGTGTATGAGTTATTTTGCAAAAATGAAGGGGAGTTGTTACCTAGAGAACCAGCTCTTTGTTGCATGTAAGTTGTTGTAGGAGAGCCATTGTTTCTAAATAAAGAAGGTGATTGCGGTGATCTAGAGACTTGTTGTTGTGGTACTCTATTTACGTGTGTGTTTAAGTTCACATTATTCGGCGTTATTTGTTGTTCTTGTAGTTGCTGTTGATCTATATTACCAAAATCTATGTATGATTGATCAGTAGTGGTTATGTTGTTACCATTTATGTGCACTGACTTCAAAGCTGTTGATAAATTAGAAACATTAGAGTTCCCTGTAGGAATTTCTTCATTATTATGTTGTTGATTGCTCATGTAAACGAAGTGGATAGTGGTCTTTATACTTGTTCTTTTAAAGATTCCTTATGCCCACCATCATATTATTTCATACATGTTTTTTTTTTTTTTCACATAAAAATTTTCCCCATTAGGACTAAACATCCGCTCAGCAAAAAGGCGGCTATAAAACAAAAAAATTACCCAAAAAAGTGATAGATAATAGCCGCGTTCTGAAAAGGGAAATCTTGCTTTTTTGGTTTATATCTCCGATAAATCAGTATAATCCTTATCTCTTCTTAGAGTTATATAATTTGGTCTTTAGAAAGGTGTGATCCTTGAATTCTTTAAAATGCTTGAATAAGCCGTTTCTGGAATCAAATCCTGCTAAACATGTTCCACATTGGTGATCATAGTCAACTTTGGGGATGTTTTCTTGAACAGGCTCGTTAACAGGATCTTTAACCAAAGGCTTTGATTTCTTATCTTTCTTCTTTTTGGACTTTTTGGTGTTGCCCCAATCGTCATCGCTATCATAAGCTTTAGTGGTGCTTTCAGCTTTTTTTGACGATAAAGAGTTCAACAGCAGTTCAAGTTCATTGATTTCCACCTCTTCTTCTGGATGATCTTGTTCAATGAGCTCTTCTACCTCCAATTCATTGCTTTTTTCCTTCTCCTTCTCTCTTTTGAGTTTGTTCTCTTTTTTCTTTTGCTTTTTGGATTTACTGCTCTTCTTCTCAACCTCAACTGGCTTTTTCTTCAAAAATCCGTCCATTTCTAGCTGAGCATTAATCTCCTGAAGCTGTCTTTCTAGAGAATCAATATCATCAATTTCATCCTCCTTAGCACTGAAAAATTGATCACCACTATCCACATAGTCAACGTCTGCGTCTATAACCTCACCTTTTTGATTCAATATAAACTCATCTTCAATCATTTTTCTCTTCAGCTCTTCTAATCCAATTTTGTGAATCTTACTATTTTCATGATTATCCAGTTGTTTTGCATTTTTGAAAAATTTATTGCAGACATAACATTCATACAAAAAATCTTCATCTGGATGATCTTGCCCTTCGTCTCTATCATTTTCATCACTGACATCAGACAAAAACTCTCTTTCTAGCTTGTTTAGTTTGTCTTCATCAACATGCTGCCAACTTTGCTCTAAAAACTCGTTTTTGGTCTTTTCAGCAAGGGCCTCTTGTTTCTGCTTATCTGTCATCTCCTTCATTCGCTTTAGATTTTCCAATTGCTTGTTTCTTATGGCATCTTGCTCTTTTTTCTTTCCTTGTTTTAATCTGGTATCAAGTTTCTTTATAAAATTAACAAATTCTTTAACTGTTTTGTTATATTGGGTTTTATGCTCATTTCTTATCTTCTCATTTCTTTTATTAAGTTCTCTTTTGGTACGTCTATCATAGTTTTTGTTTATTCTATACTCGTTTTTCCAATGGAATTGTTTGACAGTTTGGAAAGAAGACCATTTTTTGTAAAATTGTTTCAAATCAGCATAGGAAGTCTCAGTATAACCAAACAATGGGTACAGTAGAGTCTTGGTTTTAAAATCACTCAAACTTTGTATGTATCCGTTGTTGGCAGCATGGCTCAAAAAGGTATCATCAGCACATTTTTCAAATTCTTTCATCCCGTATCTTTTTCCAAAGAGTATTTCATCTTTTACAATTCTCAAAAATACCTTTGCTGCAACTTGGTACATCCCTGCAACAGAATCATCATTTCTATCAAAATACTCTCTGTTCATAAAGGCATGTATATCATCTGCATTGACGCCACAATCATTGACATAACTCTCATCTTCGTATTGATTTCCTCCATTTGAATTGTTTTCATTTAATGTGTCTTTATGGGAATCATACCATGATCTTTCTTGTTCATCAGACAGAGTCTCATATGCAATGCTTAATTGTGCAAATATCTCAGTAAATTCTTCTATACGATCCGGATTCTTGTCAGGATGGTACTTAAGCGCAAGCTTTCTGTACTGCTTTTTTATGGTTGTTTGGTCTGCATCCGGTGATACTTCCAATAAGGCGTAGTAGTCCTTCTTACTCATTGCCTTTTAATCGTGTAGCTGTGTTCTTCGGTTGTTCAAACTTTTCATTTATTTGAAATTACAAATAGGTGAAAAAAAAGAAACTTCATTGAAATTTTCCGGTTATTAGTGAACAAAAACGTGCACGAAGACGACCTTGTAGGAATCTGGTGAATACAAATAAAACAACTAGGGATTGTATTGATTGATGGAATATATAATCTTTATGGTCTAACAGACTTCACATTGCTGGATATATAATCTTTATGGTCTAACAGACTTCACATTGCTGGATATATATCTGTGGTTGGTCATAGGCTGCATTTTGTTGTATTTAGTATCTCTTCTCGAAGAGTTATAGCCAGTATACTTTATACTGCCATCGTTATGTCTATCTTCATAATACTCTTCACTTTGCTCCCCACTTTCATCGTACTCATCATATCCATTTGTACTGTTAGCATTTTTTAAAATTTCATCATATTGGAAAACCTTATCGTATATAGAGTTAGCAATGTTCTCTAATTGCTTTTTGAGTATATTCTTCCCAGCTTCTTTGGAGATGAATTGAGACAACTCTTGTTCAAAATCCAATTTTTCATCTATGGTACTCACACCCTTCATTAGTTCAGCAAAATTTATCAATAAACCACGTTCGTGTTGTACAATAGCATTGATTTTTTTAAACTTTTGGACTACATCCTCAAAGGTTGTGAATTCTATACCTGTTGTGTGTAGAATGTATTTTAATAAAGCTTTCAAAAATAGCAATGTTTTGCCTTCAAGTTCTTTCAAGTTTAATTCTTTCATTCTGGATAAAGATACTTCTTTTTTAACCTCTTTCTCGTAAATTTGATCAGCTTCGCTTCCCAACATGGCCATTATTAAGGTGATTTTCTCATCTTTGCTTTTTATTATCAGGTCTTTTTCCTGATGCTCTAATAACTTCAATAAGTGGTTGTTTATAGTTTTGAAGTTGGATAAACTCATTTCTTGTAAGTTTTTGGAATTTTCAACCAATACAGGAATAGCTTCGATGTCAGTCTTGTTTTTTAATCCATGAATACCTAAATCATTTTTTAAGTAATTGCTATATTTTGATTTTTCCATACCTTGATAAAACATATCCAAGAGACTCGGTCCAATTTTCATACCAAAAACACTTAAATCAGTTAGAAACTGACTTAGATCATTTAATTTTTTATTAGTATCCATAATAGCCTTATTTTCTTCTGATGAAACAATCTTTGCTGATAGTTTACTAGCACTCAAGGATTCCTCTAAAGAAGGTAATAACTCTTTATTGCAGTTCTGCACTTTATTTTTAAATAAGTCTTTTAAAGTCAAATTTTGAGCATTACAACTTTTTTTGAAAACACAAATGCTAGCAAAAGCTTCAAGCTCTTCTTTTGAGTTTTGAACAGCAGACTTCAATTCCTCACATTGATCTTTTGGATTGGTTGATTTTACATGCAAAGCTTTACAAACGTCATTTATACTAGTGGATATCTCATCCTTCTCTTTTGTTAACTTAGAAGTTTTATGCTCAAAAGATTTGATTTGCTCTTCTAAACTCTCTTTTTCTTTGTCAACTTTATTGATTCTTAAATTCAATGCTGTTATTTCCTCAGTTTTTTGGTCTAAGTCTTTTTCTAATTTACCGAAAAAATGTTCAATATATTGACAACTGTCTTCAAAACGTTTTATCATCTCTTCGGTATTAATGCTATCAGGATCTATATCATCGATTTGGCATTCATTCGCCTCAGTATTTAGCAATCCTTTCAAAACGTTACTATTGTCGTTAGTGAACAAACCTAGTTTACTGAAGAAAGTCATATCTTTTTTAAAGGTATCCTGGTGGAGTGAAAAGATTATAAAACATGTCATTTCAACAACTAATTATACGTAAACAGAACCAGTAATGCTTTTAATGAACCAAAAAAAAAAAATAGAAGAAATAACATACATGTCAATACACAAAATTGATCAACTATTTTGTATCCATTCAAAATTAAAAGACACAAAAGTCAAAAGAAAAACATAAAAAAAATATGCTTTGATCAACCTGCATGGCCTAAACCCTTTCTCCCTTTTTTAATAATAGCTTTTACTGGTTCTTTGATAGCGTCTAAGTCTTTGTTTCCTAATGCCATTCCCTTTGACCAACCCATTTTGGACAACATTCTGAAACCCAAATTTTCACTCGTCAGTTGTTTTGCACCTTCAGCAACAACAGCACCATCTTGCATACTTCTCTTGACTTTTTCAGTTTCCAATTGTTCACCATTAAATCTGATAGCAAGATCTCTTGGCATTTTAACATCTTTACGCATGAATATCTGTCTCTGTCTGCATAAAAGATCAACATGTAAGTAGTTAAATTCTTTTTTTATTGTTTGCTTTGTTTTCACCAACTGGATGTAGTGCCTTTGCTTTGAAACAAGCTTTTTATGACCTAAATTAAAATGTTTTCCAAATTTAATAACAGTTTTATTACCACTTGTATCAAAAGATGGAAAAGATCTTTTTGAACCAACTAACCATTTTTTATGATTTGCAGCAAAACTCTCAATTTCTGCTCTAAGAGACAAAACATCGATCCCATATGGATACTTTAAAAGCAAGTTATCTGAAGTAGCATGTTCTTGGGCAACGAACCAATCCTTTTCAACTCTCTTTTCGGCTTTGTGCTTGATTCGAAGCTTATATTTCTCTTGTAACATTTGAACAATTTCTGGCCCGAACTTGTTTTCATCCATAATCAATTTTCTCTTTTTACCTTTACCTTTGATTTTGTATTTGCTTTGAGGAATGTCTTGTGGATCAATATCCAAAGTCCTTTGTTTGTTCATATTTTGAGCAAAGTTTAGCATATCTTGTAAACCATCTTCATCCTCATCTTCTAAAACATTTTCAATTAAGTAGTCAAGAGATTCGCTGATTTCACTTTCACTCATATCCACGTTGTCACAGAATTTATTGAAAAGAGATTCATCAGCCTCATCTTTTTCTTTGATGAGCTTATTATAGATATGCTTAAAAAAGGCATCGTGTCTGGATTCAGGAAAACCAACGTGGATAGAGAGTAAATCCGTTAGTTCATCTGTGTTTACCCAATAATAAGAATCATCTCCAAAAATCTTAAAGCATCTGATATTGTATCTGTTGTGTCCAACACCTTGTTGCATGTTTATGATCTCGTAATCTAGTTGTGTAACAACATCATCTAGTTGATCATCTCCAAAGGCTGTAAAATCATCAAGAGGAGGATCCACTAATGCTAACTTTTCTGTAGTGTGTATTATATCCGAAACTGGCTCAAAATTAACAATTCCATTATTTGCGTTGACTTCATTGTCGTAGTTGTACAGTTCAACTTCATCTTCGTCCTCAGTATCTTCGACCTCATAAAAATCTTCTTCCAAATCACTTTCATTTTGGTCTTCATTATGTTCAACCTCAGAAAACTCTTCTTCCAGTTCAATATCCGATGTGCCAGAAAGATCTGATAAAGAGGATGGTGAGTTTTCCAAGTTTATATCCACTTGCTCTTCATCATTGACAGCTTTAGCAAGTTTGGGTTGATCATCTTTAAATTTATCAAAATATCCTTTAGGTTCCTCATTCAAATTGTATTTACACTGAACAAAAAATACTTTTCTCTTTCTCAGTGGGATATTCATATTATCGTTATCGTCGACTTCTGGCTCCGATTCAATGTCCCTGTCATGAATAAACAACCCACGTCTTTTGTTGGCTTTATCTTTTCTATTATTCTTGCTATTGTAGTAGTTATAGATATCTTGTTGATTGTTGTTGAAAGCCAAATTGTCATCATCGACATCTAATAGCTCATTATACTGTCTGTTATAGTTAAATGATACTTTGGATTTCTTCTTTGAATTTGAACCATTATTTTCTTGTTTTTTTTTGTTTTTCTTTTTATTTGCCATAATTTTGGCATGATTATAAGCTTTCTTTTTATTTCTCGACATACTTTAGCTTGGTTTGTCCTGGCTAAGCTATCAAATTTAACTCTATATCTAAATCTTTCAGTGTGCCTTTTTTTAAAATTATTAATGTATTACAACTTTTTTTTTAAGTCACGTTTTTTTGTTTAATTAGATCACGTGCAACGCTACCAAGTCCAAATCCTTATCTGTGCTGTTTTCTTTAAAGCCGTGATAAAAAAACCCCCCATCATAGATTACTTAAGAACCAAACCAAAAGCTGTTTTAACATAACACTTTACGGCTTATAAGGATTTAAAAGAAGCCAAATTTAGAAACCAAGCTGTAATTAATATATAAGTATGGAGAGTCTTATTCAGAAATTTGGTACTATTATCAACAATAAAGGTTTGAGTGAAGATGAATTACAAAGATATAAACATTTGTTCAAGATATCTTATAAATCAGATTTTCCTTTACTCATTTCAACTTCCAATAACAACTATTCTCTGAATGTGTTATACACAGGAGGTTTGAAAACATATGTTAACAACACAAGCAATGCTGAAAAGGGGTTCACAACAGATATCGGGTGGGGGTGCATGATCCGATCAATGCAGACTTTACTGGCTAATGCAATAAGATTAGAAATGCTATCCTTAAATACACTATTGGATACCACTTATGACGAAAAACAAGAAAACACGGATTTATACATAGCGGAGTTGTTCAAAGATGAATCCGATTACCCTTTTAGTATACACAATATCACAAAATTAGGCTTTGAGTTCTTTAAGGTCAATGTGGGCGATTGGTTTGGCCCATCAATAGGTGCTCAATGCATACAGAAAATCATTTCTACTCAAAAAGAATTTCCAATTGATGAATGCTTTGTTAGTGTGGATTCAGGAACCATTTATGAGGATGAACTTCAAGACTATTTCAGCAAACACCCTTCAAAAAGTGTCTTGGTATTATTGTGTGTGAGACTAGGCCTTAATAATATCAATGACGAATATATCGAGTCTTTCTATGACTTATTTGAGAGTGGCAAGGGTTACAAATTTGCCGGAATTGCTGGCGGAAAGCCATTCAAAAGCTTATATTTTTTTGACAGAAAGGGAAACTCGCTGGTATACTCGGATCCTCATCACGTAAGCAACTACTCTGATTTAATTACGAATAATAATATAATGAAGGATTTCAAAGACAACTACAAGGTGGACACCGCTACCATAGAAGAATTAGACCCGTCCATGTGCATAGGCTACGTAATAAACAGCTCCGAAGGCCTAGCAAATATGAAGAACAAGCACCAAAACAGCAACATCATAAGTTTCAAAAACAAAAAGCACGAGTTGGATATGCTCACTAACCTTGACGTTGAGTCATGTTATTGATTATAGGCCACATATACTCCCTTATATCCGCCGCCATTGTGTTCGAACCCTTTTTTTCCTTTTTTGGGTGGATTTCTTTTTTTTTAGTGGACAAAATTATCTTGAGTTCCAAGCTCCGAAATCTGTCTACGTTATTTTTCCTGTTTAAAAACATAGTAGAACTATATATTTGCGTAGATTTTAAATTAATCATTTTTCTAGAACAATCATGATAGAGATATAAATTTGCTACTATATATAATTACGAATATAATATAAACCCAGAATTTACCTAACTGTATATAACAGTAGTTGTTGAAGAAGATTTTCTCTGTTGGCGGGGTTACGAAGAGAGATAGACACTAACCAAGCCCTATATTTTTTTTGTTATTTGGTTGAAAGTATAATATGAAGTTTAATGTATGCACTGTTTGTTCAAGCAACATGAACAGATCGATGGAAGCTCAAAGAGTATTAACTGAAGCTGGTTATAAGGTATCGTCATATGGTACAGGAAACTGTGTCAAGATTCCGGGGCTCACTAAGGAAACACCAAATGTTTTTAAATTTGGTACTCCATACAGCGAAATTTTATCCACCCTGAATACTCAAGAAAGTAGTGTTCCAGAGGACAAAAGAAATTTTGCCAAGCAAGGTCTTTATGATATGTTGGAGAGAAACATCAAATTAAAAGAATGTCCTGAAAACTGGCAAGTTCAAAGCTCAAGTAAAATCTTGGAAAACGACATTGTAGTATGTTGTGATGAAAAGTGCTATGAAATTTTGCTTGAAGATTGCGCCAGAAGAGGCATTAAAAAAGGAAAATCCATTATAATTTTCAACATTGATGTTGAAGACATCCACGCAAAGAGTTTGGAAGCTGGCCAAGCCATATTAAGATTATTGTACTTATTGGAAGAATTGAAAGAAAAATCTGCTAAAGAAGCTGATTTTTATGACAATATTGGTAGCGTGGCTGGCCAATGGCAATTAGAATTCCAAAATTTGCCAATTTTATACAAAATCCAACTACTCTGAACTAAATCAGTTCTAAATTGATGTTTCAACAGATATGAAAAAGAATTCTTATAGATAAAATGTTAATTTAATTTGCTAAATATTTAAATAAATAAAAAAACAAAAAAAAGGAAAG
>ERZ794949.119-NODE-119-length-30459-cov-3.240988_pt1 | contig 30459 bp, 27 predicted proteins | sample MGYA00511363_ERZ794949 | MGnify/ENA primary metagenome ERZ794949 (study PRJEB30137, sample SAMN04331402) | food metagenome | isolation source: T1 must sample point D1 replicate B | place: Australia: South Australia ...
CTTGGGAATAAAAGGAAGTTAGCGGTTCTTGTATCTTGACTTTCATGGAGTATGGAAAGTTCTTGCTGCAGCCTTTATCGAACCCAAACTGGGACGGCAACCTGAATAGAACCGTTCCCATAGTTGAGACTTGGGAATCACGGAAACGTCCAATGATCCGTCTCGACTACCTTCCTATTATAGTTAGTGTAAAAAGCGAATGGTCGAAGATGCCTATCGTTCAACTTTGCTACAGCACATACCGATCTTGTTCTTCTAAGCGCCTAACATTAGAGAGATCTAAACCTGTAGATCAGAATCATCTAAACTTAGAAGTTCAAGGGCGAGGCTGCTGCGGGGGATGGAATGATTCTCATGTACCGTCCTTAAATCAAAGAGACGCACCGACTCTTTTCTATTCGACTACATGGCAGTGTACCGAAACTATGTGTAGGTGTTCATTTGGTGAGAGAATACTGCTTAGGGGGGATAGTAAAGCTCATCAAGTGCTAAGTCTCTCGAGACGAGAAGATTAAACTTCGACGACAAAGAAATCGGACCACGGATATCACGTAACCTACTAAGTCTTCTATACGGATGCTCAACAAAAACTCCCTTATGTGACGAGAGATCCCTAGTGACTTGTAGAAAAATCGCTCTAAGGGGTATTAGAGACTAGACGTACTAGCTACATGATCAGATACCATTTTTGACGTCTCGGCCGTGGATCTGATACAGCTGACTATGCTAAGACGAAGGTCCCTCATTAAGCATGGATTGCCATGGGAAGTGCTTTACTCATACTAAGTGATTCAAGGACCGTAAGGCACTGACAGTCAACATAACTATACTAGCCTTGCAATCCAAATCACCGTGGATAAGAATTGATGAAGCTAGAAGAAAGCTTCGAATCTACAAGGTAGCATGAATTCGATTTAACATGTTGCAAGCTTGAAGTTGCTCCTAGATGGAAGACGGATCATCAAGAGTCTTTTTGGTTTTAGCATAAAATATATCTGGATGGTGGAAAGGTTATGTTTGGCAGGGATCATGCTAGAAAGTAGTACAGATTTGTCTACATGAGGTCACTCTAAGAGAGGCAAAAGTGCAAGACCTGTCTTAGCACTTACTTGCTATATCATGTGACCAGTTTTGACTCGATAAGATCTGAGCAATCGTATAGTAAGATTCTGTCGTATGAGTCACGCCAAAGTGCCAGGAAAGGAAGACAAGCGCTTGGATAGAGACGTACTACTAGTATAACGTGGCTGGCCACTATGAGTAGCTGTAGTTCTTGCAAGCATGTTTACGTACGTGCTTTCCCATGCTATGTGACCTAATCCATCGCAAACCATCACGTAGAATGAAGTCTGTTTGATTTTAGGACAGTGCCGTGATCTGTGCTTATTCAATAGTGATCGGGGTTTGGACATTTAAACACAGCGCCAAAGTACGAGCATCCCTCTTTGCGATCGTTAAACTTCGAAGATGTCGATACCATACCTGAATCTCAACGCTATGTATAGTATTCCCGAATGTGCGAGTCCAAGCCTCAGTCTCAAGTCCGACTATACATCCGACTGCTGGGCAAACGTCTCGGACACCCTGGGTCTTGAAGGTGACACCCCCCATGACTCTCACTACCAGGACGCCGCCCTTGCTCTACAAGAGGACTTGGGTGTCCTTCGCGGAACAATCAGTCATATCACGCGCCTGATGATCAACTGTTCGTCAGTGCCAGCCTGGGTCATTGCAGGAGTCCTCTTTGACAAATGGGTCTTAGACCACCAGGGAATCATACGAGGCCCATGGTTATGTCCAACAGGAGACCACGATCCACTCAAAACTCTTTGCGAATCACTACATGTGTATATAAAGGAAGAACCGGCTCCATTCTCACTAGGGGGTGCTGACCACGAATCTCCACAAGGCCGGCTGTGCGAACTCTTCCAAATAGCTGATGGTGCCAAGAATCGCTGCAAGGAAGCCTTCATGCATCTGAACGGTGCTGCTATCATGGCACAACATCGGATGCCAGAGTTTGGGCTAGATTACATAAAGTTCTCACCAGTGTATGAGTACCAACCGGCTCAGGCTGCATTTGTCACAGGCTTAGGAGATCTGGTCACTGTTGGAAAGCTCATCTCCGACGCGATTCTGGGTGATGATTCCGCTTTGGGCATAGGACAAGACTATAAGAGAATCTCATCGGTCATCCTTCAGATGCGTGACTTAGTGACAACTTTGGAGGGTCGCACTTATATCGTTTCGCTTCAGAGGTTGTACTGGGATCCAGACTTGATCAATGCTCAGTTGAACATAGAGCAACTCAGAGTCGACATCAAGAGACTGGAAGCTGAGAAGACACTGCTCTTCAGGAAACATATCACGAAGGATTCCGATAAACAGTTCAAGCTTTTGAACGAGACTTTTCGTATTCTTTGATGCCAGCAGTCTATCAAGAACGATTGGAGCGCACGAGCATTACAACGAAGAGTTTTGTCCACGCTACTCGGGACGATGGTAGAAGGAATAAGGGTACAGGAAAGGAATCCAGTCTTAGTAAATTTGAAGAATAGCTTTATGCTACCATACCCCTCGACTTTGGGGGACTTGTATACGTCCTACTTTTTACTGAATTAGATGTGTCTATAAGGTTCACAGAACAAGACTGGTCGTAGTGACATTGAGTGGATCGCTCTATCTGCTGGATGAAATGCTAGAATCCTCTCGGGCGCGATTGATGGGTGCTTTACCACATCTGTGTTTGTAAAAAGGTCAAAAGCTACATAATGTATCAAGTTAGAGTACTAGAACTGGAGGGCATCAAATTTGTGACCACTTTTCGTTAGTCCAACTGCGGGTACTTGTAAGAAAGTCTCTGCCACACCACCGTACTGAAATCTATACCGTCGAAAGTTACACAGGACATTGTTGTCCGAGTTGAATTGCGACATTACCCGTTTCGATCTAGCGTCATCTCGTTCCGCATTAGTGCCGGTGGGTGCTGAGAATATGAAACGAGGCTGCCGCACACCCCAGTTCCATCGCATCCAGAATCTCAAGACACGTAACAGAAATCCTCAGTAGTACCACCAACACGATGCGCATACCTCTGTGTTCTTCGACGATCTTTCTGGTACTTGTAACCCTTGGCTTTGCACATCAAGCTCTAGAGGAGAGTATAGCGGAAGCTGAAAATGGCATCGTTGACCGCGTACCTCGACCTCAACCTCGCCCCATTGAGAACAGTCTTGACAAACGCTTGCTTCGGCCTCGTTCTGTTGGTGGCGATCTTGGCAAGCGGTTTCCGCCACCTCAATCTCGTCCGCTTGGCAGTCTTGCTAAACGCTTGCCTCGGCCTCAATCTCGTCTCAATCGGGACAGTACCAACAATCGCCGTGCCTGAGACGGTACCCAAGTCATCTTGATGACAAGACTGTTCAAGGAAAGACAAGATCCATATACAGAATACCTGTAAGTTACATCTGAGAGCAGGGATGAAGTGCGAGACATACAACAAGCAGACGTATCGGGAACGTTGGATTCGAGTGATGACACAAATCTAGTGGTTCGGAAAGTGATGAAAGTTGTATGTAACTAGGTGCTAATACTGTTATTCCCTCCAGAATCTTTAGAAGGGCGACAGATTGATTCGTAGTGACACCAAGACCCCAGGAGCAATCGATGTTGCGTTGTTTCACAATTGGTAATTAGTGTCCCCGCGTTGGTATATGCCAGGTGTTTTACATTAAGATATAAATGCTACGAGCATATCGAAGCAAATCAACTCGCTTCATGTAGAGATAAGCTGTGTGTAATGGGTAGTATTATAAGCCTTCCCATGTGCATCAGTAAATTATATCTCCCGAGCATCCCGGCGGAAAAGTCTAGACCCTCACCGGTGGGAGGTCAGACGTAGACAAATTGCTCAATTACATCTTTACGAAGTGTCGAGTACAGCTTTTCTTGAAGAATGAAGAACCACTTTGATCACGTCCTTTACAGATAGAAAGTGATTCTAGCTGAGCGATTGCTACATCAACATCCTCCCACTTGCGTCTCATTGATTGAATGGCATCAAGGTTCGAATCGAACTGACGCCATGTATCGGCCCTCTCTTCTTAGCGACACGAGGCTCTTGTTCTTCTAGAAAAATTACTTGTTCAGTGGCACCTGGACACTGGGAAAAGGACTGAGAAACAGTCGTTAGATGTGCCGGATCGATTTGCTCCTAACGAGACGTACGATTGGGGTGGCAAATATAAGCTCATGGAGGGTGTAAAATCTGAATGCGACAATCGACTGGTTAGACAGCGGTATTAAGGCGACCTTCATGATCGCCACAGATGCGCTTACATTCTGGTAAACTAATTAGTATATCGACTTGTTTGGAAGCACAAATCTCACAGCCGAATCTTTCTACCCAGTTCGACGTGCCGGAGAGGACTGTGTGGTTTGAGAACTTGATCATTCGAGTCTAGGACGAAAATTGACAGTGGGATGCCGACTAGTAAGTTATCATAGGAGCCCCGATGGCAAATGTCGAATACCGACAGAGAAGCAGAAATAAGTCTAGGGAGCAACCACATCAGCCGTTTCGTTGTAGCGTGACACATTTGTACTTCGATGAAATCCTCTCTGCTTAGACATATAATCGGAAGATATCGTTTCTGCAGGATTCCCTATACGTCAGCTTTGCTCAGGCGCAAGAAGGTCACAGATTGAACATTTTTACTGCGTATGTTGCTAATTTGCTGCTATGAGACACCACTCAAGCAATGTTTGTGAAATGATGCACCGGTACCTGGACAGTGAAATATCTCAAAGTTGTATACAGGTAGTGCCTAGCCAAGGATTATATCATAGTTTTGTGTTAAATAAAGACTTCAGTGAGGCCTGATCATCTGCATGTATTCAATGACACTAATTGATGACGGATTCGTGACTGTTTGTTTCAATGAACATTAATCAGTTGACCAGACTAGGGCATATCGTCCAGGTATCAATGCTTCAGTAGGATTATGGATGGAGTGATGATCTGACTGTTACCTTGAATTAGCATTAGTAAGAACTAGTGTAGCCCTTCGACAGCGCCTCTATTTGTGCTCATGACGGTCACTTGGGTAAAGTCACTGGTCAGAAAACATCATATATAGCACCCCAATGACACAAGATTACGATTACAAAAAGACCGTCGCGTAACAATCGTCCAATTGAGCTCTTTATAAAAAGATGAGACCTTTTCTCTCGGTCAAGATGAGCTCAATATCAACACTCCTGACCGGGCGGCAGATACTAGAGACGAATATATGGACACTAGGAAAAAAGATCTGTTCCCCGAGCATCAGAACGCAGACGATAAGGATGAAGATACAGGTAGCGAAAACGCAGACACAGAAAGCGAGTATGAAGACACAGGTAGCGAAAACGCAGACACAGAAGGCGAGTATGAAGACACAGATGACGGAGATCACCCCGTAGAGCTGGAGTCCCAACACAAGGTCCTTCAGACTGATGTATCAGTGCAAGAAAAGTGCGAACAGCTCGATTGGGATCGATGGAATGAGTGCTCGACTTTCAAGGAAGCCCAACAGTTGAACAACGAGTTTCTTATGGGACGTGTTTCGCACAACATGTTCGTGCATGACGTACCATGGTTTCTCGATTCTTGCACACGCCGACTGATGAATCGCGTCTTTCTCATTCAAATTCAACCAGCGTACCAGTATCCACAGTATAGAAAAGAGGGAGTCTCGATGACGCGTTCGAGAGGCCAATGTACTTTCATGCTCCCGTCTCAGGACCCTCTAACTTTCGCCCTACAGGAATTTCTTCTCAAGGATTGTCAGAGTCTGTGGACCATGACGGCGGAGTGTGAGAATGGGCGTCCTCAGGTAGAAAGTAACTGTCCAGCGTATGATAGGGCTCTCAGCATGGTGGAAACCAAGCGTGCGGACTCGTGGCATGAGCTGGACGAATGCATGCCTTTGTTAGAAGATGAGGACGGAAAGGAGCATCGTCTACGGAAGTCTATGATCATGAAATATGCCATCGGTCTTGCGAGGAAAAGATATCTAGGTCAATCGGACGAAGATCTGGTCGTCTTTCTTGTTACGACGAAGGAGTACGGACAGGATATCCAAGCATCTCTGCTAGATGTTATCGACGATGTAGCACAGCAAGTCACCTCTTTGATTAAGAGAGGAGGTCTTAGAAATGCCGCTCGGCTTACATAGCCTGACATAGTCTAGTATTTAGTCACTGTCGACCCTGTATAGACGATAGGCGTATTGGATCACATTTAAAACAAGCTAGCTTGATGTAAGTGTCAGGGAACGTCCAGGTTATAGCATGACATAGATTTCGGAAAGATATACTGCAAGTGTGGAGCTCGAGATATCGCATGAGAACGGTTGCAAATAGGTCTGGGATCAATGCATGAACGTCGGAACAACGACAAGGCAGAAGTACTGCGACTAGATTCTCTTCCAGAGCAAGCGAATAAGGTATACCTACGTTCAAGCGACGCGGCCTGAACCAGTTTGATGTAGATGGACGGCAATAACGCTGCCATGTCTTCGCACTCATTCTTTGGGGACCTGTTGATCCCGAAAACTTTTTAAGGACCGTTTCACATGAAAGAGAGACACATAAGAACCTTCACTACTGCACGCTTCAATGCAAAAGCCCACCATGGATACGAAATGAAGGCCGTACTCAATATCAAGCTCACATCTATAGCATGGAACCATGGAAGCGACTCCTTTTCTAACAACTCCAAGACAACATGGGACTGAAGTCCAAAATGCACTCTTGAGCTTGAGAATTCAGGCGAGGGAGGTGTCGAAGAGTGGAGATGAGAAACGCATCAGGTTGGTAAACTTGTGAGGTGCCGAGCTCCAGAAATTTCTGAAGTCCAGAAGACAGAAATCATTCGAACCACTTGCTACACGCAAGCTTCGATCTGGAAGCCTTCTTATTCATTGAAATTAGCTTGAAATCCACAATTATCCGCACCATACCGGCAGTAAGCACCATTTCACTATCATGTTGTTCCATCACGTTGCTGTGATATATGACCATTGTATCTTGATATATGATGATTCTAGCACAACTGAGACTTAGCTCCAGGATATTGACTAACTAGTCGCCTGTGTACAAAAAAGCGCGATAGCTATGATTTTGTCTTCGCAGTCGCTGCGACATTTTTGGTCACAGACACGTAGATGCGACTAAAGTGTCCTAGCAGGATAATGAAAAAGCCATCCACTTGAGATATCAGGTTGGTTCCTGAGAACCAAAAGTCGAGGTCGTTCGCATATTAGCTGTCGGAAAAATGAAGGCTACCATAGAGCAACTCGACCATATTCGTTGGGTAAGCTTTATTACTTAGACTATCTGTCAATGAGGACATACGAGACGAGATAGTGTTTGATAGTCAGGTGATTGACGGTACCAAGCTCCACCATGGCGAGATTGACTACGGTAATGTCACCACTGCAAGGTGTGAAAAGGCACCGATGGATGAGAGAGATCAGCCCAGACTTGCCTCCATGCGATATGCATGCTTATACTAACAACGGTGCTACGATGGGCACAAAGCTCTCGGTCAGTCGTAGTGGTGGATTTGCTTAATGATCTTGGCTACCTGAGTAAGAAAATTGCTCATTTCCACGGCTGACGGTCTTGGTCGACGATCCGAAGTAATTGTCTGGAACTGGTTCACCTCAAGTTGAGGCAGTAGCGTAAGGAATGAACATGCCAGATCAGAACCACAACAACCACATACCACCATCCTAATCTATAGATGCACTCTTCTGACATGACGCGCTGATACAGCCCGATTAGTAAGGTTCTAGCCTTGTTTATCTTGGATGACTCCAGCAAGTGAGTGGAGGATAGGTTCTTCCAGAATCTCAAAAAAACTGGATAGTTGATAACAAGACCTTGGCGTGATGGGATCTTTTCTGCCAGCACTCTAGTGACTTCATGATGTTCAGTTGTCGACTCCTTCTCGACAGTTCTCGAGGGTTTCTGATCAGACAAGCTCATATTAGAGTTCTTCAGCCTTCGTTTGTGAATACCTGATGATAACACTCTTCCGTTGCGAGCTTGGCGTGACCTCATACTTCCTGACGCGGTTGGATATTTTCCACCAAGTTCCAAGAAACTTGTATCTAAGCTTAGGGGCTCTTCTTTCGTGTCTTTCTTGCTCGTCATCTGATTATCGTGGTCGCGGGCTAGCTTTTGTTTCATGCCAGGAAGTTTCAGTCCTTGACAACCATGTTTTAAGCTCTTGCCAGATGTATCTGTATCGATTGCTGCTTTTGGATCGTGATTTGTACTGGTACTTCGAGATGGCGGCCGACGAGATCGGGAGCCGTGAATGAGCGACCCAGCTCGAGCTTGGTTGCTCATCTCAGTGCTGGGATTCACTTCACCTACCCATACTACAAGCCCCCCTTCACTGCTGGAAACTCCACGTTCCGTGGATTCAGCAGTTGCTTTGAGATTGTGAGTTTCCGCGTTCCGTTCGAGACAAATTCCACCCCTATCCCTTTCTGGGTGACTCTGGGCTTTAGAGACATCCATCTGATCTAATGACTCGTCTGGCTCGTTCATACTGGTATTCAAGTATCGAGGAAAGCTACTTCCAATACCAACCTCGTCAGGTACTTGTATGACTCCATTGCTGATCTTTTCGATTGCCTTGATGGCTACATCTAGCGCTGATTTGATTGCTGCAAAATTCTGCTCCACTCTGTCACTCTGGTCTAAGATCTCGGAGACCTTAGATCACACCAGATATTAGCATGCTGACAGCAAACGTTCTTGGGTTCACAGGACGATTTACCTTTCGGTTGATAGCTTCTAGCTCCCTTACTACGACAGCAGATGAATCTTGTATCTGTTGGTCACAGCATTTGTTGAGTGGCTGAAGCTGGGAGCTGTTGGACCCAGATCTCGGAGCACCTTGTTGACACTCCGCCTTTGTTTCGCAAATTTAGCAACCAAGTCCACACCCTGGGTCGTAGGATGAATGGGGTTGACAACTTACTCCAGTGCTATTCTCGTCACTCAATGTTGTGTCATCCAGAGATTTTTTCAGATTCGCACATTCGTAAATACTAGCACGCAGTTGGGCTACCGATTCCTCAGATGAGCCATCGCCTCGGTTGGAATCTTGACTAGCATAGTCAATCCCTACAGCCTCACATCGGCCGTCTGAGGGGTATGGAGGTGCACTGTCTCCTTGAGAGAATACATTCTTCGCACGATAACGGACGGCAGAAGGGCCTTCAGCGGTAGGGAGTGATGAAGATGCTTGGACTTTGGGGCTTGGCTCCGGGATTGTGGGGGACGGAGGACTCGTATCAAGGCATGAGTTGCGAATTGTTTGTTCAATCATGTTGTTGTTTCCGTTCAGCGTATGATCGCATGGACTGTCAATATCTGATCCGTCAGTCTCTCGGCCAACTACCGGAAATCTGATCGCAGTCGGATCATTCACATCAGCGGAGTCTGTGCAGAGGTTTGTGGCCTCGTTTGCAATCTGGGGCTGTCTATGCTCTGCATAGTCGGAGTAACTGCCGATAATCTCACAATTCAAGCAGCGGTCTTTGGTCAAGCATGATGGCTCTTGATGCATTTCTACATCCGAAATACTTCCTGAGCCATCGTCTGGGGCTTTGCAGTCCTGACAACTCGAACACGTCTCATCGGGACCTTTAGTTTCCATGTCAAGACAAAGAATATCGGACTGCATGCTAGCTTTCAAGCTGATTTCCATCGCAGCAAACTTGCAATTTATATGTGTATCCTCTCAAAGTGATTCAATTACGTAGTGAAGCTATACATTCTCATTTGATTAGGTAACGTAGAGTGCTCGAGAGCTTGGGTACAAATCTATCGTACTTTGTTGTCGCGAAAGAGTTCTTACGTACAAAAGGCTGAGCGAACGTGCTTGCAGTCTGACCCATGGATCTAGCAAATGCACATCACGTAAGAAGCATACTATTATATGCTCAAGTAGCAAAAAGTATCCATTCAAGGGAATAATAATTCAAGATGCTTCATCATATGTTTTGACACTGAAATTATGTCTTTTTATACTGCTTGTCATGGGTGCGAAGGTCGATGAAGCTGGTGGCGATAATCCTTCAAAGAACGGTAACGATCTCGACAGCCTGCAGGTTTAAGGGATCAAAGATGTGAGCGAAAGAAGATGTCTCCCAATTGTCTAACAAAGATGACTCAATTACCTTCACAAACCATTCCATGTGCCAACAGCGACTGCTTTGAGCTTCAGTACGTCTCATGTACCGATGTGAGGCCGAGTACGAGAAGTACATATCCTTGATAAGGATACGAGAGTTAGACGGCTCAAATTAGCTGCGAAGGATGAAGAAATTCGTCTTTCTAGCATCGATAAGCATGCGAAAGGGATCTTCGAATTGGAAGGGGGACGTTATAGCGTTTTCTTGCTCCGGTTTCAAAACGCCCAAGATGGACAACCAATAGACCATCTTGTCTCGAGCAACCGCACAATGTTTTATCAGCATATATGTGTGAATCATCGCGAGCAGTAGCGCCCTTGGAAGGAAGAAGCAATTAATCATGCGCCGATACCGTTGCAGCTGATGGCATGAAGCCTCACTTCATAGTGCAATCTAGTTGTGGCTTATTGCCAGCCGATCCTCAAAGCATGCGCTCTCTACATTCCCTAATCTTGGACAGCCTGCTTGACGTCCATGCGTGTAATGTAGCTAGAGTCTAGGTGATCTTTGACTGTAGACTGGGGGCCGCTATCTTTTGCCAGGCCAGGTCAGCGAGCATCGATCTATGTCATTCTTTCGAAAGTGGTGAAGCACTCGGCCTCTAATGAAGTGAACTCTGACCGCGTAAGAAAGAGCGGAAGGCTTGTGGAAACGAAGTTGTAGAAGATCTTGCGACCTCGCATTGGTTTATGAGATGATTGGCTGGCTCATGACCTCGAAGATTAGGTGGTTCGGGTTGCGAGACATTAGTCTGGGCACTATTTCCCGGTTCAATCCATCCAAACGTTTGCTTTGGCAGTCGCCACATCTTTGTATATACTTTTCCGAGTCATGGCTGCTCATTGTCGCTTCGGAGCTCGGGGAAGAGGATTCTTTGATCTCTTGTCAAGGAATGCCTGTTTCCGGTATAGCTTCGGGATGTGATGGTGACAACTGCGGGTGGAAGCTGCCCTGAGTCTCGAGAAGAGAAAGAACAACTGCACGCCCATGCGCCTAAGTCCAATGCCGACTGCTTTGAACGTCTATTCAGCAAATAATCTCTTGAGAGATATGGGCTTCACATGGCTGTAACTAGATCGCTGCGATATATATTGAAATTATCCCTGACAGAAGTTTTAAGGGGGATACAACTATTCATCCGGCAACAGACTTCCATACCTGTTTGCTATCAACAAGGACCCAGAGGCCATTGCAAAAAGAGAGGTCCAGACATCCCAGGCGCTCTGCCAAGTGGTTAACAGAGTTTGCGCTCTTTCCACCAATGCAACAGACCAAGTGAGTAAGTTATTCACTACTGCGTCTTCTTCGCTAAGTCAAAGCTTGAAAGTCTCTAGCCCATCTGTCTCTCTAGCGAGTGTGTCTTGATCAGGTTCGAAGACAAAGATCTCAATGTCAATAGCACCAACTTCCAAGACGATGACTATATCAAAAGCTTCCAGTAAACCAACTTCGTCCAAGAGCTCTTCTTCTAGATCAACGACTTCATCAAGGATGTCCATTGAGACAAGCCCAGGGACACTTATTTCCAAGCCAATGACCACCATATAGTCGCCTAGAGGCACGCATTTATCGCTACTAACTACGACGAGATTGACAAACGCCGCTGAATCATCCATTCAAAGGGTCTCTTCGGTTCTTAGTTCTAGAATAGTGATCTTACCTCGAAGATTTCTGTTACTAGGAGATGACAAACCGGGCTCATAGTACAGTGTCCGCGGCTTTTATGTCCTTTGTTATACATCAGGACTATAAGGTCAGTCCATAGAAGAGATCGTGATAGACCGCCTATAAATCTTCCTTAGCCGCTGTTTGTCCACTTGTTCTCCCTGCCTTTGCACTCGATGGCATGAAGATCTAAGAAAGTTAGATCAAGCGCTTATGACTTCAACATCTACAGACTTATTGTCGGTATGGTTACGTGTACAGAACCATACCCTCGTCCGTTATTGCTGCTTTTTCATGGAAGTAAGACTCGGTCTTGGAAGTCGCGCACAAAGTTTGGAACTTTAGGGAAAGCTTTGGTTTTCCATACGACATCTTTGGGGTATCTGCAAGTGCAGTTGTCTCCACGTACCATTATGCTTCCAAAGCTGGAGAGGGGAAACGGTTTCCGGCTCAGCGTCTGATCCAGTCGAAAGGTCCGCTTTGAAGCCTAGTTGTCAACCTGGTTAATCGAGACTCTTCAGCCACGAATATGTCGGATCTGGAGTGCTGTACTATTGACTGCATCTGCCCATCTGCCGGGAAATGAGCTGCAGCGTGTAAGTCCCTTAACAGAGAACAGTATCTACTGGCAGGAATTTTAGCAAACGATCACAACGCCTATACTTCACGCGAGATGATGGGCCGAGGATTCGCTATAGTGTTATCGCCTCTGCCAATTAGCTAATAACGGACGCACACACACTGTGCTCCAAGGTCTATGCAGCCAATCTCATGAGACGTTTCAATTATTGATGATAAGCTGTGTACGAGTCTGATACTATTGTGTCTGTTGTAAAATCGAATGGTGTGTCTTCAAGACTGGTCTCTAGCCACGATGTGCTTCCTAAAGCCGCTACTTTCACCTTCAGTGCCAGTCTGGAGCTCCACAGCACAAATGTCCTTCCACAGAAACGTATGATTGGATCTTGTGTACTTGGCAGATCTGTCATCCTGCTTATAACAGGTGAGCCAGTAGCCCCCTTGCTTCTTAACTCAGTCTGGAACCCTTTGCTTGCTGTATACCGAACCTCATACCGGAAGTGCTTGTCGGTGGAAGGATGGACGCGCTACATCGCTATCAGATCACTCTTGCAGGCCATCGGAGAGCATTAGTAGCATTAACCGAGGGGCACATAGTCATCTGGGAGTGACGTGGAGTAAGTTTTGATTGCCTGAGGGTGTGCCAAGTTTTGATAGCAGTTTTCAGACTGGAGTAGGAAATCGTTGTATTGATATATGCCGAGGGAACGTCGTAAACTTCTTCTACTATATGGATACACTAATGCAGATAGAGTAATGCACTGGCTCCGGAAGCCTCCATAGGAAGAATGAAGGGAGCCCGATTTCTTTCTGGAGCGAGTACCTCTAGCCACAGCGAATTCTCGAGTAGTTGCGCACTTCGTTCGGGGCTTCGCGATGCTCTGTTGGAGTACTCCATGGTGCAATCTGGTTTCTGGGCACATCAGGGCAGTCGGAACATGCCGGATGCGATGTGATAGTTGTTCGAATGTCTCGCCGAACCTCGAACTTCTCCACACGTAGCCTTTCTTGCGACTCCGAACCCTCTAGAGTATAAAGCTGCAGACCGTCTTCTTCATTGTAGAGCTGGCTACATAGATCACGCCGCATTGGTTTACTCTCCATGGCCGTGATAGGTAGATGTGAGGAAGTTTGCGTGGGTCTATCGCGATGCGTGCGCGATCGTTCGTTCGAAGAGCTAAGGCTGAGGCCTAGGAAATTCTCAATTGTGTCTCTCAGTCCACTGCCCTTGATGAGAGCAGGTACGCAGGGTAAACCAAGGATGAAAAAGCCGCAGGTCATCTCGGCGCAGGCCCAAAAGAGGAGTGGCGCGATATAGTACATTCTATCATCTTCGTGAGAGAAGGTGATTGTTGTAGATAAGCGAACGGTCGCAGCAATGCAAGCGCTAATTGGCATCAGTTTTTGTTGGACCTTGACCGATGGGTTACCTTAGGGAATTCTTACAGTAGACCAACTCCAAAAGTGATTGACACGCCTACCTTCTTTCGCCAATTCATCTGGAGACCCCAAATTATCTTCTGGGGCAATAGAATCATACTCCAGTCCGAGAGTACTTGTACACTCGCTGATATAAGCATAACTGTAGACAGACTGTAACATCGACTTGGGATGTAGAATTTCCAGATGGCGGCATGTGGAATACACTGCATGTTTAGGAGGACAATGCAGGCGATGCCCCAGGTGACCTGGACCAGAATGATAATCATACTGATCCACCAAAAGTAGCTTCCGCGACAGTTTCCTACTACGAACATCCTACACCAGTCAATCAAGATGGCTGTTTTGACCAAGGCGAGTGTCGCCGAATAGGCGCAGCCGTAGACCAGGATGAGATAGAGCGGTTCGACAAGCTCTGCATTGCGAAGATTCCACTGATGAACATAGTAACCAGGGGTATAAATCATCCTATACCCGGCGTATGCGGTACACCAGTATCCTCCCTAAACGTTCCAAGCTTAGTACACTAGATCCCATGTGCAATAAAATAGTGATACTTCACGAACATATGCACATAGCATCAGAAACTCTTCTGTGTGGACAGCCTTCAATATTCGAAACTTGGCGTATAAACGGACAACGACCAAGGTCGTCGCAAACAGCATGCAGAAAGTGGTAACAAACCAAGCCAGTCCGTTCCTGTTTGGGGGATCGTCATAGTCTGGTGTGAAACCAGCTGGTGGCACGAGAGCTGGCTCCCCGAGCAGGATGTTAAGCTCGGAAGGCGTTAGAGACATGTTACGTAGTGATTGATATTCGAGATGGGAACGACAGAGCTTGGAGGAGTGATTAACAGTATATGCAGAGGATTGACGGCTACGGAATCATCTTATCATAAGTCTTGGTTCTGTGCCTCTTCGGCTTTCAAGAGTTGAGATACTCGTTCGACTGGATAGCAAAACTTTCATCAAGAGACCCATACAGATGGAAACAACAGTCGGCAGCAGATAGTGGTGTAGATTGTCAGCAGTCCGCTATTCTTATTGACTACCCTTCCTGTGACTACTCAAATGTCACGCCTTGGAGTCAATGCAGAATGGTGCATATCTCTTCCGATTCGGTCTTAGACCATGTGTACGCGGATGACCGGGTCTGGAGAAATCTAAGAACGCCGTGATGATCCATGTCTAGAGACTCCGTTCATTTAGTAGGACATTGCGTAGTTGTGTATCTTTTCGCTAAGACCCCTGATCAGAGTCAGGGTCCAGTATGTGAAGCCCAGCCGTGCTGCACAGACCACAGGTAAATGCTATGACCACGTGCTGGCTAGACACAACAGATCAAACCAAAAGCGTCATTTGGCCATTGCAAAAAGTGGGGCAAGCCTCAAGACATGATCAGCACATCTATACTGTGATTGGCTCTCACAGAGGGTCTTGTTGACGCTAAGTCACCAGAGAATGATCGGCAAGCTTTTACCCGAGCAGGCAATGGATTCTTTTGGCGCGTCAGCTGACTTTGCAATGGGAATCTTGTCACTGTCCAACGTCTCGTACAGACTGCTTTCACATCCGACAATCAACGTGGGAGTTCAGTCCTTAGCAATGAAAATGGAGCTAATCAAGGACAAGGCTTACTAAAGTCGATATAGCTACATTCAGAGCGTACTTTGACAGCCAGATGCGGAGATACCCTGTACATGAGTCATGTGTTGTATCAACACAGCCGTATCTCTAGGGTGGTTCTAGCACGGCGTACGCACTAAATGCTGTTCATATCGACCTTCATTACGCCTCGTCATTGATTAAATTCCCATACCACGCAAATATGTGGACTTTCATGCGGAAGAGTGGATGTGAAACGCTCCGTAGGCAACGATTCGATGACTGATTGCAATCCATACACTAAACGGCAGGTATCCGCGTAGTCGGATTCCTCTAATTGTGGGTCTAGGGTCTCCTGGATCAACTTGTGGGATTACACAATGTCCAAGAATCCTATAGCAGGCTAAAGTATTCGTGTGGGTGGAGAACTCAATTTCGAGTCGGTCTGCCATGCCTTATCGTGGTTGCTGTGATGCTAGTCGTCTGAACCGATCGAAATTGGTCGGAGCTGCCATCTTCATCTACGCTTCGGAGTGTGAGGCGTTGCCGCAGATGAGAGTAAGTTATTTATATAAGAGGCCGGCCGGAATTCTGTGAGGACTTTGTCTCCGACTTGTTGTGGAAGAAGTCGCAAGAAGAGTGTTTTCCACTTATCTCAGGGTACCTCGACGCGAGCCCACGAACCAACTTCCAGCATACCACTGGATCAATTATGGCGCAGGGTAAGAATCTGCAGATACCATTTCGTCCGGTACAGAAGGAAGGAGTTGACATGCATGCAACAGATAAGTGCAGGTCTTCACCACAGGATGTCAAAGCTGATCTGAAGTGTTTGATGGCTCAATATGCTTTGCCTAGCATACACTCGTTGGGACCAGGGTTCCAGGCTATAGACAGTCTGGAGGCCACCAAGACAACTTGTGCTGTACTGAAGCGACTCAATGCTGCTCTAGAAACAAACGACACTGAGAAGCTGGAGAGTTGCTTCTTTGCCGAGCAAGCCTTCTGGAAGGATCAGCTGGCACTGACCTGGCACTTACGCACTTTCATCTCTCGAGCTAACATTGCGAAGAGTTTGCTGGAGACTAAGGCGCTTAGGAAGATGACTGGCAAGTTCGAGATCAAAGGGGAGGCGGAATTCATACATGCTGGACCAAATCTGGTCAGTTGTCTGTCCGCTATCACATACTTTGTACCATGGAGATAGCTAACATGGCACGAATCCTACAGCCCATCCTCGTTTGTGAGCTTCGCTTCAGAACCGAGTCACCAGCCGCTACCTGCGATGGAACAATGTGGCTTTTGCCTGTCGAGACTCAGCCGTCAGGAGATTCTACCGGGACCACAACATGGAGGATCTGGATTCTAAGTACAAGGCTTGGAGAGCTGGATTTACACCCTGAGAACGAATCTTTGCTTCGGTCTGGTGGTGTTTGTTCGAAAAGTGAAGAAAGAATCGAGACAGACGTGTTTATCGTTGGGGGCGGCAATGCGGCTATGGCACTTGCAGCGCGTTTGAAGGCTCTGAAGGTGCGTAGTGTCATGGCTGACCGCAATGCATCTGTTGGTGATAACTGGGCTCGACGCTACGACTGCATGAAGTTTCATATTCCAACGTCGTTTTGTGAATTGCCTTATCTGAGATACCCTTCCGAGCTTCAGAATCGATTGCTCACCAGGAACGATCTCTCAACACAGATCAGACGATACGCGCAAACTTTTAGACTCGACATCATCAATTCGGTTGAAATTGTCCAAACAACTCTAGACAAAGACGGCCGATGGAATATCAGATTCCAAACCCCAGATGGCATGTCCACAGCTATTGCCAGACATCTGGTCCAAGCGACAGGCATTGGATCACAGAAGCCCTACCTCCCGCCCATGTTGAAGTATCAGGCGTTCCGAGGCACCAGTATACACTCATCGCAGTACAGAAATGCGAAAGAGCTGAAAGACCGGGGCGTCAAGACCGTGTGTATCATTGGTTCGGCAAACACAGCTTTTGACGTGCTTGAAGACTGCCACGCGGCTGGACTCCAAGCCACCATGGTTGCGAGATCGCCAACCTACATGGTACCTCTCGATTACGTGTGCGACGACCGCAGCCTTGGGGCATATAATCACGGTGTCGAGAAAGCTGATAGACTGTTTATGATGCTTCCGACAATAGTGGATAGTCAACTCGGGCGAGAACTGTTTTCTCAACTGGCCTCGATGGAGCCTGACCGATACTCAAATCTCTGTGAGATTGGATTTCCAATTTTTGACAGCCGTCACCCGGATGCTTCTCTAATGCATAATCTGATCGAGCGCGGCGGCGGACATTATGTTGACACGGGTGCTACCGCTCTACTGGCGGAGAAAAAGGTCGACTTTGTCGTTGGCGTGGAGCCCAAGGCCTACACGCCTAATGGGATTGAGTTATCTGATGAGAGGACACTGGATGCTGATGCCGTTGTTTGGTGCACTGGATTTGCGGACAAGGATGTTCGCCAAACAGTGGCAGATATACTGAAGATATCGCTGCCCGTTGACGCTACGTGGGGTGTCAATGAAGAAGGGGAGGTCCGAGGACTGTGGAGGAGGCACTTGTATGTTGACAACTATTGGGTGATGGGCGGTTATACTCAGCAACACCGTTGGTACTCGAGATTGCTGGCGCACCAGATCAAAGCTGAGCTCGAAGGTATTCTACCAGCAGCGTATCGCGATGTGCCCTTGGTGGTACCCGCATGCGAAGCCTAAGAGCATATCAACTTCAAGCAGAAGAAGATCAAGAACGATGTTATACTTCAACAGTGGTTTTCAAGGTATACAACGAGTCATAGTTGAGCGCCAGAAGCATGGTATATGCTTGTTTCTTCTCACGACTGTGCATTTCACGCGTTGCTTGGATACACACCAGTCTTTCGAGACTGCTAGTTTTACACTACCGATTCTTGGAACTTCTTTTGCATCAGCTTTTATCCTCTCTTCACAGGTGCAGATGAGATTCGCGATAGCTATCATATTTGGTAGGATATCTTGCAGGGTGCCTGATACACTAATTGTAGTCGTATTATGTGAGTCATCATACAGGTGCCTGTGTCGTTGGGAAGAGCAGCTACATAAATTCCGGCGATCATATAGCCGCTTACTGACCTAGTCGAAGATGTGCCGACTTTATTGTGAAGCCATGGTCGTGGGCGTATTCGAGTTTGCCTCAAACTCCAGATCTGCTGTTCCCTGCAAAGCGTATCCTTCTGATGATCGTATGAGAGAGACTGGGTGAATAAACGGACCCGATGATTGGTACACATCAATTGCACCTTGGCCAATGATAATGACCTAAGATCATGGAGCGGCCTCGAAATGTCTGCGTGTCACAGTGCCACCCAAGTTCGGCTGCCGAAAAATTTGATTACATCTCGTCTTTGCAATCGATCATTGATTTGAGTCGGTGCTAGAAGTGGTAGCTACAGACCGAGGTATTTTGATAATCAATCAATTATACCCATGCTACAGCACGTGTTAGACCTGCTGTACAGTCATAGAACGCACGGATATATCCGCACTATCGAAAATGCCGAACTCCGGGATAGATTGACTGCAGAGCATATCCGTGGACTGGAAATGCGTGGACTGATCGACAATTACTTTTTAGCCGAGTATCAGTGCGTCGACCATGCGTGCCGCAGAGCCCATGGTCTAAGCTTAGGGCACCTCAGGACCCACTTCAATGGCGACACTGTCGCTTCGACGTTGATTGCGGATATAGATCATCTATTCGTCGAAAGGACACATCCATCGTGATCACATTGTAAAGAATAGGGCACATAAATGAGGAGCCAATCCTGCCACTCGAAGCATCTTGAGCTTTCATATGCCATCTCTGACCCGTTTCCCGTTTCGAACTCACACCACAATATGAAGACCATTGTTCCGTCCAGCATCGAAGTTGCCCTTCCTACGAAGGTGGTTCTGGATCCTGTCGAGACTGCCGTTGCCGAGGTGGTCGACAGGCTTGATCTTGACAGTCCGCCGGCGCACACTTTGGCTCTATCGCAGCTCGAACAGTCGAACCCGCGTGGCTGGGTTCGGCCATTGTTCTTTTTTGCTACACCCCATGGTACGGACCCGTTGAAAAGTGTTGAGATCCTTCGCGAAGGCCTCCGTCCAACTCTCAGAGCTATCCCGGCACTCGCAAGTGAAATAATCCCTTTCGACGACGGGAAAAAGCCCACTGGCAAGATTGCTCTCCGACATGGGGATTTTGGAACCTTGATCGTAAAAGATCTTCGTGGCACCGGAGTTAATTACGAGGAACTACGGAAGCAAAAGTTCCCTCAATCGAAACTTGAACCAGCCGTCCTGTGCGCTCGCGGCGTTTTTCCCAAACCTGACGAACAGCAGCCGACCTTCATTCCGCAACTCAATATTGTCGATGGAGGTTTGATATTGGCTCTGAACATCCATCACTCACCTTTTGACGCCCAAGGAATTAACGAAGTGCTGCGAGTGTGGTCTCAAAATTGTCGTCATCAACAGGACGAGAACGTACCAGAGTGCAGTTCTCTTCCAGTCGAGCAGTTCGAACGGAGCGCACATAATGCTTCCCATAGACCGACTGCGCAGAGCGGACGTCCAGAGCATCATCCTGAGCTCATCATCGCTCCTGACCCTATCGTCTTTGGGGAAACTGCGATGAAAGAAACGCACAAATCTCGAGTCTACCGAGTTTCTCCCAAAGCCTTGGCCCAGCTGAAGAACGATTGCACTGAGCCTGGGGAGGAGAAAACCTGGATCTCCACCAATGATGCGGTTACTGCATTGATCTGGCGTTCTGTGATCCGAGCGCAGGTCAACCTTGAGCAGTATCCCGAAAATGAACTATCGCATCACATCGTGAACGTCGATCTGAGACTACGTTCGAGCCCAGCTCTATCGAAGAACTACCCTGGAGGTCCCATGAACTATGCTCGGGCTGGAATGGAGCTGAAAGATGTCTACCAATCCTCAGATCTCGCTCTTCTTGCCCGCGTGATTAGAGGTGAAGTAGACAAGAGAACTCCCCAGTATGTAGACTCGCTCATCACTCTGATAGACAACATCCCCGGCTATGATCATATTGTATCGGCTTCTTTTCCGAAGCTCATGAAGAATGACTGCCTGACGAGTACATGGTACAAGCTGGATATCCTAGAACTAGACTGGGGACATGCGCTCGGTCAAATCGAGAGGGTCCGCTTTCCCAAGGGAGGCTTATTCAACGGACTTACTATGATCTACCCACAAGTCACTGCGGGAGAGGATAAGGGCATGGAAATTGCAATCGGCTTGGACAAGGAGAATTTTGAGAAACTGGAGCTGGATCCAGTTTGGAGCAAGTATGCAGAGAAAACTGATCCTGGGTATGATTGTATGTAGACAGTAACGATTTTCCTCAATACCAAAATCATCGCAGTGAGCTTCGAAGTTGAGAAGCAAAGACCCGTTGTATCATCACATATTCATTCATCGATTGTTCGAGGATCCCATGCTTTGGTAGGCCATTGTGCCGAGTGGCGCCATTGGCTGACCCTCTGCGGCATGATATGATATTTGGAGGAAATTGCCGCTGCAGATCGTAACTTCACTATATCTCGTTACCCAGATAGCCGCGCTATAGATGCCGCGTGCGCCGCAATACTGCAAGTGTAGCACACGCTTCTCGATGATGATCGGGTCTCAGTCCAGACAAGAGTCAGCACCTGAGGTGTGGACCCTCGCTTAAGGCGACAGCGACGGTCTGGATTCGGTACCGACTATTTACAATGTAACGCATCAACCTAACACGACTAATGTGTTTCATTATAAACCAGAAGCGTAAGCAAAATCGCGGGTCGAGGGGTAATGAATTTCTCTGGATTCATTCTTGTCTGATGATTTGTTGTTTTTCGCCTCCCGACACTCTTGAGTATATGAGGCCACCGATTCTGTCGGACCTCCAAACCAGATGACTGGAACTGGGCTAAGTGGTGGTTTTCCACCTGACCATCCTAGGATACACTATACGCTAGGTCCCATGATGATGGAACCCCACGGCAGATATTCTGATCGCCTCTTTTCGTTCTTCACCTTTTCATTTGTAGCAGCCCACGATCTTTTGCCTTGGGCATCACCGACACAGTCAGCGCTGTGATTGATTCAAAAGCCGAACTGTTCTCTCAAGTTCTGCATCCATCCATCTGTCTTCTGATACAAATACGCTTGAGCAACTGCAGATCTACAATGGCCATACCGGTAACAGTTCTCTTCGGAAACCCTCCCCAAGACATCGACCTTTCGGCAAGTAATGAGATACTTGACGACACTGTCGTAGCTGCCCTCACATTCCTTGCGACAATGGCCGTGACTTCTCGTCTTGTTATCAAAAAGAGAAAGTACGGTAGACTCCAAGCCGACGATTGGTTTATCCTGCTGGCATTAGTATGTAATCACAGCAACCCAGGCTTCGAGGACACCTTCGCTCACATACAGCAAAAGTTTGGAGAATACGGCACTGCTGCTTGTACACTCGCTGGTAATTACTACGGAGCAGGGAGACATGTTTGGTCAACAGACACCCCGTCATTGCGGAAGATGTCGATTGTCAGTCACTCTCAAATTTCAAGCACTTGAGACCATTCATTGACTCGGCAGCTGTAGGCTCTATTCATCTACCCCTGGATTTACGTTGTCGCAACGGTCGGCCTTAAGCTTTCTTTCTGTTGCACTTACAAGCTTTTATTCTCGGGCACGACGTTGCGAGCCACTCTTCGATGCCGAAACTGGCTCGATAGAAGTTTGGTTGGTTGCGGTATCGCATCGCTGTTGTATACATTCTCAGTCTGGTTGCCGATGACCGTCGCGTGTCGACCGATGGACCACTTCTGGAACCAATACACCGGCGAGACAAATGGAAGTTGCATAAACTACCTCTCTATGTGGATTATCACAGGCATCTTTAGCGCGGCTCTCGATCTGCTCATCCTTCTTCTACCAATCCCGATCATCTGGTCACTCAAGACGCATTGGAGCAAAAAGCTGCCAGTATCGTGTCTACTTGCTCTCGGTACACTGTAAGCAGCCACCGCGAGGTACATATTACACTAGCACTGATACTGATGTCTATATACAAGTGTCGTGATCGCTGCGGTCATTCGATTGGTCTACATGTCGCACATGATGCATGCGACTGATATCACTTGGGCTTTGGGACCTGCTCAGATCTGGACCTCACTCGAGCCATCGTTAGGGATCGTATCGTCATGCCTAATCACGATCTTTCCTCCAATGGTCAGCGGCGTGCGCAGCATCCTTGGGCTCAAGCGCGAAAGTATAAATGACAGATCACTAGGTCGCAAACTCCCATCGTTTGGCAGTATGGCGCCAGATCCTAGGTGTCGCAACGGCAACACGTTCCGATTTGGAGTCGAGGAGGACGGTCTGGCTTTAGTCGCTTGGAGCGGATGCAACCAAGCAAGAATTACAGCGGTATCTGGGCCAACGTCATCATATGGTGTTGCGGAGGGCGGTATCAAAGTTGATAAGAGCTTTAGTGTTAAAGGTCTGGAAGGTACCAAGGCAGTGTAGTGATAACAGCCCTACTCCGATTTTAGCCCAAGCCGGCTCAAAAAGCAAGAATCTAGCTTTGGGTTGGCAGTCCGTAAGATACCTGTTGTTTCTCAAGCTGTGTTTGAGGGTTGGCTTATAAGGATATATTTGTGATGGGACGACTCAGACATTCCGTATAACCCTGCGCTAGGCAATCGATTCGTGGTTCGGATGGGGAGGAGGATGAGGATGTAAATAGTGATGCTGAGGTAGCGTTTCCAGTATCATGAATTGAGAACTCTAATTCGGTGGTCAACGGAGATTCAAATTATGCTTTAATATTTCTGCTCATATACCACTCTTTTGGAAACGTGCAGAAAACAGCTCTATTCGCAATCCCGACACGATACTACTGAGTGCTATGTTCTCGAATTACATGATAAGCAGTATCGTAGTATACCCCTATCACGTCAGTCTCTCTTTTGTTATACATCATGCGCAAGTCATGCTGCACCAAGGTCCCTGTCGAAGTCTTTGGAGCAAGCTAGCAAACACAAAAGGCAAGTGGCATGTCAACGTACGACAGGTCAGCCTACCTTGACGTAATCACCTGTATCACGTAAGCTTGTATCAAGTCGGCCTTTACTTATGTGGCTATAGGAAGGGGAAACTTTGTTGCTTCCAATCTCATAGATTCAATAGCATCACATCTTTTGTTATGAAGTGTGTCATTAATGCCTTCGTTACTCTCACTATCGCGGCTACTGCTTTAGCGACCGCAATGATGGCAGGTGATCGTATCAACAGTGCTGAGACCAAGGATAGCATTGTTGTGGAGCGTGGCATAGAAAGACTTATTTGCATCCACAGAAGACATGGAGTGAGCGTTTCCCCTGCTGGTGGAAGCTCCGTTAACATACAGCCAGTTCGAGCGTGTAGATCTCATACCGCGTATTGACGCATATTGCGAGTAAGAATCGACATTGATCTTCCTTCCACATGCTCACTTCTGAAGGCAACATCAAGGCAAGGCGATCCCCAACAATGATACTCTTGCTGTAGGTCCTACAAATCGCTGGTCCCATATCGAACCTCACACTTGACAGGAGATCCAAAGCATTGGCGAACACAAGTTCGAAATTGGTGTTTTAGCCGAAGACAAGTACGTGCCCTCCCTCCATTCGCAAGCCGCCCTGACCTCTGGCAGCTGTATTGCGACTATCACTAGCACCTGCTATTCTCAACTTCGCAAAGTCGTGGTGAGTATGAAGTATGGGCATCCATTACAAGTTTGTGCAAGCGTGCTAATGTTAACGGCCAGGACCAGTGCAATACAGCGAGCGTCCACGGCAAGCAGGGTGGCGCTTATCATGATCAGTGCGCGGAGTGGTATCTGCTTTCTCTCTGATCGTCTTGTACTTATTGCAGCAAATGCGATACGATGGCGTGAAAGTCGGGATTCCACTATCCTCCATCTAGACTAATTGATCAAATATGCTCCTCTGAGAGAGGCATTGAGCCAACCAGATGATCGACCCCCCATCTCTTCAACGCCCCTATGGATAAGGGATTTAGATTTTCGGATGATTTTGCTACGCGGGTGTTTTAATGACAGGGTCGCTCCACGGACAAGAAAGTCGGATCTGTTATCGCGTGATACAATTAGGGTAGTGGTGTTTCTTCGATATAGAGACGATGTCAATACAGATACACAAGTACTTGATCTATAGGGACGTACACGGACTTTTGACATAGAATCGAAGATTACATTTGCACGAACAAATTTTTGGAAGGCACGTACGCTGTTTCGTCAATCGCGATAATCATGTCTAAAAAACTTCGATATTCATACTTGCCGAAAAATTTGCCGTGAATTGTAATCACTCTGGGGTCTAAAAGATGCTTAGTGGACTGGACTTCATAGAGAGTGCCAGTCCAGGCCGATACACTGCTTCTCCTAATCTGATTAATCTCAATTGGTAAGGTCTTATGAGGAGCGGCCATCGCTTGTATCGGTCACAAAAGCATATCTCATAACCACCGAATAGTGGATGTCGACCAGATATTACCGAATCGTAATGGTATTGTGCTAATTGATACGGTAGCGACTGATCGCGAATAGAATATAGCCAACCAAGGCACGCGCTAGTGTAATCGAGATCACAGAGCTTGTGCTAGTCTTGCGATTGTTACGTGTCAAAGATCACCCAATGCTCCGCAAGTTTGGTAGTTAGGCGTTCTATCCTGTTGCGTCCAAAGGGCTAATGAATATAATCTTTGGCCTCATCATTCTTAAAGCGTTTCCCCATCTCCTGAACACTTATTGGAAAGCAACAGCCCCCACGATTCAGTTAATCTAATGCCTTGAACGGACCTGTAATAGAGTGTAAAGTATTCTCGGATAGCGATCTAACCTGCTGCAGTTCACGACGCGGCTAAGTGACACGTCCAACCGACGTATGTACAGCGGAGCCTATCGTGGAGTGTGAATTGCCTTTTGTCACAGATAAACCATGCAGGAGTAAAACCTGTAATTTTGGAGCCTTTCAACACAAAGGTATGTACGTACGAAATCAGGAAAAAAGAAGACCTGGCCACTCTTACGATTCAAGCCGTATCGAATTTCCTGTGACTGTGACTCGTTACATCGTATGTCTCTGATTACCGGTTGCTTCGGTTTTCTTTGCTGCGTTGTGGTACGATAGACGAGAAATCACGGCACAGCTCTCTATGTGTGAACTGTGATCTGATCCCTGACTCGGAATAGCGCTAAAGAAGCCTGTACGTAAGCAGATTTCTCCTAAGATAAGGTTCAAATCCGAGCAAGAGCCGGTGGTCCGGGCCGTCTGCTCAATTAGTGGACGGCTGAGACTGCCGAGCCTGCAGGAAGAGCAGCCGCATTTACCGCCGCCGCATCGCACCAAACGCCTCTACTGATGTGCGTTATCTCATCGCGACTTAACAACTCGAATCCACGACTATGGCGTTGTTGACACACGTGCTGTTCATTCCCACCAGCGGCGCTTCGAAGACAATTGTGGCTGTACATCTTCAATCTGCTTTCATGATCCTTCACAATTAAGAGCCGGCGTTGGTCAACGCGAAGCACACCTTATAAGGTCATTATTGTCATGTTCCATCTTGTAATTGTCGGTGCCAGAATTGTAAACTTAACTATTAATCAAGCTTTAGGAGCAGTTGACCTTATGCTCCAATCCTTGGTCCTCGACGTCTCCAATTAACCGATTATTGACATCTAAATAGCAAAACATACCCTTCACCACCCGAGAACGGGACGAAATCATAACCTAACGCGGCCAAGGATGGGCCTTTGCACTGCATTAGGCCTTGCTAATTCTCAATAACATGCTTACCGAAGATGTGGTTTCTAGAACCTAGAATTGTCAAGTTGACTTTGATGTTGCTAAAGAGCCCCCTTTTCTGCGGAACTACAGGTATCACTATAACGTGCGATGTTTTCCCCACCCGTTCGTATCCCTTCTCCCTAGCAACATAAGGATCATGACACGGTTTGTCTCTTTCGTCTTCTGTTCCTCGGAGTCCTTACAGCCATCTGTTCTATCTTACGCATAGTCCAAACGGAGACCGTAGTAAAACGTGGGGACTGCACTAAGTTGATTTTCTAGGGAGTGGTCGAGGCTTGCGTTAGAGTATGATTCGATGAAAAATCTCTAGGTTATAGAACCTTAATGCTAACGTAGCTTGGCAAGGATAGGTCATTCCGGATCTACACTTGTCGTGCGAGATTTATATAGCAGATTCTTGCTTTGCTTCAAATGGGGAACGGTATAGATGTTGGAAAGGTATAGATGATGGAAAGACTTAGAGGTGAAGGCATTTCGAGTCAGTCGTACCTCTCTAGTACTTGGCAGGTCGTCCGCCGCGAAGCTAAGGACAAGCGACTATGTGCGATGTGGCGAAATGTCGCCATATGAACGACTAATAACCAGGAGCCTAACCTGCGTAAGCGCCTAGATAAAGGTTAATGTCAAAGTCAAGTAATCGCGCCAGCGGACAGAGAAGATATGCTTAAGCTCTACTCGCTCATCTTAAGTCCAGCTTGCACAGTCTTTAGCTCTGTGGATCGATCCCTGTTCTGCTAGACTTCCCGTCCGCTACTAGAACCATATCTCTGTGATCCTCGCAATCGTATCATGTAGCCATTATAGCTTGCTTCGCACCACACTAAGATCTTTGCTTGACCCAATATCGACTGTTCATCGTCAACCAACATACTACTATAGTCCTTTCTCTAGGTACATCACATCCATTGTAGCAAAGCATACATGAAACACTGCATGTCACAAACCATATTTACATGATCCGCGTACAAAAATTGAGTGCATCGATGTCATGATTGTTCAACTTGCATAGACTGCTTGAAGTTCGATGATTAGTAGTAGGAAGCTCTCGATGTGGCAATTCCTCCTCGCCTACGTAGGCATTTGAGATAGTTGCACCCGTCCGGCGAGCATCGTAAAAACAATTTATAAGCAGTAGCTGTCTTCTAGATCCATCGCAGAAGGTCTGGAAGCAAATGAGTCATCGATTGGTGTCTCGATGGATCAGCTGACCTCCCTAATGGTCTTCGTGTTTCATGCAAGCTTCACCATGAGTCCGGTTTTCCATGGCAACCTCTAGATCGGGGCTGGGTCATTGAATGCCTTCAACAAAGGTCTCAGTTATGGCTGGCCGGTGTGACTGATCAGCGGTGGTTCTTGTGGTGAATGTACTGGCTGCACTGCGGCTCGGACCGGGCGGATCCGCAGGATCTAGCCTCAAGATCGGTGAAGTCCATCGAACGCAGAAAGAGCGTGTCGTAGGATAGGCAACCATCTCGAGACTGTGAATATGTATGAAGTATGTTGACTGCCAGTTGAGACAGATCTATAGTCCCCCATACCCAGGTGATTAATTAGCGTCCGGTGCAGACTTTGTGCAGGGAGTGCATATCATGTATCCGTGCCGTCCTTTCTGGTCCTCATCTGAGTGATTGTATGTTGCTGTACATGTTAAACGGTTGACCTACCTACATTCTCAAGCCTCCTGTCTCTTCACCTTGAGCCTCCTACATACGCCTGAGCTCGAAGATATCACGTCGGAGTTTGATCAGTGGGGCCTCGATAGACAATTCCAATAGGTCCTCACTCTAACACTTGACATTCCTACACTTGAGCTTAGTCACTCAGTTTTCGTCGTCAGAGTTGTGGTCGGGCGGAGTGAATACAGGTGAAAGTGCGTCTTGCGCTGCAGCTTCTGTACTGTCCACGTCTTGCCGCTCGTGTAATTTGTGTAGATGCTACTGTAAGCTCTCGCACTACGTGGAGCCGTCGCTGTCTTGAACATATGGCTTACGTTGCTTAATGGGCCAGACGAGCTGCTCCTTCGACCATGCATGCTATGAACCTCGTGTCGATGACGCAAAAGTTCACCCGGGTATGTGAACGCGGTAGCTTCGCACATTGCAGTTTGTTGCACTTATGTGGCCACTTGTTCTTTGCCATGTGTGTACTATCTAATGGATCAGTATGCTGTTATATAGAAGCCAATAGAAGAACAGGGACGAAGGTAGGTTACTAGATCGCGGTCCAGAACAAATTACATTAAGCAGATCAGATCCAATCTGGTATGGTCTAACTACAAGCTGAAAATAGTTCCATAACTTTTTTGGCCCATGCTTCTATCCTGGAGTGCTATACACTTCTATAACTGTGATCTCTGCTTCGCGGAGTGAGAGTAGTAAGCACTTAATCCCAGGAGTACCAGCAGACAGATTGCGCATATGACAGCTATGTTCAGAAGTAACAGGTCCCCTTGAGCAGTCAACCTGATGAAAGTATGACTTTTTGTCAGATCTAGAATCTCCTGGTAGATCCATTCCTTCACCACCACACAGATGACGACACTCGACGCGCCCACGAAAAAAGCTATGCCTATTGATAATGCCACCCTAGACCAAGACGCGTGCTCTGGCATGAAAAATACATGCAACAGAACCAACAGATACGTCAAAGCCACTAAGCATGTTCCCACGATCGTTAGACGTCTGAATGTGTCTTTGTCGGATTCTAGCTCCTGGCCGATTCTTTTGAGAAGAGTGGCGCCGATACCAAAGAGCTCAATCGAAGGCAAAGAGCTGGAACAGTCGATATTGTTGTCGAAACCGAGACATATGAGCTTGGTACCCACAGTCAGGTTCACAGGCAAGTATGTGAGAGTGTCGTCCAGATCTGTGTCAAGCTCTCTAGCGGCCAGAGTTTCCGCCTTCGTGATGATAGAGGGAGCTACAGATGCTGCTGCTACATTTAGTCGGGAGATTCTGGAAGGAACTAGCTCATCCATCAAGGAAGGAGCCCTTAATACTATGCTGTCTCGAGTATCTAGCAGACCATGTTCTATCAAAGTGCGACCATCGATCTAAGACGGTAGGTAGCGAAGTCAGCGACTATCCATTCATGACGCTTGATAGATGCATAGCACCTACATCGGCGATGAGCAGGCCTGATGTTTTCAAGTGTTCTAGGGAGAACAGCAGAGTTATGCACACGATCACCGCGAGTAAGAGGCCTGTGGCTATGGTATGGAGTACGATAAGGACTCGTTTCTCTTTGCTAGTCAGCCGGTCAAATACTTGTACGGCGCTGTTGAGGTATTGATCAGCACGGGACATAGGTAATTGCTTCTCAGGGATAGAATATATCAGAGGAGCTCGGACAATCTCATCAACGAGGTGTCACACGTCCTACCTTATAGGCATGATATATGTCCCGCGCTCAGATATGACAAATTAGTTGTTCTATTGTATGACATCCTCTCAGATCTTGGTCATGTTAGCTAATTACCATGTTCTAACAAGGAGCAGTGATCTATTCATTTCAAGCATCAAGACATGATACTAGTTCTAGGCGGTAGTGCGAGTGGATTGACTGTGTACCGACCAAGTTATCTTACACTAGCGGACTGCTGTTTAGTGTACACGTTAGGTCAACCTCTTATATAGCATACGGCCCCTTAAAGTGCCGACTCGGAATTGTCGCCTAAGGCGGGAAAATGGAAGAAGCCGGACACTGCTTAGAATTACCCACGATTCTACTAGAAGCCTGTTACGGCGCTTGCCTGCAAGAAGTGCTATAGCTGACAGGATGACCCTATCAGGGTCACGTGAGCTGCAGAACCGAGATTCTGCCAGAAAATGATTATCTAGCCTATGCCGCTTCTGTGTTTATAGCTCTTCAAGCTACGTCCTGTCATTGAACCTGCCTGCTAGTTTCACTGCCTAACCGTAGATAGCCTGTTGAATACTACTGTACTCTGCATAGCTGCTCCTTCCACTG
>ERZ794949.121-NODE-121-length-30216-cov-4.911309_pt1 | contig 30216 bp, 25 predicted proteins | sample MGYA00511363_ERZ794949 | MGnify/ENA primary metagenome ERZ794949 (study PRJEB30137, sample SAMN04331402) | food metagenome | isolation source: T1 must sample point D1 replicate B | place: Australia: South Australia ...
CCGAACGCAGAGTGACGGCCAGGCAGAGCCGGCATGGACGCCGGCGAAAGCACGGTTGAGCCAGGACGGCGAATCCGGGCGGGCCGTCAGGCCGGAGCGATAAGTGAGGGGACAGCGAGGACCTGCGCCAGGCGGGGATTGTTAAGGCCCGCGCCTTCGGGCCTTAATCCGTCCGCTGCCACGCGGCAACTGAAACTACTGTACGTATGACGGGCGGAATCTGCTCAGAGCGGATAACCGGGGAACCGGATAATTTGTTTGTGTCAGCACGGTGAATATTCCGTTCGCTTTGTAATAAGGCATGCTGCCTAAGCCCTGCCACGGGCGACCGGGCAGAGGGCGCCAGGCCGCGCCCTCTGCACTCCCGGTCTTGCGACTGTAGTAGTGGTCAATATTTTCAGGACACAGGTAGTGGTTCATTTTGTTTTTTCTGTTCAGCCGGTAACACCCGCAGTAGCTTCATGGCTGAACATGAGTGAACGAATGAGCCAGGAGGCGAGTATTGCGATTACTCCTGGGAGACATATCACACCTGTCACATGAAGCACTTTCCTGCATCACGACTGCGCCGTAGCATACACTCCGCTAGCGCTCCATGACTGGTTAAGGGCTCCGCCCCGAAACCCGCACTGGCGAAGGGGCCGGGCCTGTCGATTACCTACCGCGAGAGCGCCAGCACGCTGAGGGGAGCATAACAGGGCAGAAAATCCGGTTGCTGAGCGCCTTAGAACAGCTATAGCTGAATTGCCCGAACAGGCCGGACGAGTGAGATAGCCCCTTCGGGGAATTGCAGACGATGTGTGGTCTTATGCCCGGGATAACAAGTGGCTGAGCGGACAACTGAGTTATTTGAGCCGGTAAGTACGAGGTGGTGGCAGCGTATGTGCGAGTGGTGCATGAACAGCGTCAGAACGAACTGACACAAGAACGTGACTATCCGGAGCCACCGTTGGAACTGTGGAGGTAATTTGAGCTAAGTCCTGTCAGGAAGCGGATGGGCTGATTTTAACCACTCAAAATACAGGGAATGAGTATAGTGATGACCGCTGATAACACTTGTTTCACCAGCCTTATACCGACGTCTAAGACTGTGACATGCGGAAAGCAGAAGCTTTACTGGCTGGAGCTTCAGTTTGTGGACGAGGGCAACCAGCCGGTATCCGGCCTGAAGGTCCAGCTGGAATATCATCCGCTGGCTACGGCGGCGGAACTGGCGCTGTGGGCCAGGGATGACCATAGCTGGTTTGATCCCACACCTCCCCCGAATCCGCCCGCCGGCATCACTGACCGTCAGGGTCTGGTGCGGTTCGACGAACTGTACTGGCTGGCTGTAAACGTGAAAACGGACGGGCAGCAGCTGGCCGATATCATGGAGCAGCGGCCGCTGGGCCTCCGGCGAAACCCGAACAGCCAGCCGGTGAGCGGAAACGCCTTTCGTCGTGAGACGCGGGACATGAACTGGCGCTCAGACGTGCAGGAGAAAGCGGAGGCCGCCGGCCACCACCATCACTATGTGACCATCGGGGAACTGTGCGACCGGTTGCCGGAAATGCCGGGCTGGGACGGGGCTGAGCCACCGGTGTTCCATTTTCCGCCAGGAAAGGCGCTGAAAGGGACGGAAATTGCGCGGGATGTGCTGGAGCAGCGTCATGTGATAGAAATCTGCCCGTTCCGGGCGTGGGTGTTGTCCCTGCATGATACGAAAGACTATGATCTGGCGAACGCGCTGAACCTGGGCATCATGGCCGATCTGGCGTATTCCGCTGAGGCTAAGAACCCGACAATCGATTATTTTTTCCGGCGGAAGTGTCAGGATATGTCTTGCCTGCCGCAGCTTGCGAAATACCCAAATTATTTTCACACACTATCAGTGGATGTGCCGTTCCGGGAAAGGTATCAGCCTCCGGTCTACCTGAACACCGGGGAAGGGGGGGAAGGTGATACCCGCCTGTTTACGGTGGAATGTGCTGCGCATGTGCTGGTCGCCTGGTGTGGTACCGACAGCCTGCTGAACCTCCTGACCGATTTGTCCTTTGCCCCGAAGCGGTGTCTGCCGGAGCTGGCCGGGGCAGGGAGCGTGCACGGTGGTTTTTTGGAAGCCTATCAGCTGGTTAATAGGAAGTTTGAAGATAAATTTAATGCTCTAAAAACAATAATAAAAAAGCACAAGCCCTTATTTATTTGTGGCCACAGTCTGGGCGGGGCACTGGCGCTGTTATATGCTTCTGAGATGAAAGCCTTTAGCCCTGTACTGTATAGCTACGGGATGCCAAGAACCTTTACCCGCGCGGCGATCGTCTCTCTTGGCGGTATCACGCATTACCGGCATGTCAACGACAATGACACCATCACGCAGATCCCGCCGGATGCCGATCTCGATAATATGTTCTACGAGAAGTGGGGGCCGCTGGGTGACAAGCTGGGATTTGACTGGTCACTGACCACCGCAGCCGGATTCAGCGTGGCGGTAAGGGATCTGACATACCAGTCTGTAGGGCTTATGGAGAAAAAAGATCCTTACTGGCATCATGGCAGTACGGTGATATTTTTCCGGGCGCAGCAGTGCGCGATGCGGGCCGCCAGTTCTTACCGGAAAAGTCTGGTCGACGGGCAGGCATATACCCGGCATTTTGTAGCCACCAAGCTGTATGTGGTGCCGTCCCTGAATGAAGATTGTCTGAAATCTACCGGTGAGCATCAGGCGGCGTTTATCCGGTGTCTTAATCCGGCCAGCCTGGCAAAGACCTTTCCGCAGAATACTAACCCGGCCCTGAACGGTATCGGAACCGACCCCCGCAGCCATTCGATGACACACCGGTACCTGCCCTACATCCACAATCAGTTGCTGGAACTGGCCGATCCGGCCAGGGACATGGTTAGGAAAGAGATGCGGGTTATGTTCCGGGAGGAGGTTAAGAAAGGCGCGGCCTACAGTAACCCGGAAGAGGTTGAACGTAACCGCCAGTTTCTGGCACTTCAGGATATGTTGTCGGTGACGCTGAGGCGAACACAGGCAGAAGAAACAGGGAAAAATGCCCTGCTGCGCTTTGCGGCGGTAACGGAGGAAGAAGTTGAATTCTCTCAGTAAAATCGCTGTCATTGCGTGCGCTATGACGCTGCTTTCCGGCTGTGATAATCGCCCGGACCGGACTCTCTCTCCTCCTGCTGGCACAAAGTGGGTGGATGTGACTTTTCGGGTCCCTGAGGGAAGTTTGCTGCAGCCCGCTGAGCTGCTATACCGTTCGGTGCAGTGCAAATCTGTCCGCTATAACTCCAGCAATGAGCCGCATGATATACCAGGCTATAACGACGTTGAGCGGACATTCGGTGTACCTGATGGTGATAATGTCCGGCGTCTGCGGGTTGCTATAGATGGTGGCGGTCCGTGTCAGTGGCAACTGAACTCGCTGAAAGTGAGCTTCAGGATCGCGGACGATGCTCCTCTGGTGAAGGGAAAAAAGGTTATCGAAACAAATTATATCTTTGATTTCGGGGACTATGGTCTCAGTGATGGCTATGGGACTGGCAGGGCACGGAATGTCTCCGGGGCTCTGGATATAAAGACAAATTTTTTTCCGATGATAACAAAATTCACTATTAACGATATTAGTATGAAATTTTTCGGTGGTGATACAGCCACTGAAAAGTGGCGTAGGCGTTTCCGGCTTGACGATACTAATCATATATCTATTAAACCGATTGTTCACCTGACTAGGATTGTTACCCTGGAACCACCCGTTAAAACTGATAATTGGACGGCAATATACCCGGATGGAAGTTGTTCGGAAATTCCCCGCATTGACCCTGACTATGACAAGTTGCTGTCGATGAAATAGGCGATATATGCACTGATTAGCTTAAGGAGTAATTTATCGTCCACTCATAAGTCACCTCTTGATAGTGACGTTATAGCCTTTGAGCGTATCCGAATCTATTAAGCTACTTACACAGTACGTATAACGGGCGGAAAAAGCTCAGAGCGGATAACCGGGGAACCGGATAATTTGTTTGTGTCAGCACGGTGAGTATTCCGTTCGCTTTATAATAAGGCATACTGCCTTAGCCCCGCTGCGGGCGACCGGGCAGAGGGTGCATGGTCGCGCCCTCTGCACTCCGGGCTGTGTATTCAGTGCCGGTGCCTGTTATCGCTATTTATAAATCAATCAGATCCCCGACGATGTGAATCGCATAGCTCTGCAGGAGAGAAAATGGATTTCGCGATAAGGCAATTCACCTGTTCTGACGGCATCAAAAATATGCTGAGTAGTGATAGTATCGACCGGAAGGATAACATCACAGTGGCCACCGGGGCGGGGAGTACATGCACGTCCTACCGCCATATCGGCTCGCAGCATGTAGTTTTTTACTACACTTCTCCCTGAATAATCTTTTATCGGTGAAGGTGAATCGTTCCTCTGTAACTGCTCATACAGGCCCATGACCTGACGGTTTGAGATAGTTTCGCCATGCCTGACATACCAGTTAGCCGTCACATTGGGCGGTATATGTGTCATCATCGTCATGCTGCCGAAAATAAAATATGAAGGTACAAATCTCCCGTGACTAATCACAGCGACCCGGCGGGCAGGGTAGGGGTTGCACCTGCGTACTATTATACGTTTTCCATTAATAAACTGAGTCAATTCCATTTGAAATACCTTTTCGGGATGGTTTTATGATAAGGCTTTGCCGTTGTCAGGATTTTACCGGCAGATGAGCGAATAATGCCGGGCTGTCGCCGTTTCCCTGATCCCCGGGAGACGGCTGACGGATGAATAGCCGTACGTACTCAAGAGTCGCATAGACATATCTCTTGCGTCAGATACCGGACAACGAATGTTTGTTATAACAAAAACCGATTGAACGGACACATAAATAATGCCGGTTTCGTGTATCTGATAATTTAAAATACTTCAGGCGATGGCGGAGTTGTTAATCAATGCCTCTCAGGCAGAGCGGCCACTATATCCGCCGGTTTTCAGACCACGGAGACAAAAAAGCCGGGACATGCCCGGCTTTCTCTTTTACTCAACCTCACTTACAGTGCAGCAATTACTGCCTGCTGTTCGGTCAGTTTGGTTTTGGCCTGCTGCAGGTCGGCTAAGCGCTCACGCTCTTTTTCAACAACCGCCGCCGGGGCACGGGCAACAAAACCTTCGTTGGACAGCTTCGCATTGATTTTTTCAATCTCTACGTCCACTTTGGTCTGCTCTTTTGCCAGACGCTCCAGCTCCGCTTCCTTGTTGACCAGACCGGCCATCGGGATCAGCAACTCAGCACCTTCCACCAGCTTGGTGACCGAGACCGGTCCTTTATCATCGGCTGACAGCAGAGTCAGGCTCTCCAGACGGGCCAGACGCTTCAGGAAGTTACGGTTTTCACCCACGCGGCGAATAACGTCTTCCGTTGCACCGCGTAATAACAGATCCAGAGGCTTGCTCAGGGCAATATTCATCTCTGCACGAATATTACGGACGGCGATGATGGCCTGCTTGATCCACTCGATATCTGCCTGTGCCTGCGCATCTTCTTTATCCGCTTCCCAGGCCGGGAACGGCTGCAGCATGATGGTGTCATCGCTGTTACCGGTCAGCACCTTCACACGTTGCCAGATGGTCTCGGTGATAAACGGAATGATCGGATGTGCCAGACGCAGTAATTCTTCCAGTACGGTGACCAGCGTATGACGAGTACCACGAAGCTCGGCTTCGCTGCCATTGTTCATCACCGGCTTGGTCAGTTCCAGGTACCAGTCGCAGAATTGGTTCCAGGTAAAGTCATACAGCAGGCTGGCCGCGATATCGAAACGATAGCTGTCCAGTGCCTCGCGGTAGGCTTTTACGGTGCGGTTAAATTCGCTCAGGATCCAGCGGTCAGCCAGTGACAGAACTTTCTCGCCACCGTTAAAGCCGCAATCCTGGTCTTCCGTATTCATCAGCACGAAACGGCTGGCGTTCCACAGCTTGTTACAGAAGTTACGGTAGCCTTCAAGACGCTTCATATCCCAGTTGATATCACGACCGGTCGACGCCAGTGCCGCCAGGGTGAAACGCAGGGCATCTGTCCCTGAAGGCTCAATGCCATCCGGGAACTGCTTCTCGGTACGCTTGCGGATTTTTTCCGCCAGCTGAGGCTGCATCATGTTGCCGGTACGTTTTTCGATCAGCTCCGGCAGGGAAATCCCGTCCACCATATCCAGCGGATCGATAACGTTACCCTTCGACTTGGACATTTTCTGTCCTTCGTCATCACGGATAAGCCCGGTCATATAGACCGTTTTAAACGGAACCTGAGGCTTGCCGTTTTCATCTTTCATAAAGTGCATGGTCAGCATGATCATGCGCGCAATCCAGAAGAAAATAATGTCGAAGCCACTGACCACGACGCTGGTCGGGTGGAATGTCCGCAGTGCTTCCGTATTTTCCGGCCAGCCCAGGGTAGAGAAAGTCCACAGACCTGAAGAGAACCAGGTGTCCAGCACATCTTCGTCCTGACGCAGTTCCGCATCTTCCGGCAGATTGTTTTCGGCACGAACTTCCGCTTCAGTACGACCTACATAGACATTACCGTCGTTATCGTACCAGGCCGGAATACGGTGACCCCACCATAACTGACGCGAGATACACCAGTCCTGGATATCACGCATCCATGAGAAATACATATTCTCGTACTGCTTAGGAACGAACTGGATCTCACCGTTTTCTACGGCTTCTACTGCAACCTTCGCCAGCGGAGCGGTACGGACATACCACTGATCGGTCAGCATCGGTTCGATAACGACACCACCACGGTCACCGTAAGGTACGGTCAGATCATGAGGCTTAATTTCTTCCAGCAGACCGGCAGCTTCCACTGCGGCCACGATGGCTTTACGGGCCGCAAAACGTTCCAGGCCGGCAAATTCCGCAGGGATGGCGCCATCATAAACGTCGCTCTCTTCGCCGTTCGTATCATACACCTGTGCCTGAGTGCGGATATCGCCATCAAAGGTCAGAATATTGATCATTGGCAGCTGGTGGCGACGCCCGACTTCGTAGTCATTGAAATCGTGTGCCGGAGTGATTTTTACGCAACCGGTACCTTTTTCCATATCGGCATGTTCATCACCGACAATCGGAATACGACGGTTGATTAGCGGTAATACCAGGTATTTGCCAATCAGGTCTTTATAGCGTGGATCTTCAGGGTTAACGGCAACCCCGGTATCCCCCAGCAGGGTTTCCGGACGCGTGGTCGCAACCACCAGGTAATCTTTACCTTCGGCGGTAGTGGCTCCGTCGGCCAGCGGGTAACGGATATGCCACATTGAGCCTTTTGACTCGCGGTTTTCCACTTCCAGGTCTGAAATCGCGGTACGCAGTTTCGGATCCCAGTTCACCAGACGCTTGCCACGATAAATCAGATTTTCTTTATACAGACGGACAAAGACTTCTTTTACCGCATTCGATAACCCGTCATCCATGGTGAAGCGCTCACGCTCCCAGTCCACGGAATTACCCAGCCGGCGCATCTGACGGGTGATGGTTCCGCCGGATTCGGCTTTCCACTGCCAGATTTTATCGATAAACGCATCACGGCCGTAATCCTGACGGGTTTTACCTTCTTCAGCGGCAATCTTGCGCTCAACGACCATCTGGGTAGCGATACCGGCGTGGTCAGTACCTGCCTGCCACAGGGTATTTTTCCCCTGCATCCGCTGATAGCGGATCATGGTATCCATGATAGTCTGCTGGAATGCGTGACCCATATGCAGGCTGCCGGTAACATTCGGCGGCGGGATCATGATGCAATAGCTTTCCTGGCTCTCATCACCATTCGGTTTGAAGTAGCCTTGCTTTTCCCAGTGCTCGTAAAGCGGCTGTTCTATCTCTTGCGGATTATATGTTTTTTCCATTTCTGCTATGTCGTTTTTGGCGCCGGTAGGGTTGCCGTATTCAATTGGAAACCGACGCTGCGATACGCTTTATAGCGGTCACGCGCCAGCTGCTTCAAAGATTCTTCATCAGGGACAAAGTCTATCACTTCATGGAAAGCGGTAGCAAAATCTGCAAACCACGGGAGCAGGGTGATCAGCAGGTCGCGGGAGGCATTCCCCCGTTTTTCCGGCCACGCCAGTTCAACCGGTGCGCCATAACGTGGCCCTTCACCGGCCAGATTATGGGGCACAAAGGAATCCGCCGGTCGCTGCCAGAGCGCTTCGTCCAGACGGACGGCCTGCGCTTCGTTTTCACAGGCCACCAGAATACGCTTACCCTCACGCCAGCGCGCCGCGGCCAGTTCACAGGCCATGGCTTCAACTGCAGACAGGGGCTCGTGTGGTGTATCGGGGCCGGGAAGGTAAAAGGTGGCATTTTTCATGCGATTGCCTGTATTCCATGAAGTAAAAAGAGTGACCAGGGTCACTCAGGGTAATCCGGTTTCTGCCGTGAAGATACCGGCAGGACAGCCCCCGGCTCAGCAGGGGACTGCCGGTACAACCTTACTCGTCGGTGCCCAGACCGGCACGGTTCAGCAGGAACTGTGACAGCAGAGGAACCGCACGACCGGTTGCGCCTTTGGCTTTACCTGAACGCCATGCAGTACCTGCAATATCCAGGTGCGCCCAGTTATATTTGCGGGTAAAGCGGGACAGATAACATCCGGCAGTGATAGCACCGCCAGGCCGGCCGCCGATGTTTGCCATATCCGCGAAGTTGGATTCCAGCTGATCCTGATACTCATCGCTCATCGGCAGACGCCATGCGCGGTCACCGGACTGCTCAGAAGCACTGATCAGCTCGTGCGCCAGCGGGTTATGGTTAGACAACAGTCCGCTGATATGATGGCCCAATGCTATCACACATGCGCCGGTCAGGGTGGCAACATCCACCACGACTTCCGGATCAAAACGCTCGACATAAGTCAGAGTATCGCACAGCACCAGACGCCCTTCGGCATCGGTATTCAGCACTTCAACCGTTTGCCCGGACATAGTGGTCAGGACATCGCCCGGACGTAATGCACGGCCGTCAGGCATGTTTTCACACCCGGCCAGCACGCCGACCACGTTCAGTGGCAGTTTAAGCTCGGCGACCATGCGCATCACACCGTAGACGGTGGCCGCGCCGCACATATCATACTTCATTTCGTCCATGCCTTCCGCAGGCTTGAGCGAGATGCCGCCGGCATCGAAGGTCAGCCCTTTACCGACCAGAACAATCGGCCGCGCATCGGCGTCAGGATGTCCTTTATATTCGATAACCGACATCAGCGATTCATTCTGCGAACCGGCACCGACCGCCAGATAAGCATTCATCCCCAGCTCTTTCATCTGCTGTTCGCCGATGACGCGGGTGGTGATGTTCTGGCTATAGGCATCCGCCAGTTGTCGTGCCTGAGACGCCAGGTACGCCGGATTACAGATGTTTGGCGGCATGTTGCCGAGATCTTTTGCTGCTTTCACCCCGGCGGATACTGCCAGACCATGCTGAATAGCACGCTCACCGCTGGTCAGTTCACGACGGGTAGGGACGTTGAAGACCATTTTACGTAACGGACGACGAGGCTCGGCTTTGTTGCTTTTCAGCTGATCAAAGCTGTACAGAGACTCTTTTGCTGTCTCAACCGCCTGGCGGACTTTCCAGTAATTGTTACGGCTTTTGACATGCAGTTCGGTCAGGAAGCACACAGCCTCCATTGAACCGGTGTCATTCAGCGTATTAATGGTCTTCTGAATAATTTGTTTATATTGACGCTCATCCAGTTCCCGCTCTTTACCACAACCAATCAGCAGGATGCGTTCAGAAAGAATGTTAGGCACATGGTGCAGCAACAGGGTCTGGCCAACTTTGCCTTCCAGTTCACCGCGACGTAGCAATGCGCTGATATAGCCATCGCTGATTTTATCCAGTTGCTCGGCAATTGGCGACAAACGACGAGGTTCAAACACCCCGACGACTATACAGGCGCTGCGTTGTTTTTCCGGGCTACCGCTTTTTACACTGAACTCCATGTATTCTCCTGAATCTTAAAGACAACAGCGTTTGCTATCGTTAGAATGTATAACTCTTATTCTTATTATGAAACAGTTATGCCATGACAAACAGTGGATTGGCGTCATAATAAGCTAAGATTCTGAGGACGATGCCTCAGTATCCTGAGAAGGTGGTCATACAATTTTAGCCACGATAGCAGCCATTGATGAAGTAAAATGGCTAATAAGCGTTGAAACTATCGACTTTCCTGCAAAAAGACAAGTTTTCACAGGCGTATTTAGCGTGATTATCATTAGATATCTGGTTCGGGAGACGCTCAAAAGTCAATTCGCCATTCTGTTTGTCCTGTTACTGATCTTCTTCTGTCAGAAGCTGGTCAGGATCCTCGGAGCGGCAGTCGACGGTGATATCCCGACAAATTTAGTACTTACTCTGCTGGGGCTAGGCGTGCCCGAGATGGCGGAGCTTATCTTACCATTAAGTTTATTCCTGGCTATCCTGATGACGCTGGGAAGGCTCTACACGGAAAGTGAAATCACGGTCATGCATGCCTGTGGTCTGGGCAAAGATGTGCTGGTCAAAGCGGCTCTGATCCTGATGTTGATCACCTCGGCCATGGCCGCGGTAAACGTCATCTGGCTCGGCCCCTGGTCGGCGAGATACCAGGATCAGGTCACACAAAATGCCCGGGCTAACCCGGGGGCCGCGGCGCTTGCCGCAGGGCAGTTCCGCACCTCAAACGACGGCAATATGGTGCTGTTTATCGAAAACGTGAAGGGGAATCAGTTCGGTAACGTGTTCCTGGCCCAATTGCGTCCGAAGGGGAATGCCCGGCCTTCCGTTGTGCTGGCTGATCACGGACATATGGAACAACAGGCAGACGGCTCTCAGACGGTGGTTCTGGATAAAGGCACCCGGTTTGAAGGTACAGCGATGCTTCGCGATTTCCGTATCACTGACTTTACTCAGTATCAGGCCGTTATGGGGTATAAAGAAGCGACCCTGGACCCGAACGACTCTGACCAGGCCTCCCTGTCTACGCTCTGGCATAACCATACTCCGGCATTCCGGGCAGAGCTGAACTGGCGTCTGACACTGATTTTCTCGGTGCTGGTTATGGCGCTGATGGTGGTGCCGCTCAGCGTGGTTAATCCTCGCCAGGGCCGTGTCCTTTCCATGCTGCCAGCGATGCTGCTGTACCTGATTTTCTTCCTGGTTCAAAGCTCTTTCCGTTCGAATGCGACCAAAGGCCGCCTCGACCCGGCCGTCTGGATGTGGTCAGTGAACGCAGGGTATTTCGTGCTGGCGATTGTGCTGAATCTGTGGGATACGCTGCCAATGCGGCGGTTCAGAGCGCGTTTCAGTCGCAGTGAGGTAGCCTGATGTTTGGAGTTCTTGACCGTTATATTGGTAAAACGATTTTCAACACCATCATGATGACACTGTTTATGCTGGTGTCATTATCGGGCATTATCAAGTTTGTTGAACAGCTACGAAAAACCGGCCAGGGTGCTTATACCGCACTCGATGCCGGTTACTTCACCTTACTGGGTGTTCCTACCGATCTGGAATTGTTTTTCCCGATGGCGGCCCTGCTGGGGGCCTTGCTGGGGCTGGGGAACCTGGCTCAGCGCAGTGAACTGGTGGTGATGCAGGCCGCCGGATTCACCCGGCTACAGATTGCGTACTCGGTGATGAAGACGGCAATCCCGCTGGTATTTCTGGCGATGGCTATCGGTGAGTTTGTTGCACCTGCCGGTGACCAGATGGCGCACAATTACCGTGCACAGCGAATGCTGGGCGGGTCGCTGTTGTCGACTCAGGGCGGGCTGTGGGCCAAAGACGGTAATAACTTCATCTTTATTTCTCACATCAGTAACGAAAACGAACTCAGTGGCGTCAGTATTTATCGCTTTAATGACCAGCGCCGTCTGACCGATGTCCGCTATGCGGCCAGTGCCGTCTGGGATAAGGCTGCCCGCCAGTGGGACCTGACTCAGGTGGATGAATCCAATCTTACCGATCCGAAACAAATTACCGGTTCTCAGCGGGTCAGTGATATCTGGAAAACGACACTGACGCCGGAAAAACTGGGTGTGGTCGCGCTGGACCCGGATTCCTTATCGATCCGTGGCCTGAATGATTACATTAAGTACCTGAAACAGAGTGGGCAGAAAGCCGGACGTTATCAGCTTAATCTGTGGAGTAAAGCGATTCAGCCTCTGTCGGTCGCGGTCATGATGCTGATGGCGTTATCCTTTATCTTTGGGCCGCTGCGTAGCGTATCGATGGGGACGCGGGTGGTCACCGGGATAAGTTTTGGTTTTCTGTTTTATGTCCTGGATAAGATTTTCGGTCCGTTAAGCCTGGTCTACGGCTTGCCTCCGTTCCTCGGGGCTATTCTGCCGAGTGCTGCTTTCTTATCTGTCAGTCTGTATCTGCTGATTAAACGACGCTGATTCAGGCAAAAAAAAGGGGTCACCGGCAGGTGACCCCTTTTTTATTGAGCCGGATATCAGAACGTGAACTCCATCCCGCTAAGGATGTTCCAGTCATCGATACCCTCTCTTTCCAGCCGTTTCTGATACTGTACCCGCGTTGTCATTCGCAGATTATCGGTAATACTGATGGCCGCATCGGTATTCAGTTGCAGGCTATTTCCGCCACGACCGGCGCTGAACAGGCTTTGTGTCTGCCCGTCACTAATGACGACCTGACGGGCCGCCCCCGGGCGCAGTATAACGCGGGCATCCGCTCCCAGGCTCACACGCCCCAGCGTCATCCGGTAATTCACCCCGACCCTGAAATCAGGCGTATGCTGCATTTCATAGCTGACCCTGGCATTGTCCTCATCAGTAAAGGAACGGATCCGCAGTTGCTGCCAGTGCATGCCCAGTTGCGGAGTCAGACGATGATGACCGTATTGCCAGCCTTTCCCGGCCTCTATCCCTGTCAGCCAGCTACTGGCTACCGGTGTCGCGACTTCTCCCCGTAAGCCGGTGCTGACATGGCTACGAAAGCGGGTATAAGCGAGAGGGATTTCCAGTTGCCAGCCATTATCGTTCTGCCAGCGTAACAGGGTATTAATGCTGAGAGTATCCGCACTGCTGCGGCTGTCGCCATCTGCGGCAGAGGGCTTGACTGAAAGTGAGCCTTTACTTACTGCCAGACCGAATGTGAGTTGCTGTTCCCGGGCTTCGGGAGAGCTCCAGCGACTGCCCATCATCCAGCCATTGGATTTCGCGGTGGAATCATACCCGTAATTTGTGAAATTTCCGGCAGAATGATAGCGCTCATTACTGTGATATCCGTAGACAAAAAATGCAGAGCGGGGATCACGTACGCTGTCAGAAAACATTTGCTGTAAATCTTCACTCAGGCGGGAAAAGGCCCCGGGCAGAGAAATATAGGCGGGGACCTGAGGCGTTGTGGCTGGCCTGACCGGCAGAGGTTCCTGCTCTTGTTCCTGTTCCTGGCCTTGTTCCTGCTCAGGCTCCGGGTCGACCGGAATGGTGTTTCCCTCACTGTCGAGCAGGATGTTTTGTAAACGATAATCCCAGAACTGATTGCCTTCACCGTCAAGTAAGCGTTCACTTGCACTGGATTTCCCGGGGGCAAACGCATACAAACCGTAGGCCCAGGCACCCCGGGCCACATATTCGCCGGCCAGTTTGACGCGTTTTTCATCGGATTCGCCACCGACCTGTAATACCGAGATCCCCTCATTATTATCAGCCCGCTGATTACCATTACTGTCTGTATCCTGCCAGTCGGCCTGTGAGAGGATGCTGATAAGCAGCGGCGAACTTTCTGTGGTATTCAGGTCACCGGAAATAAGTAAGTGGTCACTGGCATCAGGAGAATACCCGGCCCTGAGGATCACACTGTTATTTTCACCGGCCGTCAGGGAGTTCATTTTCATCACCGAACTTTCGCCAGCAGAATAATGCAGCCCGGGATAATAAGTGACATCTGCATCCCCGGAGACGTCTGAGAAACTGCCGGCCCCGGTGAGCAGCGTACCTGACTGCAGTGTCAGTGCCCCGGTCACCCCGGAAAGGACTTCCAGCTCTCCCTGACTGACGGTGATACCGCCACTATTCTGGCTATATCCGGCCAGTGTCAGGCGACCTTCTCCGGTTTTCAGTAAAGACCCCTCACCACTGAGATTGGCATCAATCCGCGAAGCCAGTTCACCGGCAGTACTGATATTCTGGCTGATATCTGCAAGCAGTTGCGCGTCTGCCCCGTCCAGTACGGTCGTGCCTTTGAGTGTACTGCGGGCTAATAAGCGGAGCGTGGCGTTATCCGCTACCCGGAGGTCGGTCTCTACAGTGGCGTGCTCTGCCAGCGTCAGTGAACTGTTCTCTGCCACAAAGGCTGTTCCGGCAGTGTACTCTTGCGGCAGCCAGTCATCGTCATAGAGGACATTAGCGGCATGTAACACCTGCTGTCCGGATAACTGCAGGTCACCGGTACTGACCTGTAGCGTCCCCAGAGTTGCTCCGCCGCTGAGTAACCAGCTCCCCTCGGTGGTCAGATTGAGTGTCCCCCCGGCGTCTTCGGACCCCAGTGATCCGGCAAAGGTCTGCTGATCACCTGACAGGATAAGTTCGGAGGCCTGCGCTGCATTATTATTCAGCAGGCGTGCACCATCATCATTATGTTTTATCTCGCTGAATGTCAGCGACTGTCCGTTCATATCCAGTGTACCGCCACGGTAGCCGAACTGAATATTTTCGCTGTTGATCTGCCCGGCGCTGCCGAGCACGACGACCGGCCGGCCACTGACCAGTGTGATGACGGAAAAAGCCTGGCGTTGCCCGTCACTGTCAGCCTGCTGATTCAGAATAACTGTGCCGTCCCCGGTATTTAATGCTCCGGGATTAACGCCTGTCGCATTCACCAGTAATGTACCGGCCCCGATTTTATGAAGTGCATCATCCGCCTGCCCGTTCACCTGCCAGTCGACAGTCATACCTTCATCGACTTCAATACCGCCGCCGACCCAGCGGGAATCCTCGTCCTGCTGACTGACCACCTGGTAATTCCCGGAAAACTGCAGTTTTGCCGCACCGTGATTGACAGACTGCTGCAAGACAATGGTGCCGCCGTCACCCTCAAACCGGAGATCTTTTGAGGCATCCAGTTCATCATTACTGGCTTGGGACGGAATCAGACTGTCCGCCACTCCGTGCCATGACCATTCATTTTCTCCCTGGCGAATGGCATCGGCAGACCAGACGATATCCCCGTCACCTGCCGTATCGGTAACGGAAGGATCGGTATTCTTCGCCAGGACGTCGGCGATTTCCTGGTCCCGGAGGTACAGAATATATCCGCGCAGGTTATAGGGGGCTGTACCGGCACCACTGGTCAGAACACCCGCCAGACGCCAGATTTTATCGACATTATCGTAAACCAGCATCGGGCTACCGCTGTCTCCGGACCTGGACATGGAATCCAGAGGCTGTACCGCCGGGTTATCGGGCGAGTAGTTGTACCAGCGTAGCCGCCAGCTTTCAAAGGTCGGGTTCAGGATAGTCCCGCCGGTTTTCCACTTGTATGCGCCGCTCAGTTTGGTCAGGGTTTGCGTTTCAGCATCGACCTGATATTGCGTACCGGAACCTACCCGGGTGTACCAGGTATAACGGTCTTTATTCGCCGCCAGCGTAGAACCTTTTACGGTTTCCAGCGGGGCGGCTTCGGTCACCACTTTATTTAATCGCGGGACATGGAAGTCATGGGTTGTCGAATTATTCCTATTAATTAATTTATAGCTTGTTTTAAATTTCGCATTATTTCCGAAAGAAACGGTCTTATATCCGCCATTATGTCGCACGCCGACAACATAAGAAGGGGAAATCAGGGTGGCATAGCCGGAAGAATTAACCGCAGAAAAATCCGGCATCGGATAGGATAAAATACCCGCCACACTGCCATCGGTTTTAAAAACAGAAATATTTTCAACGCCGGGACGGTATTTCCCCAAATTTTCCGCAAAGTCCCGATATTCCTGAACAGGAACATCTTCACGCATAACACCGGCGTTTCCGGGGAATGGGCTGAGAGAAAAACAACAGAAGAGAGTCACTGAAAGGGGTCTGTTCAATGTGTATAATCCTTATTTTATTGACAGGGTCTTCCTGACCCTTTCGTGTTTATAACGGATTAATGTAACCTTGTCCAGAGGCGGCAGGTGAGAATATATTCATTATGAGTGATGGTCTGTGAAATATATCCCGGAGTGATAAAGTCCGGGAATTTAACTGCAGGGACATCCTGTTTCGGAAATATTTAACTTCAGGTCAGGTAAATGAGTGGTCTATTATCCGGATAAACAGAGGGAGCTGTGATAATAAAAAAAGTAATAATCCTAATACTCCGCCGACCAGCGTACCGTTAATCCGGATAAACTGTAAATCACGGCCGATATTTTGTTCTATCTGGGCCGACAACTGGTGATCATCCCAGCTTTTTATCGTATCGCTGATATGGCGGGTAAGAAATCGTGCGACGTCCGGGCCTGCCTGAATAATGGCCTGCTCCAGATGATGCGTAAATGAGGCACGTAGTTGCGGGTCATCGCCCAGGGTACGACCGAACCATAGCGTGGCCCGGGTCAGATGTGCACCGGTCACTGAGTCCTCACGGGACAGATCCTGCTGCAGCCAGTCACGCAGGTCATCCCAAAGCCCTGTCGTATAGCGGTTGAAGGTTTCGTCTTCTTTCAGCCAGGTTTTAAGCCTTTCTGCACGGTCCTGCATGTGCGGATCCGTCTTCAGTGACTCAATAAAACGCAGCACCATCCGGTTAGCGCTGTCACGAAGCTGGTGGTGCTGATCCTGTGCCACATCCAGCAATAACGTATCTATTATTGCCGTAACCTTTCCGGCCCCTTTCTCGCCCAGCCACTCTGCCGGAACCAGCCTGGCCATCGTCGGATACTCTTTGCTGAACCACTGACTGATTTGTCCGGCAATAAATTGTCGTGACTCCGGGTTCGCCAGCATTTCTGTGATCTTTTTGATCAGGGTATCCAGCAGTTCCTGATGGCGATTTTCCCGCGTCAGACTCTCCAGCAATAAAATCGCGGCCTGACGGAAATCGACAGTTTCAATGGCCCGGTGGATCCCCTGCTGCATAAAGCGGCGGATGTTCTGATCATTCCCCGCCCGCAGAAAACCGGCAATCAGCTGGCGAATAAGTGCGCTGAGTCTGGCGGCATTTTCCGGTGCACTGAGCCACTGTGCCATTTTTTGCGCCGGATCGTGGCGTCGGATCAGTGCGATCATACTGTCGGTAGAGAGGAATTTTTCTTCGACAAACCGGCCCAGATTATCGGCAATTCGTTGTTTATTGCGCGGAATAATCGCGGTATGGCGACCGATAAACGGCAACGGGATGCGGCGGAACAGGGCGGTCACGGCAAACCAGTCGGCGAGTGCACCCACCATGGCCGCTTCTGACACCGATTTTATTGCCTGAATGGCCAGCGTTTGCGGCAGAAAGAGGGTCGCTACAAATACGCAGGTCACCACGGTTAACAGGCAGAGCGCCAGCCGTTTGGTTCTGGTCAGAGCGGAAATTTTATCCATACAGTCGCCTGAAAAGTAAACAAAAGAAAGAGCCAGTCAGTGACGGCTGCCGGCCTTCAGCATAGCAAGCGGATCAGAATTTTTCCTGCCGGGATCGCGTCGCGGGTTTATGCCGCGTCACCGGAATGGTCACTGCGTTGCTGTAACCGGGTGGTCAGGAACTCCAGAAACAGGGTGATCGCGGCGGACTGCTGACGTCCCGGTAGCAGATGGATCTGCAGGGTGCGCCGGGTAAGATGATTAATCTCCAGATTGCGTAACACCAGCGGATGATCATGATGATCATAAGGGACGGTAAAACGACTGCACAGGGTGACGGCCAGCGGCGTCTGGCGCAGAAAGTGGTACAGGGTCGCAAAGCTGTTACAGGTCAGCGTCGGTTCAATAAAGACGCCGTTCATCTGACAGGAGAGATCAAACAACTGGCGTACGGTGGTGCTTTGATCCGTCAGTGCCACCGGATAGCTGCTCAGATCCTGCAAATGAAAACTCTGGCTGGCCAGCGGATGCCGGGCGGACATCACGACAAGTACCGGGGCGGGCCAGCTACCGGCGATCTGTACTCCGCGCTCGGGGTGCAGGCAAAACTGCAGGGCCAGGTCACACTCACCGCGATGCAGACTTTCCGACACCTGTCGGGTATTCCCGGTTTGCAGATAGAAACTGACCGAAGGGTATTGCTCGCGGAACCGTGAACAAATCGCCGGCAGCAGGTCATAGGCGACGCCTTCCGTACAGGCGATGCGGATAGCCGTACGACGGATGGCGGTCAGCCCTTTTATCTCTGACAGGGTGACTTCCATATCACGCTGGCTTTGTCGCAGACGGTGTTCGAAGAGTTTCCCGGCATCATTCAGCACCATTCCCCGGGCATGCCTGTCAAATAAAGTGACGCCGGCGTCCCGTTCCAGACGCCGTATCTGCCGGCTGATGGCGGAGGTGGCCACAAACAATTGCCGGCTGGCGGCACTTAATGAACCACTCTCGGCCACGGCCAGAAAATAACGAAGTTCGGTACTCAGCATCAGCTTGCCTTATAACGGTGCATGCCGTCTTTTTGTGCAGTTCAGCGTTGCTTTTAAAGCAAGGCTTATTTGATATTTTGATAATTGTGGCAAAGGTGGAGAGTAGCTTAGATTGTCTGAACAATAAAATAATTCTCATAATAAACGCGGACAGACAAATGACAGCAGAAAAAGCAGTAGCCAGCGCCAGTGCCTGGTTTGACAGCGGGGAGTTTAAACGAGTTCTGGCGCGCCGGGTGGCGATCCGTTCCGAAAGCCAGCGCGATGATCGTGATGAGGCCATCCACGCTTACCTGACGCAGGAAATTACCCCCGCGATGGAAGCGATGGGCTTTACCCTGACGCCACTGGCGAACCCGCAGGCCCCTGAACGGCCGATGCTGCTGGCCACGCGCATTGAGGATCCCGCTCTGCCGGTGGTTCTGTGCTACGGGCATGGCGATGTCGTGTTCGGTGACGATGAAAACTGGCGCAGCGGTTTAGACCCCTGGTCGCTGACCGAAGAGGGTGACCGCTGGTATGGCCGGGGCAGTGCGGATAATAAAGGCCAGCACTCGGTGAATATCGCGGCGCTGGAACAGATTTTTGCGCTGCGTGGTGGCAGCCTGGGGTTTAACTGCAAATTCCTGTTTGAGATGGGGGAAGAGATCAGTTCACCGGGTCTGGCAGAAGTGTGTGAACAGCACCGCGAACTGTTACAGGCCGACGTCTTTATTGCGTCTGACGGGCCAAGGCTGGATGCGGAAAGCCCGACGCTGTTTCTCGGATCCCGCGGGGCAGTAAATGTCCGTCTTACGCTGCATGCCCGTGATCGCGACTACCATTCCGGTAACTGGGGGGGCTTGCTGACTAACCCTGCTACCCGCCTTTGTAATGCCATTAGCAGCCTGGTCAATCAGCACGGGCAGTTACAGGTCGCGGCGCTGAAACCCCCGGCCATTACGGACAGTGTCCGTAAAATATTAAGTGAAATTGAACTCCGGCCGGGTGCGGACAGCCCGCAGATCGACCCTGAATGGGGTGAAGCCGGTCTGACCCCGGTTGAGCGGTTGTACGGCTGGAACACGCTGGAAGTGCTGGCGATGACCAGCGGTAATCCGCAGCGACCAATGAACGCCATTCCCGGAAAGGCCACGGCGGTCTGCCAGCTTCGCTTTGTGGTGGGCACTGACTGGGAAAATATTGCGCAGCATCTGGAAAATCACCTGGCTGCCGCTGGCTTTGCGGATGTAAAAGCAGAACTGTTACGGGGCAGCCCGGCGACCCGGCTGGATCCTGACGATCCGCTGGTGGGCTGGGCGCTGGCATCGATGCAGAAAAGCAGCGGCAAAAAGCCGGCGTTACTGCCTAACCTGGGCGGATCCTTACCGAACGATGTGTTTGCCAATATCCTGCAACTGCCGACGCTGTGGATGCCACACTCGTATCCGGCCTGCGGTCAGCACGCGGCGGATGAACATATGCTCAAATCTATTGCCCGTGAAGGCCTGATCATGATGACCCACCTGTTGTGGGAATTCGGTGAAAAAGGTGAGCAGTTAGTGGCAGAGCATAAGGCATACCAGCAGCAGGGGCAGGGATCATGAGCACTCATCCGGCCCGTCAGGCTCCGAACCTGTACAAAACGCTGTTTTCCACCTGTGTCGGTAATGCGCTGGAATGGTTTGATATCGCGGTCTATGGCTTTTTTGCCCGGTATATTGCCCATGCGTTTTTCCCGACCGAAAATCCGTCCGTGTCATTGTTGCTGACCTTTGGCAGCTTCGGTGTCTCGTTCCTGATCCGCCCGCTGGGGGCGATTGTGCTCGGTGCGTATGCGGACCGTCATGGCCGGAAAAAAGCCCTGATGCTCTCGATAACGCTGATGACGTTCGGCGGCGCGATGATTGTCTTTATGCCGGGCTATGCCACTATCGGACTGGCGGCCCCGGTACTGATCCTGCTGGCGCGGCTGATCCAGGGGTTTTCCGCCGGCGGGGAGTTCGGCAGTTCGACCGCGTTTCTGGTAGAGCATTTTCCGCATCGTAAAGCCTTTATTGCCAGCTGGCAGTTCGCGACCCAGGGGGCCAGTACGCTGCTGGCCTCGGCGTTCGGACTGGGGCTGACCCAGTGGCTCAGTGAAACAGAAATTCAGCAATGGGGCTGGCGCATCCCGTTTATCTTCGGTCTGCTGATAGGGCCGGTCGGCTGGTATATTCGTCGTCATGTACATGAGCCGGAGAGCTTTGTCAGTCAGCAGCACGACCATTCGCCGCTGAAGCAACTGATGGGCAGCCAGCGTCATCTGTTAGTGCTGGCGATTGGCCTGATGGTGATCTCAACCGGGATCAACTACATGCTGAACTATGTACCGACCTACGCCACGAAAAACCTGCACCTGGCCGGTAAAACGGCCTTTACCGCCACCCTGCTGGCCGGGGTGATCCTGACGGTTGTGACTCCGCTGGCCGGGCTGTGGGCTGAGAAAGCAGGGCGCCGTCCGCTGATGTGGACATCGCTGGTATTACTGCTGATCACCATTTATCCGGCCTTCAGTCTGGTGGTGAACCATCCGGATGCCAATATGCTGATCCTGCTGGTGGGCTGGCTGGCACTGCTGAAGTCGGTCTATTTTGCGACCGTGCCTTCGATGATGGCCGACCTGTTCCCGGTCAGTACCCGTGCCAGTGGTATGGCAATCAGCTATAACATTGCGGTGACGGTGTTCGGGGGCTTTGCGCCGCTGATCTGTAGTCTGCTGATCAGTGCTACCGGGACCAGTCTGGCTCCGGGATACTATCTGATGGTGCTGGCGGTCATGAGCAGTGTTGCACTGGCGTACACCCGGCGTTATCAGCATGCCTGAGATGTAAAAAAGCAGAGGGGGCCATTGATGGCCCCCTTTTTGTGAACGGGATTTGCGGATTACTTCCTGCCACCAAACAGACTGCCGAGCACGCCACGCAGGATCTGGTTAGTGACCTGCCGGGTGGCGGTTTTTGCCATGGTCTGAACCACACCATCGTGCCGGCCGCCCCGTGGCCCGGTATAGCCGAACAGAATTTTCTTCAGGCCGTCGATGACCGGATTTTCCTCACCTGCGGCACTGCCTTTTGCCGCAGGCGCATGGCTCTGATCACCTGCCGACTGTATCCCTTTTTGCAGCAATTCATAGGCGGATTCTCTGTCCACGACTTCATCGTATTTACCATACAGGGGAGAGTGGTTGATCAGGCCGTTACGTTCGTCGGCGGTCAGCGGGCCCATACGGGAGCCGGGCGCAATCACCATCGCCCGTTCGGTGACGGACGGGCTGCCTTTTTCATCCAGAAAAGAGATCAGGGCTTCGCCGGTGCCCAGGTTACGGATGGCTTCTTCCGTATCAAAGGCCGGGTTAGGGCGCATTGTCGTGGCCGCCGCTTTTACCGCCTTCTGATCTTTCGGGGTAAAGGCCCGCAGGGCATGCTGTACACGGTTACCGAGCTGCCCCAGTACCGTTTCCGGGATATCCGACGGGTTCTGGGTCACAAACCAGACACCGACCCCTTTGGAGCGGATAAGACGCATCACCTGCTGGATTTTTTCCAGCAGCACGGCCGGGACATCATCAAACAGCAGATGGGCTTCGTCGAAGAAAAACACCAGCTTCGGTTTCTCTGCATCCCCGATTTCCGGTAACTGCTCATACAGTTCAGACAGCATCCACAGTAGGCTGGTGGCATACAGTTTTGGCATCCGGTAGAGCTTTTCGGCGCTGAGGATATTAATGATGCCGCGTCCCTCTGCATCGGTACGCATCCAGTCACGGATATCCAGCATCGGCTCACCAAAGAAATACTCTGCCCCCTGTTGTTCGAGAGCCAGCAGGCCACGCTGGATGGCACCGACCGATGCTGTACTGATATTGCCGTATTCGGTAGTGAAGGATTTTGCGTTATCACCGATGTATTGCACCATCGAACGCAGATCTTTGAAATCCAGCAATAACATGCCGCGATCGTCGGCAATCCGGAAGATTATCTGTAACACGCCGGACTGAATATCATTCAGGTTCAGCAGTCGGGCGAGTAACAACGGCCCGAGGTCCGACACTGTGGCACGGACCGGATGCCCTTGTTCACCGAAGATATCCCACAGCACGACCGGGTTGTCCTGCGGCTGCCAGTCGGTGACGCCGATGTTATCCAGCCGGGCCTGTAGCTTTTCGCTGCTGACTCCGGCTTTCGCAATCCCACTGAGGTCACCTTTTACATCGGCCATAAAGACCGGGACGCCGATGGCAGAAAAAGATTCCGCCATTTTTTGCAGGGTGACCGTTTTCCCGGTGCCTGTCGCGCCGGTGATCAGTCCGTGGCGGTTGGCAAGGGCCGGAAGCAGGTTCAGGGTCAGTTCCCGGGTGCGGGCGATGAGTAAAGGTGCAGTCATTCGATGTTAATCTCTGGGGTTAGCGTGAGTCTTTTTATCATCTCACTGTCGGTGGTGATGATCCAATCGGTGTTATCTTTTACACCGTCGGCCCCGGAAGGACGGCCTTCACAAGGCTCTCCGGCCGGTGTTTCTCAAACTATAGTCAGAGACACCTGAAAAATATACCCGGTTTCCTGCAGGGAATTGACGGGGGCTATCACGATCTGCACTTTATCAATGCAGCCGTCCCGCGGCCGGAGCAGGAAGCAGCAGGCGTTAAAGGAATGGGATCTCTGTCAGCAGGATGGCTCAGCGGGAGCCATAATATCCCTGTCGATCCGCGACACTAAGCACGCGGGTACCGTATGAAGGCCCCGCGATGCCGGGGACCGGATTCAGCTCAGATGAGTGGCAACGTCCAGCACACCGTTAATCACAAACTGTACGCCCATACACACCAGCAGGAAGCCCATCAGACGCGAAATCGCTTCAATACCGCCTTTGCCGACCAGACGCATAATCGCTCCGGAGCTGCGCAGGCATAACCACAGAAGGAGGGCCACCAGCAGGAAGGTGATCACCGGAGCGACATGTAACACCCAGACCGGAAAATCCCCGCTTTTCACGGTGGACGCGGTACTGATAATCATCGCGATGGTGCCAGGCCCGGCGGTACCCGGCATCGCAATCGGCACAAAGGCGATATTGACCTGCGAGTCATTAGGCTCAGCGGCTTTTATCTCTTCCTGCTTATGCTGTACCTCCAGGGTATCGTGAAGTTTCTGCACCGGGAAAAGCATCCGGAAGCCGATAAATGCCACAATCAACCCTCCGGCAATACGCAGCCCGGGGATAGAGATACCGAAGGTATCCAGCACTGCATTTCCTGCATACCACGCCATCATCATAATCAGAAAAACATAGACTGAGGCCTGGAATGCCTGACGGTTGCGCTCGCTGAAATTCATCCCGCCGGACAGGCCGAGGAACAATGCCACGCTGGTTAACGGATTGGCCAGCGGTAATAATACCACCAGCCCCAGCCCGATAGCCTTAATAAGTTCCTGCATAAAACCCTCGAATGTTCAGAACACCGGGGACCGCTGTTTTCCGGTTACCGGCAAGGAGACTCAATAAGTCAGTTTTTCGCCTGCGCGGGGCACAGTATAGTGTGATGCACAGTGCGGGCAGGAGCGAAAGTTGCTTCGACACCTAATGCAAAACGGTAACAGAAAAGCGTGAACAGAGCAGCAAAGGGATAAAACAGGGGGAATAAACTCAGTGCAGGCAGGGCCTGCACTGACGAGGGATCACATGCCGAGGTATTTTTTACCCTGATCGAGAACCACGTTACAGGCTTTGGTTTTCAGTTTTTCACCCATCGCGGTATTGCTCAGGTTTTTCAGGCTGATTTGCTGATTATTACCGGTATTCAGCAGACCCTGAAGCCCTTCCAGATAACCGGTCTGCTTCTGTTGTGCGCTGGTATCCGTCAGGCCCAGTTTGCTTTTCAGCTGGTCGGTGACTGAAGAAACATTATTTTTTACCAGGTTGTTCTCTGCACAGTACTGCAGGATCCCGGTGGCGTTGCTCATACTGTTGGAACTCACTGCTTTATTACCGCCAGCCAGTAAACCGGTGATAGAGGATAAGGATAAGCCGCTTTCAGCGCCGGTACTTTTACCGCTGGTGGCTGAAGAGGAATCCATGAGATCCGACGCTGTGCTGCTCAGTTTATCCTGCCAGCTTGAAGCACAGGCGGAAGCACTCACCAGAGCGGTAATCAGGCCCATAGCCAGTAAAGGGGTGCGTGTCGATTTATTCATTAATACAGCCTCATTTTGCTTATCTTTTATTTCCGGTACTCAGTTTAGTCTGTTATTGCTTCGGATTAGTTCCTTTTTTCTGTTCCCCTGGCTATCGCGCGGCAAAATAGGATTTCTTCCCGGGCATTACCGCCGGGCCCGCCAGCAAACACAAACCGCCCGGACGTACTCCCGGGGCTGATCACCGGCCACTGCTCGCTAAACGGCTGAAGCCCTTCGGGCCCCGTATTGCGGGACGGAATGCCCAAAAACCGGGACGTAAAGACCAAAGACCCCGGACATATCAGAGATTATTGCTATTCCGGCAGGACAAAAAAGGGTGATAAAAGGGGGAGAGCGATGCCCATCCGGGCCTGTAACGAAAGCCGGAGTGTTTGTTTTTCCAGCGATTAACGCGTTACCTAATGGAATCATCTTGCACCCGCCACCACTCAGGGTATAATCCTGTTGTTTTCCGCATACCCTTCAGTGCCGAAGTGGCGAAATCGGTAGACGCAGTTGATTCAAAATCAACCATCGAAAGATGTGCCGGTTCGAGTCCGGCCTTCGGCACCAATAGTATGCAAAATCAAGTCACCCAAGGGTGGCTTTTTTTGTGCCTGGGATCCAGTGGTATGTAAGGCTTTGCCCCGCTTTCATGCGCTTTGCCGTTCAGAGTGGTTTAATCGACCGCGCAAGAGATTGCCGGTGCGGTTGCTACGGTGAAAAGGCAGCATCGTGCTGCGCTCGAACTCAATCGCATTGCCGAATTACTTCACCGTATTGATCATTACTCCGGCAGGTTGTTAACCCGGCTGGCGGTTGAACTCACGATCCGTTCAAGCGAGCTGCGTTTTGCCCGTTGGGCAGAAGTGGATTTTGAAACAGCTATGTGGACGATCCCTGGTGAGCGTGAACCCTTAGAGGGGGTCAAACATTCATAGCGTGGTTCAAAGATGCGGACGCCTCACCCGGTGCCGCTTTCAAAACAGGTGCTGGCGATCCTGAAGCAGATAAAACAGTTCTGTGGCGAACATGAGCTGATCTTTATTGGCGATCATGATCCGCGTAAGCCAATGAGTGAATATACCGTAAACGGTACGCTACGGGTCATGGGATATGATACTAAGGTTGAGGTTTACGGCCACAGCTTCCGTACAATGGCCTGTAGTTCGTTAATTGAGTCAGGTCTATGGTTGAAGCATGCAGTGTAGCGCCAGATGAGCCATATGGAACGCAATTGGGTGCGGGCTGCATCTATCCATAAAGCGGAATATCCGGACGAACGCAAGCTGATGTTGCAGTAGTGGGCTGATTTTCTGGATGCGAATCTGCGTCGTTTGACTATGCGAAGATCAACCGGGGTAATGGCGTGTGAGTTGAATACCTTTATTTCCCGGTTGATGTTTAAATTAAAAAGACCAGCCAGCCCGCTTAGGACTGGTTAGTCACTATATTTTTTACCGTTGTTATCAGAATTCTATATGGCAGGTACAGAGCCGCCAGGCAAAAAGGATATCTGCAATAATCCCTTGAATGTACATATGGTTGCGAGCATCATCGCAAACATGTGCTCATGGATTCTTCAACGTAATGACCTCTGACAAAACTCTAAAGCAAGCGATATCAAATATTACTATTTGGCGCAAAGGTGAACAGCGTGCGCCACATAAGCCATTATTGCTGCTGCACGTCCTCTCACGCTATCGGCAGGGTCATGATCGCCTGTTTAACTATGGTTCTGAAATCTACGAGCCCCTGTTGGATCTCCTGGAACGTTATGGACCGCAGCGCCGTGACCAGCGCCCGGACATGCCGTTCTGGCGTCTGAAGGGCGATGGCTTCTGGGAACTACAAAACGCGGAATTGTGCTCAACCAATGGTAGCCGCCAGCCGCCCCGACGTGAACTTATAGAATATAATGTCGCGGGTGGATTTGATGCCGATAATTTTGTGTTGGTGGCAAAAAATCACAGGTTAATTGATACGCTGGCACAGCAGCTTCTGGAGGCGCATTTCCCGGCCAGTATTCAGGAAGATATCGCTGACGAGATGGGTTTTGATATTCGCACCTCTCTCCGTCAACGCGATCCGAAGTTCCGCCAGATGGTGCTACGTGCTTACAATTATCAGTGCGCTATCTGTGGCTTTAACATGCGCCACGATAATGCGCCGATTGCTCTGGAAGCTGCCCATATCAGATGGAAGCAGCACCATGGCCCTTGTGAAGTACCTAATGGCCTGGCATTGTGCGCAATCCATCATAAAGCGTTTGATCGAGGCTCGATTGGTCTGGATGAAAATATGCGTGTTGTGGTTTCAGATGCGGTTAATGGCGGTGGGATGGTGCAGCAATTGTTCCGGGATTTTTCAGGGAAGACGATCGCGCTACCACCGGTTAGGGATAACCATCCGGGTGAGCAGTTTGTGGAATGGCACAGGAAAGAGGTGTTCAGAGGAGAGCATTGATCGGGGGTAGGGCAGGTATTTTGTATGTGATATATAAATTATTTAGGTGGCCAAATTCACTATGCGACTACAGTGGGAAACGTTCAGCCGGAAGGGTGTTACGCCAGCATTTGCTGTAACGCAAATTTTTTATTCACATTAGGCGCTATCATCACTGAACATGGCCTTTAATAAGGAAATTCAGTGGCTTTAAACGGAAAATTTATTCTCAACGGAGCTGAGGTGGCCCCTTTAATCTTTCCCGGCGTGGGAACATTCATGGCGTTTTCCGGCAGCGGTAGCTATATGAATCACCCTGGATGTTCAATGTATCCTTCTCAAGGGCCGGTCCCTCCAGGCAGATACTGGATAGTTGACAGACCACAAGGACGTCTGATTTCTTACTCCCGATTGAATGAAGTAAGCCGCGATCTGATTAATAAACATATCTATGGGGCACATTTCAAACATAGCGAATGGTTCGCCTTGTATCCTGATGCGTGGGGGAATGTGAATGACGGAATGTGGATCCGTAATGTATGGCGGGGCCATTTCAGGTTGCACCCGGGCAGAATATCGGAAGGTTGTATCACTCTGATGCATGATACTGATTACGGACTTCTGAGAAATGCTTTACTTCGAACAGCAAAGGTTCCTGTTACTTGCATGAAAGGTATGATGGCTTACGGACAAATAGAGGTGATTGCTAATGATTATATCAATGCCAATACTTGCCCGTAGGTTGCTAAAAACATTCATCTTTTTTTTTGTTGTTTTTGTTATCGGAAAGTTATCATCACCTTATTATTACGATGTAATAAGCATTAATACCGCCAATGATATTTCAGAATTTATACATGGGAATATTTATGCTGAAGAAGTAGATAACATTTATTTCTATATAAATTTTTTAATAACAATTTTCATTTCTTTATTTTTCTGTTTTTGTTTGTCAAGATTTTTTTCGCTTATCATCAAAAAATGGCGAGGATAGTTACTCATAAAATGCGCCGCGTGTAGCGGCGCATGGCTATTACCCAGCCGTGAGTCTTTCGTTCCACGCATCAGAGAATTGGACGTTCCCATCAACATAACGCCAGGTTATTTTCTCATACTGAAGGCTTGCAGTTTCAACATGATTTATCTGTGAGCTTGATGTTTTAACGTTAGGAACTGATGTATTAACAGACGTCACTTTCACGTTTTCCAGGGTGATTATGTAATAGCAAACCTCTTGACCGGCATCGTTTATCTGATAAAACCGAATTTCTGCACTCTTCAATGTTTGACCAGTAGCCACAGCCCGCTGAAAATACGGAGACGAACTATCTATCTCTTTCTCAATCATCATCGCTGAATGCTGACGTGAGCCAGTAATTTTACCGTTCGCGGTGTCTACTGGCAGGGATAAACCATGAGATAAGCCAATAATCTCTATACTCCCCTCCCGATCCTGCACATCAACAGAACCTTTTATATCTGCGCCGCCATCGTCTTTTAGCCACATATAAGCAGGAACTGGCATTTGTACATCCTTTTACTTAGGTTGTGTGATAATCCCTTGATTTTATGCTGGTGAGACAAAGTATAGTTTTGGCGTAGATCAATCATTGAGTTCAATATTGTGAGATCGCATTGCCATAATATTAATAAATAACCTTGCACTATTACGGTTTGGATTTGGTGTACGGAACCGAACCCAGAGAACTGTCTGTGATGACCTTCCCCCTTTATTCAGTACCGTTGTAAAGTAGAGTTTTCGGCCTTTCTTTTCCTTCCCAAAAGAGGTCATTCGTTATGAAAAAGACACGTTATACCGAGGAACAAATCGCTTTTGCACTCAAACAGGCTGAAACCGGCACTCGCGTCGAGGAAGTCTGCAGAAAGATGGGGATTTCTGAGGCGACGTTTTACAATTGGAAAAAGAAATTTGGCGGTATGGGCGTGACAGAATTGCGCCGTCTGCGGCAACTTGAAGATGAGAATCATCGCCTCAAACGCCTGGTGGCAGATCTGAGTCTGGACAAGGAAATGTTGCAGGATGTCATCCGAAAAAAGTTCTGAGGCCGCTCCAGAAGCGTGAGGCGGTGGAATATCTGCTGGCGGCATACCGAATCGGTGTACGCAGGGGGTGCAGTCTAATGATGCAGAGTCGCACAGTGTATCATTACCGCAGTCGTCGGGATGATCGCGCGATCACACAGCGAATAAGAGAGATTGCTGAAACCCGGATCCGTTACGGCTACGAGCGTATTCATATTCTTCTGCGCCGTGAAGGTTGGTTGATTAACCGTAAGAAAACACACCGTATTTACTGCCTTGAGGGTCTCAATCTGCGCTCGAAGCGCCCTCACCGACATGTGACGGCCAGACACAGGAAAGGAAGGCCGCAGGTACTTGCTGCAGATCAGTGCTGGAGCATGGATTTCGTTGCTGATAATCTGTTCAACGGGCGTCGGATCCGGGCGCTAACTATAGTGGATAATTTTAGCCGGGAATGTCTGGCGATCGAGGTCGGACAGGGGTTACGCGGCGAGGATGTGGTGGCTGTCATGGAACGATTGAAAGGGTCACTGGGGCGAGTCCCGCAAAGGCTGCAGACGGACAATGGCAGCGAATTTATCTCGAAATCGATGGACCGGTGGGCGTATGAAAATCAGGTAACGATGGACTTCTCACGCCCCGGAAAGCCTACAGATAATGCCTTTATCGAGTCATTTAATGGAAGCCTGAGAGATGAATGTCTGAATGTCCATTGGTTCTTATCTCTGGAAGATGCTCAGAAAAAAATTGAACACTGGCGGCAGGAATATAACCATTTTCGTCCGCATTCTTCGTTAAATAACCTGACTCCGGCAGAATTTGCACGAAGTCATCAAAAAGGCCCAGATCTCTGATTTAGCCTGGTACGGATATTGGGAGGGAATCAAAAAGGCCCAGATCTCTGATTTAGCCTGGTACGGATATTGGGAGGGAATCA
>ERZ794949.122-NODE-122-length-30048-cov-156.564998_pt1 | contig 30048 bp, 18 predicted proteins | sample MGYA00511363_ERZ794949 | MGnify/ENA primary metagenome ERZ794949 (study PRJEB30137, sample SAMN04331402) | food metagenome | isolation source: T1 must sample point D1 replicate B | place: Australia: South Australia ...
AAAACGATGTTCATTAAAATTGATGATTATTGAATAAACCAACCAACATAAACATGTCTAATACGTCTAAATTGGAACGTTACGTTCCTAAACCTGGTGAACCTGCTTTGCCACCGCAACTATCTGAATTTCAAAATAAAACATCCGCGGAAGTACTAGAAGAATTGAACAAAATGCCATTTTTTATGAACTCTTTGCCAACAGATATCGAATCTGACGAAAACTTTCAAGCTCTTGAAGCTTTAAGAGCTATGAACTACGAAGGTAATCCGACTGATATGATAACAAACTTTAAAAACCAAGGTAACGATTTGTTTAAGATAAAAAACTACAAAGATGCAAGAACATTTTATCAACGTGGGTTGGACATTGATGCTGAGAATTACAATCCTGATGAAGACACACTTGAAATAGAAGAAGGTGCTCAACCATTTGACATCAATGAATTTAATTCTATCAAATCAGTTGTATACAGTAACAAAGCCGCTTGTGAATTATCTTTGAAAAATTATAGAAAATGTATAAACGATTGTAAGGCTTCTCTAAGCATTGATAGTAAAAACATCAAGGCTTTTTTTAGAATGGCTAAAGCATTTATGATGCTAAGGCTATATGATGAGAGTTTGGAAAGTATCAAATTTGGTTTGTTGTTGGACAAAGAAAATAAATCATTACTAAACCTTTTGGGCACAGTCAATGAGAAGATATTAGAAATTGTCGAAAACAATAAGAAAAATGAATCCATTAGACTTCAAAAAGAAAGAAAGGAAGGACTGTTAGAAGCAGCCCTTGATTTGAGACAATACAAAAATGTCAATACAAAAGGTGAATTACCAATGCCGAATGAAACACATTTAGAAGAAGAAGATGTTGTTGATTCCCAAATGATTTTCAGTGCAACTGTTATGTTTCCAAGTCATGACTCCTTTGATTCCATAGCTGATATCAGTGAATTATCGACTCCTCAAGAACTAATAAACATATTTAACTCAGCCCCAGAACACGTCGTAGGGGATGAGCCAAAGTACTCCATTTTGGATAGACAAAATGCAGGCAAAGATGTCCAAGTGTTTATGGAAACACTTGATGGTGGGTTAGTAAAGGTAAGTAAGAAGTGGACATTTAATAAAATATTGCAAAACCAAGCTCCTATAATCCCATTGATCAATAAAGGCTTAACTGTATACTTTGCTTCTAGCAAGGATACTAAATGGATAAAAGAATGGAACAGGGAAATGGCATTAAGCCAAAGGTTATAAAGTATGATTTTGTTTATATATTTACTCTAATATCTTATCAAGTTGACCTACATTTTGTATTGGTCCGAAAATACGTGTAGGATCTTTTGTTTTGTCTCTTTGTTGTGATCTTATCAGGGAAAGTAATGAACTGTCCGCAGCCCAATCTTTCATTAATCTATTTTTGGCATCTTGCTTGCTATCTTCAGTATCACTATCTGAGACAATCTCGGGCAATGTTTCGTTTACATAGTCGTTGTTTAACTTTCCGATATCTCCTAGTCTCTGTCTGTGATCTTTTAAATCTAGATCATAAAGTACAGAGTTTAGTTTGGTTGGTGATTTGAAAGGCGATTTTTTTATATCTTTGTTAATTTCCTTATTTTCCTTTTCATTGACTTCATTGTGACCTTTTAAAGGAATATTAATCTTGTTTTTAATCACTCGTGACGAAGAAACAACCGGCTTTTTATCAACAAAACTTTTTGCAACTGGAATTGCTCGATCAACTACTTTAACATTGGCCGGTGTAGAAAAAGTTCCTCCTGCTGAAAAATCAACAACATCAGTCATACCATTGGTAGGACTTTCAATCTTTTGATCTCTTTTAGCAGCTCCTTTGATCTTTGCATCTATGCTTCTCTTAGGGGTTATGGTAATTTTTTTAGTATTTATTTTTATAGGTGATTTTTTAAGCTTTACTGGAGATACTCTCTTTCCTGTAACTCTGGCTCCACCATACCTCATTGTAGACGCAACTGTGCTCATGGATGTCAATCTATCAAATACATTGCTCTTTGAAGTTGTACTCAAAGAGACTTTTTTAGCCTCATTATCATCAGTTTCCTTCAATGGTTCTAGATGATGTTCTTCTTTGTTCATATTTAAATGCTTGTTGTTCATACTTATTGAACCAGAAGGCAATGGTTTGAAATAGCTACTAGCTTTTGTAGTTTTGCTTTTCAAATACCCAGAAGGAGCAGCTTCCAAACCCGAAAGTGACGGTTTTCTAACAATACTTGGTATGACAGCACTTGGCTTGGCTATGTTACTTACTTCATGTGATGGTTGTTCAGCAGAGGCTTCAGCACTACTTTTTAAAACACTTCTGAATATTGTTGATCTATTGGTATTGCTAACAACCTTTTCAATTTTTGCCGATAGCTCTTCTTTGTCCTGCTGTAAAGAAAGACTTTTGTTTGGTTTTAATGAAGGAGACCTGCTACTTTTATTGACATTCTTAGGTGTAGGAGATTTATGTAAACTAACAGGACTCTTGCTCCTAGTCTTTGGTTTATGAAGTCTTTCAATAACATCGTTTTCTGCAAGTTTTTCTCTTTTTGCCTTTATTTCCTGTTTATAGCTGTTCATCTCATTTATTATATATTCCGGTATTTTATTGTTTTCTATAGAATCGTTTGAGAGTTTTGTATCGAAAACTGCGGTTAACTCCTCAAACTCATGATCATATGTTATCTTGAAGTTATTCAGCTCTATAAGAGTCTTGGTGGCAATATTTGATACATCAGAAAAACTTTTTATGATATGCTTTGTTGTGTTTGAGTACTGATAGAGTGTAGAATCATCATTCTTGTTGAGTTTATTTGATTGCTTTGTTGCATACTTCGCAAGCCAATCTTCTTCAGCCAAATCCATTTTTTGAAATTTGCTGTTTTTCTTAAATGACTGAATAATAAAGAACTCTACCTGGCTTATACAGTTTATGTTTGGTTTGGTTAAAGAAATGGTATGATATTGATTGCAAAGCAGTTGAACAAGTTCAAGATCACAAAAAATGTATCACGCTTTGAATAAGTAATTTTCAAAAAAAAAGAACCTAAAATTCGCTGGTTGAAATTATAAAACTTCAACCAAAAGTGAATGTTTCACACTAGGAAATCAAACAGTACACGTGACACACGCGTAAAACTGACAACTACATAAAATAGGATCATTCAGCTACAATATTGTAGTAATAATGGTTGATATCTTTAAAATATATAAGAGGTAAATTATTTGGCAAACAATTGGAACTCTTCAGCAATGCTAACAGAAACTGAAGCTAATAAGAAACAGACAAAAGTGAAAATAAAAGTATTTTTCAAAGCATAGTGGAAACAAGTTTTTAAAACAGGTTTGACCCATTCAGCAGCAGTTTTAATATAATCACTTGATTTCTCAGCATTTTCAATGATCTTCAAAATGGACTTTTCGGAATGTTCATCGCCAATCAAAGGATAAACACGCTTTAATAACTGACTATGTAGAGTTTTGCTGAAAATCAAACCAGCCAATGAAATACCAACAGTTGAACCAGTTGATCTGAAGGCATATGAGATGGAGGTACAAGCAGCTTGATCTTCTTGTGGGACAGCAGCAATCATGATCAACAAGTCAACGGTAATCATAACAGACATGGCAAATCCTGGAACAACCAAACATAGGTATTGTTGCCAAACGACAATGTTTTCATTGATGAAGACTAATCTCAAACAGCCTAGAATACCAACTACACAGAAGGCCATCAAGAACCAATAGTATTTACCTGTTCTCTTCATATAAATACCTGCACCCAAAGATCCAAAGGCTGTAGAAAAGAAGTTTGGAGTCAATCTTAATCCAGTTTCAGTAGTTGATAACTCTAATATGGTGGTCCAATACATCGGCAAATAGAACATACAAGTAACAGAAGTGGCCATGCACAAAAAGTTTGACCATGCTGCACCAAATACAGATCTATTCTTCAAGAAATGGATTGGCAAAATAGGTTCCTTTGAAGTCAATGATGTTTCGATTTTGATTAATAATAGCAATAAGATGATTGAAATCAAGTACACGGTATAGCTACCACCGTAAGAGAAAGAGAACAAAAATGCCATCAAGACAAAAGAACCAGTCCAGTCAATGGCTTTCAATTTTTGGAAATTTGTCAATCCAGTGTATCTTTTGGATCCACTAGGCAGTTTCATAAAGATGATGATCATTAATAAACTCATGATGGAAATAGGAACCTGAATCATAAAAGAGAATCTCCAGTTAAATTTATCATTTAAAATCCCTCCAATAACACCACCTGAGGCTATACCAATGGCATAAAAGAAATTTCCAATACCTTGATAAAACGCTCTATCCTTCAATGAAACAAGGTCTGAGGTTGTGATAGTGGCAACTGAAGTTAAACCAGAACCACCTATACCTTGTAGAATTCTACCCCAAATCAGTTGAGAGAAGGTATTGTCCTGCTGACCACATATGAAACAACCTAAAGCAAAGATGATGTTACACACAATTAAAACACTCTTTCTGCCGTAAATGTCACTTATTTTTCCATATAGCGGTTGTACAGTGGCAGAGGACAATAAGTAAGCACTGACAATTTGTGTGATTTTATCCAAAGCATTGAATTCAGATGCAATGTGAGACAATAAGGTGGAGATGATGGATACATCTAAAGCAGCCAATAAAATACCTAAGTACATGGATACCAAAATTAGTGTTTTTTGATATTCAGCCATTTGATTTTCTTCAGGAATAACATCGTCAATCTTATCGTTGGCTAAAGACCCATAAGTTGGTGGTGTAGCATTTTCTAAATCGTTGGACAACAAATCAGTTTGTTGAGTAATTATTTCTTCATTTGACAAAATCTCATTGATGACTAAACCAGGAATATCATTGGTGACATCCTCATATTGAGATTTAATGGTTCTTACTGACTTTACAGACTCCATTTCTGGTAAAAGAAAACTTTGGGTTGGGTCTATTTTGGTTTTTGCTGTATTGATGTTAGAAGTGTTTATTAAAGAAACGTTTTCACTATCTTCAGAAATACGACTGTCATTGCTTTTCAATTTTTTCGGATTTTCGTCCTCGTTATCTATTGATGAAAGAATTAACTTCTTAGCTCCGGACTCGGTATTTTTTTCATAATTATCCACTGTTTTACCGGTAATAGTATTATCACTGGTTCCTGTTGTATTTGATGCTTCATTGACTGGCAAAATCTCCGGTGAGACTAATTCAGATGTAGTGGCAACTGGTTCAGGACTCTGTTGCTTCAAAGACTTTTTGCTGGAGTTTCTTTGATTCTTAGTTCTTCTTTTTGATGATTGTTTGGATTTTTTGTTGGACTTCTTAGACATTATGTAGACGTAATGAATTCGGTGTTAATGTAAAATTTGAAAACCAAAAATTTATTGGTTGTTTAAAATATCTAATAGATTAAAGTTTTAAGCACTAAAAATGAAGTTTAAGATATAGAAATAATAATAATTTTTTTTTTTTCAATAGAAAGTTAAGTCGATGCAGTTTATTCTTTATCAACTGTATGGATCTTCCAAAAGTATTGCTATAATAAAAAAAAAAGAAAAAAAAGAAGAAGATATAGGTTTATAAATAAGAAAACTTTCTCTTGTTATTTAAACAATTATTACCTAATATAAGCTATCTGGTTTGGTTTGCCTTGTTTTTAGAACCAGTCAAAATGTGAAATTTTCATGTTTTCTATGGAGAAAAAAAAAGTCCTACAGTTGAAACATCAAACAAATTCTACACGGTAAAAAAAGGAAAAAAAAAAAAAAGAAAGAGTTGCCCTGCTGATTTGAAGCTTAAATAGGATCATCCTTATGTACTCTGTTTTAGATTAATTTCATGAGCAAAAGTTGCCTCAAACCCTCTTATGTTTTCTATGTTTTCAAAATGCATGATGGCAATATCATATTGAAGTTTATCCAATTTTAATTTCTCATGATTCTTACCAAGTTTGATTTTCAAATCATCATCCAACTTTTCGTTTCCAATATGCGCTTTTTTCACTTCTTCAAACTTGGTGACAAAATCTTGTTCATTCAAAAGTCCGTTATCAAGTTGTTTTTTAAAGTATCGGTGATATCTCGCAAGAATATCAAAGTATTTGGACGTTTTTGTGTCTTCAAGAAGGGTATCCACGACATTTTTTTGTTTGACTGGATATGTATTAGCCATAGGCTTTCTAGGAATGTATTGTTTGTTTGAATATGCTTGTTTCTGTTCATGATGGTGGTCATTGTAGTAAGTATTTGATTTTTGGTATGGTTTTTTGTAATAAGTGTCATTATTGCTGTTATAACCTGAGCCTTCGTAATAGTTAGCACCGGATTTATTATTGTGATTGTAAGCTGTATTATTTAAATTGTTGTTAAAGTAAGTATTTCTAGATTGGTCATAAGTTGGTCTTTGATTATATCTGTTGTTTGCGAAGTTTTTCTTGTATGTATTCGATTCACTTGGCTTACTTCCGGTGTAATAGCCTCTATAAGATTTCCCGTTTTGATTGTTGCTTCTGTTAGCATTGCTGCTATTATATGAATTTCCGTTATTCATTAGCAATAAATATATATATATAAGTTCTTTGGGGGGAGATAAATTTCTTCGATAAAAACAATTTGAATTCAATTCACAAACCAAAAACAACGAAAGGTGAAAAAAAGGACATTTCTTTCAGCTTCATGGGGAAAGGATTTTGTATTGAAAATCTTATACATATCCAAAATAGGAAAAATTAAAAAGTCACCCGCCTTAGAGAAAAAAAAAGGCTTTAATTCATTATTTTAGTCTATTTAAAAAGAGTAACTATATAAAACGTTTGTCTTTATCTTCTCTATTGACCCAGTCCATAAAGTCTTTGACAACTAAATTACCCACATGATTGTTGTAGTCAGTTTGATAATCTTGCACACATTTTGATAAATTGTTATTTAGCACCAATGAAAGAGGTTTATAATGTTTCAATTCTTGTGATAATCTGAACTCAAATAGCCTTTTGGCTATCATATCCATGTTTTCTATGTGGTCAAAATATTTCAGTTCCAGTACTTGTAGGTTTGGTAATATGTTCGATTTAAATATCTTGAAGAAGTTTTCTTGTAAATTTAAACATTCATTCAATGATATACGTTTAAGGTTCATTCTTACGGAGGGTGTTTGAGCTATCATTTGCCATACACTATACTCAGTAATTTTAGAACCAGACATGGCAAATGTTTCTAATTTAGGTTTTGACATTTGTAAAGCATGCAATATATTATCAGACAAAGAAAAGTTACTTTTAAAATGATCAAACTTATCTTTATCGAATGTATTTTCATTTTGAGCAGGAGAGTATAGTAGTTTTCTATTTAAATTCAAGTGTTTCAAGTCGTATGCATTGGTCAAGCATTTGTAGATTTGATGTTCATTTATAGTATAGCAATTTCTTAAATCTAGCTCTATCAAATTAGAGACGTTTTTAGCATTTATCAATTGTTTAAAGGACTCACTGCTTAAACCGCACATACCCGGTAATTTGATAATTTTTAATTTATCTAGATTGTTCAAGTTCATAGGAAGGGTTTTTATATACCTATTGCTTCTGATTTCTAAATGCACAATATTGTTACAGTTAATATTCAGCTCATTGAATAAAATCACTTTGTTTTGCTGTTGAAGTTGTTTTTTAAAAACTTGGTCACTTCCAAAGTTTATAATTACAGTTTTTGGAGATAACCAAAATTCTTTATTTTTGTATCTATAATAGTCATTAAAGGCTTGTAGTTGCTTATAATTTTTAATAACAAGCTTATTTTGTTTATATTTTAAACCTAAAGAATAAAATAGTTTGTTCACACCAATGATGTGATTCGTATCATATTCTTTGGAATAAACAGGAGGCAGACTTAGAGGATCTTCATGATTGAAGGTAAAAAATAGAATTTTATCTAAAATGTCCGGTGTATTGAATATGGAATGCGATTGACTAGAATTTGAACTCTCCGGTAATAACTTAAGAACATCAGAACTTTTTCTGCTTGAGCTTAATTCTAAGCTTAAAAAGTCTTTCTCTATATTTTTGAGGTCATCTGATTTCAAGCTGTCAACCAAAATTTGGGAAGATTGTCTATATTCATTATTTTTACAAGGAGTATCGATGTATCTATCACCAATGTTTCTAGATCTAACCAAAGGAGAATTGAAAGTAGATTGAGGAGAAGAAACAAAATCTAAATTAGAACTTGTTTCCAAGTTTTGAAGTTGTATCTTTTTTTTCTTGATTGGTGTGGTTATTAATGGTTTATCATGATTGTAGATATGCTGGTCTTCATGGTTATTATACATTCTTGGCGAACAATTTTTTATAAAACGATGCAGGTTAAAGAGACTATATGGAATATAGAAAGAACTGGATTGATTTTATAAAAATTAAAAAAAATTATAAAAATATCTTGTTAAGCAAAGGATTCTTCTCTGAATGGGAAATAACAGAATAAAGAAAGAAATTAAACTTATAGAATCTATAAGAGTTTGGTGTTTCCTTTATTGAGAAAATGAATAAAAAAGAGAAAGTTTTTGGGGTTTTTTTACTTTGAAATTCACTTTTGAGTGCCATTCACAAATTAAATATTGAAATGAGGTCTTTTCATATATATATATAAATAGATTTACTTTGAATAATGCTATTTCAATTCATAAATTTAAATTCTAGAAACTGGTACATTTCTAACTTTATTTTTGGCACTTCAGCCATTGGTTTCTGCTTTTTTTACCCTTAGGGGCTAAGCATCGTATTCAGCGCTATGCAATCATATCCTAATTAGGAAATATTTTGCTGTAACGCTACATAATCAAGTTAAAAGCGCTGAACTACTTGGCATATGTATTTTTTCACCAAAAAAAAAAAAAATAAACAGCGCAAAATGGCTTATCTCCGATTGCAAGTTATCAAATGTATGCATTTTAAATATAGAAACAACACAATTCCAGGAAACATACAGAAACTATGCATTCTAATCTCTTCTGATTTCTCTTTTTTTTCGTCATACATTTCATTGATTAAATGAAACAACAACAAAAAAAACGCTGATGTAAGAATTCAACAAAATCATTTGAATGATGATAAAAATCATAGTGATTAAATGAATATCAGCCACATATTCTATCAGCCATTCGTTCTCCCCGTGGTCCATATGGGAGAAAAAAAAAAAAAAAAACTGTGTATAGAACAGACCTAATCTAGTTTTTCCCCCTTCTACAGAATCGTTATCTACTGCGAAGATTGAAAAATAATCTATTTCCATAGCGTGGGGATTGTTGATTATACCAGCCTAATCTCGTTTCTCTGTCTAATTAAGGCATACAGAAAAAAAAAAAAAAAACAGGGGAAAGAATGACTAAAAATCCTAGATAGTACAAAATTACACCTAGTCCCCGCATTGTTTTTTTTTTTTTAGATTGTATCCACTCCCAATTATATGAATATTTCCTACCTATATTCATGGTCGACTATGTGATAATGAAAATGTTACTCCACATTATATAACCTTTTTTTTTTTACTATTATTCACCTTTTTGCCGTACTAGTTATTCTACTAATATTATTTTCATCTTTAAAATTCTTCCATCTATAGAAAAGCAAGCTAAACAAAAATAGATATATACTTTTTTACAGAGAGTATTTTTATTTCAATAAGGTTTTTTTTTTTTAAAAAAACAGTATGAATTAAAGTTTAATATAGAGCTGTAAGACGTAAAACCCAAAGAAAATACACTATTAATTATCCAAGTAACAGGATTCTACCTACCTAATATATATCCAAGAAAAACTATGAACTCATACAATTATATCAACTGGAAAACGGTGCCAACAGAAACCTTAGACGTTTCCAATGAATCTATTCCAAAAAGAGCCATGAGCATATCCTACGCTAAAAAGGCAAACAACAACAATGTTTCAAAGGTAAATTCCAATAAATCTTCAAATAACGTGGAATATAACGAAGAAAACCACGTTTTGAATAAGGACAATGCTCAAATATACAACAATATAGAAGTTGAAGGAGAAAACCTTTTCAATTCTGTTTCAAGGCCATTATCTGAAGTTTCTGTTAATAAAAAACCAGATATAAATAAAAGATTTTCTACAGAAGAAGCCAAAAGGCTTTCAGTTATAAGTATGCAGCAACCAAACTCAAACGATGATAAAAATCATTCAAACACAGCTTCTATTTCTCTAGATTATCCTTCACCTTCAAATAACCTTAAAACATCAGCATCAAATAACAATCTAAAGTCTTCTTCACAGAATTATTTAGATTGTTCTGGATCTGAAAGAAGCTTCAGCTCTTCAAGCAATACAAAAGATTCTGAAAACACAGTAGACCCAAGTGCCATAAGAAGACAAATGTCTATTAAAAGACGTTCAGTCATCAACTCAGATGTTTCAAGATCCACTTCTAACACAGCAGCTGAAGTGGACCCTTCGGTTCAAATTCCAGCAGTTACTGCTAAGAACGGCAATGCATTTGTCCCCTTCATAAACTTTACTGCAAGTCCTAGCACTAACAACTCAAATCACAATACTCCGGTTAGCAGAAGGTCCTCTTTATTGGCTTCTGGTGATGTTTTATCTATGAAAATGGGCAAACTACAGAGAAAGTCATCTGCTTCATCCACGGCTGATCAAAAATTAAGATTAACAAAAATCAATGATTTGAGATCCGTATCATCACGTTGCTTAGAAAGCACCCCTGATAACGATGACATAATACCATTTACAAACTCAACGTTTTATAAAATTCAAACAGCTTCGAACCATTCACAATCTGATTTGGAAATGGATCCTCTAGATACCAGAAGTATCAGTGAAAAAAAAAAAGAAGCACAAAGAAAGAAAGAAAATTGTGAATCAAATTCAACCGAAGATAGTAGAAGTAATACAAATGATATGGAATATATTATTAAATCAATAGCGGAAAATACCAGGGATCAACTTAGAAGAAGCACGGTTATTTCATCAAACTCACAGGGCTCAAGTAACCAATATACAGATTTTCCTAACAACGGTCTCAAACACGATTGTAATAACGATGATATAACTCCTAATCTTGTGGGATTCTCATTTGTCAAAGGAAACGAAGAATCATCCAAAAAAATAAACCTTAATGAAGCTGGTTATTCAGATGAGGATTTTATTAATGATAAACAGTTTAATAGTACAAGAAAAAGTAAAAAACATAAAAAGTTTGATTATGATTGGGTAGACTTGTTCTAGAATTATAATAAATATTATGGCTTATGTATTATGGATAATAAAAGAATGCAACTAAAAAAAAAATGTATATACCAAATAGTTGTTTAAAACACCATTAAATTAAGAACCAATACTATCATCCCTAATGTTTTTTTGTTAATTTTTTTTTTTAATGTCTTAAACATAACTCAATACCTTCTTTAAAGCTTCTTTGAAGTTCGGCATGTATTCTTTGTTTTCCTTCCATATTTGTCTATCCAACTCTTTTCTTCCAATATCTAAGTCTATATCCTCAATGTTCCAAAAGACTTTAGGTTTCATTATTACTTGATAAGCAATGTATAAAACAAACAGAATTAGCAAAGACAAATAATCAACTATAAAATCCTTAGTTTCCCATGAAACAAAATTTGAAAATCCTGAAAGCAAGAACAAACACAGAGTGGAAGCCGCTCCATAATAAGCCGTAAATGGCTGGAGTGGAGATCTATATGGATATGCCTTTGAATCTCTATCCAACAAATCAGGTCTTCTTTTAACAGCATAAAAGAAACGTAAAAAAGCAACGTTCATAAAAAACCACATTATGACTGCGCCTTGTGTGCCCATCTGAACCATTCTATTCAAAGAAACCAAAGAACTCTTATGGATACCCAAAAGCGATAAGAACCCAAAACATCCACAACTTAAAACGGCTACATAGGGCACACCATACTTGTTGCATTTTGAAAATATCTTAGGTGCTTTATCCTGAATGGACATTGAGTGTAAAATTCTGCTTGAAACATAAAGTTGCGAAGAAGCAGCACATAACCCTATAGCTACAAACAACGCATCAATGACCTTTGCCAGTTTGCATAAACCAAAGTTGGAAAATACTATAATCCATGGTGATTGCATTGCGGTAGTTTGTGAATCAAAGTTTTTGTATGAACTAATCGATCTACAAGTATCTAAGTGCAAAGCATTAAGAACGGTTTGAATCTGAGTTTGAACAGAATTTTCATCAATAGAATGACCATCATCTCTGTATCTTAGTAGTCTTGGATCTCCGCTGTATAGCAGCAATGCAATCAAAAATATTGAAACAAGATAAAACAAAATTACCCTTATGTAGATTCTTTTAGTTACTGAAGAAATAGATCTTCTCAATTGAACGGATGACTCAGCTGCTCCCACATACCCAATTTCGGTACCAATGTAAGAATACAATGCAACGGTACTCGAAGCAATGATTTGTAATATCACTCCACCAAACCCCTTGACTCCGTTTCTTGCACCAAAGCCCATGTCTTTTAAATCAAAGGTAGGTCTAAAAGCACCAAATGTTATAGATGGTTCTGATTTAATGTCTTTGCTTGAGTCCCAATACCGGAAACCTATATACGAAGACGAGAATTTAGATGTTTTCACAGCTCCTGCATTCAGAATAATCATGAAAATTATCATGCCCACAATGATGATAATCTTAATCGTTGAAGTTATATACTCAAATTCTGCATATACTCTAACATCCAGTAGATTGATAAAAATTATGAATGAGGTAAAAAGGACCAATACAGCAGCAAAGTTTCCTCTCGAATCTTCCATAAATTTTTGGGTGTTTTCAAAATACCCCAGTAATAAAGAACTAGCTAATATTTCAGATGGAACAGAAATACAGTATGATATCAAGTAAACCCAACTCACACTAAACGACAAACTAGGATTAAGAAAACGATTGAGAATCCCTGGAACACCAGTGTTCACAGGTAACAGTGCAACAATCTCCCCAAAACACAACAAAGTTGCGGTTATCAAGGTGGCTGAAATGAAAAACCCCAGCCAGGCACCAAAACCACCTGCAATGCTGATAGCCTTTCCACTTTGCAAAAACAGTCCTATTCCAATAGATGCCCCAATACTCAGCATTTGAAGATGCCTCATTCTAAGTTTTCTTTGCAATCCGTATTCTTTCTTAACTGAGGATTTATGAACGGTGTCTTTTTCAGGAATATATTTTTTGTCTGTATTGCTATTAAGTACATTTGTGTGAAGATTTTTCAACTCAAAATCTCTTTCAAAACGCTCATCATTATACTCACTGATAAAGTCCGATGTCTGATATATTTTGTCGTCAATTTTATTGCATGACTTGAAATTGAGTATACTGTTTGCATCATCAAGTATGATTGTTGGTGGTCCACTTCCAAGCTTTTCAAGTTTATGCTCAGGAGGACGAACTTTCTCCTTTTGAAACTTCTTTTTAAAACCACGCATTAGCTTCAATGTCTTTTTGTTATGTTTCATCTTTTTAAAAAATCTTATATCGGGTTCTCTGCTGTAGAGATACAGATCGTTCAATCCCTCCTCTGCAATGATGGGTATATTTAAACCAGTTGTATTAGCTTCAGAAGTTCTGTGTTCCTTGTTATTTCTCTTGGCCCAATCTTCTGGGTTCTCAATGCTTCCATCGTTTAGATTGTTTAAATAATCACGAAGTTTATCTTCAAAAAACAAATATCTTTCATAGCTATCAAAATCTTCAAATGTGATCATCTCATTAAGCGTGTACATCTTGGTTAAAAAAAACTTATCATTAATCAATTGATTTTCATAATCTACAGGAAGTTTTTCCAGAATCCGTTTCTGAAAAGTCTTGAAATCTATGTTCTTATGTTTGTATTTGTTAAAAGTTTCCTGTGATTCTGTCTCTGTGGTAATGTCTTTGTCCAAATCGGTCAATACATCTTCATTTTGAAACATATCATCACTTGACTCATATCTGTTTATGCTCTTGAGTGGTGGAAACAGTCCAGGTGCTTCTCTATTCAGCTCCATCTCATAATTTTCAACGGATTCTTCCTCAGGATTGTTAATGGTTGTATTTTGATTTTTAAAGATAGATGAGCTTGTTGTGTTGATATCTGCAGTTTCCAAATCATTTGAATTTTGATTCATTGGTGGAAACAAATTTTCACTCATATCTTCATCCATCTGTCAAAGATATGTGGTGTATTTTGTGGGGGATTAAACAAGTGTTACTTATTATTTTAAATATTGTAAGTATACATTTTTGTAGGTGAAAAAAAAAAAAAATATTAGATTTCCTTGAGTAGCCGTTTAACGATATCGAAAAGGGTACAATTCATTTTCGCTGTAGAAAGAAATCATTATCAAGTTATATATAAAAAAAAATGTTAGCTAAAACGGATTTAACACTATTAAGAAATGAACTGTAACTGTAGTTAAATTATAAATATCAAATATATAATCTATTTCAAGTTCCACAAAGAATATTCAGGAATATCAATGTGGAAGAATGGGTAATTAATTCCAGTAATGGCATCGTAGTAAACTGAAGAACCAGTCTCGTTAGTTACTAGCAATTGATCACCAGTGCTTTGATGTTCGTTGGAAACGTGATATGATACTACATGGTTAGAAGCAAAGTTTTCATCGTTTAGAGCACCAAATCCAGCGTTGACCAAAGATCTTTTGATCCAAGGAGAAATAATTCCTGAGAAGTGGAATTCAATGGAATCGTCATGAGCAAATCTTCTTACAGCTTTCTTCAAGTCAACTAAAGTAGCAACAGATGTAGTGTCGACTTGGGTAACAGAGGAGAAATCCAAGTGAACAATTTTTAACTTTGGTTTAGAAGATTTTAATTCATTTTCTACTATAGATTCGGTATCTTCTTCATGCTTAGCAGTTATGACAGTGACTGGATCAGCAGGATTGAAGGTCTTGATTTTTTGCCAGGTAAAGTTATTCCAGAAATATGGAATGTCACTAGCATCGTTCCACTTGTATTCAAAGAACTCATTACCATCAGTATCAACTTTCTTACCTTTAGCATAAGTAGCAGTGATCTTATCAAATATGGTGTCATAATGTCTAGTACAATTCAAGTAACTCCAGTTGTCGTTAACTCTATAGACTAAAACACCTTCAGGTGGAGGCAAAACTTCCACGTCTGGATTGATTTCCTTATTGTAAGCATTATTCAAAGGAATCCATCTGGTATAGTACTTAATATTTTGTTGAGGACCATAGATTTCAGAAACGTCAGAAGCTTTTCTTTCAACAGAAGTTATGGTAGTCAATTTTTTACCTTCTTCTAAAAATTCATCTGAAGATACAGAATCGGTACCAGATCCTTCTAAAGGATCAAATACTAATCCATTTTCAGTTACAACATTTGGTGTGATAACTTCTGCTATTTTAACTCTTCCCAAAAATTGTCCTTTAGGGAAAGCACTCTTCAATAACAAGATAGCAGCAGACCAACACATAGCAAAGTAGATACCATTATCTAAAGAGGAAAATATAGTGATCAAAACAGTGATCAAAAAACCAGCAAAGTCCAATGGTGCTGTTTTGTAGAAGAACCAAGTAGTCTTATAAGAAGCTACTAAATCGAAAACAGCACTAATGATGACAGCACATAAAGTAGCACTAGGAATGAAGTAAAAGGCCTTGGTGAAACAGTACAAGGCTAAAAGAACACAAGCACCAGTAAAGAATCCAGAAATTGGAGTAGAGACATTACATTTATGTTTCAAACTAGATCTAGAGAAGGATCCAGTGGCTGGGTATGCATTAAAGAAGGTACCGATTAAATTGGAAACACCAATGGATAGAATTTCTTGATTAGGATCAATTCTATAATCACTGACTCTACCAAAAGCCTTGGAAATAGAAATGTGTTCCAAAACTAAAACTATGACAGTTGCAGGAATTTGCTTGGCAATCTTTGGAGCTAAAGATTTATCGTATGTCATAACACCAACATGTTTGAATCCACTTGGAACATCACCAATTCTCTTGATAGCCTTGGATTTTTTGTTGTGTCTCCATTCACCCCATGAGATTAAGGTAAAAACAACAATAACCAAAGCAATTCTTAAATTGTCAACATAGAATAATATTTGTTTTATAATTAATTGTTTCTTTTTTGACCAGTGAGTCTTCTTGGCTACTAAGGCTGGTGCCTTTTTAGAACAGAACCACTTAATGAAAAGTAATATAGCTAATGGAACAACACCAAAAACAGCATTGATATTACCATCAGGTAAATGTTTTAAAGTGTTAATAATAACTTTGTAGGTAGATGTTTTGGAGTTGACTTTTTTACTGTATCCTAAAAGACCAGGAACTTGACCCCAACAAATATTGACAGCGGAACCAGTAACAAACCCGGTAATGGCAACACTAGAAATAAATTCGGCTAAGAAACCCAATCTCAAAAAACCTATACCAGCAGCAATGGCACCACAATATAAAGCCAATTGAGTGGCAATGATTGGAGCCATTGAATCGTCGTATTTATCACCAAGCTCGGAAGCTACATTGTGAATAGCCTTAGCTGTTTGAATAGAAGCAACGGCAACAGGACCAATACAAACATCCTTTGAACTAGCAAACAAGGAATAGAAGAAAGCACCAATGAAGGCAGAGTATAAACCATACTCAACAGGCAATCCAGCTAGCTTTGCGTAAGACATGGATTGGGGGACTAAACAGAACCCAACAGATATACCAGCGACAAAATCGTTGTATAACCAAATTAATGAATACTTAGGTAACCAGTGAATTAAAGGAAACAAACGAGTTAAGTATGCTTTAATGGCTGATGGTAAACCATTGGACACTTTTAAGTTTTCTTGGTAGAAATCTTTCAAGGTTATAGTCTTTTCATTGTAATCGTTTATGTGTAATCCTTTTGGTAATGATTCCTGAGATTCATCAGCAAGATTATTTTCTTGACCTTTGGAAGACATTATGTTTGTTTTATTATTTTTGGTTATTGCTATTATATTATTTTACTATTTTGTTGAATATAGAATAAGTATAAAGATATTCTCTAAAAATCCGTGAAGCTCTTCTCTTTATATATGTTCTATTTAAGAATTCGATTGACTCAATTGATAATAATTATATGATGTTGTATTTATAATTATTAATGTGTTGATTATGGTTAACTGTGGGGGGATTTAAGTTAATCGATCTTCAATTTTCCAAATGTAGTTAAATTTGGGTTTTTCTACTAACAAATGTAACAACTGTTGTACTGCAAATTCAAGTTATGTAAAATAATAGTATTACTTTTTCATTATATACCATTCAATGCTATCCAAAACTACTCATATTACCTAAAAACGTATAATGATGTAATTATCCTAAAATATAAATAGTATATAAATGGTGACTATTGGGTGTATAATTTGCTGCCACATAATCATACAAATCTTACCACCCCAATTTTTTTTTCTAACGTTTTTGTCCATTAACGACTCACATTTAATCAAATCCTTCACAATAAAAAAAGATTCACCACAATTGAAGAATTGTGGGATATGATAATTTTCAATTGTGTCTATAGAATTGTAAATATGGATTCGTATCAGATGCCATATTGAATTTACTCTCTTTTTTTTTTTTTTAAACCACCACAATAAAACGCTACATGCTTTTTTTTTACCACCATTTTTTTTCCTTTTTCGCTTACTGCTCTCGCACACGTGATCAGAAGCCCATATATTCAATAATTAAAGTTTGAATCTTATCTGGGAGATCTGTCACATCATCTAATTCCATGAACTTCTTAAAGTTCATTTTTTCAACGTTTGCAACTAGTAGACTCAGGACATCCGTATTTTCATGAGTTTTGTTTAAAGCGTTTATATTTGGATTGTTAAAAAATTTCTGAGTGCATTCTTTTAAATATTTGTAGATTGTTAAATCCGTTTCCATACTAGTGTTGTTAATGTTGCTAACATTGAAATGCTTTTTTGATAAGTCAGTAATCCACGTGATAAACGTCTCATGAGATTTTATTTCTTTAGGTAAAAGCTCAAATAGCATAGTCGTGGTAAAACAATCTGTTTGGGGACTATGGTTAAAAAAACATTCCAAATTATTCAAAAGCAGATTACAATCATTGAGCAATTCATCTTCGATTAAACAACTGAATTCTTTCTTAGCTTCTAGCAAAGCAACAAAATATTCCACATTGCTTTTCAAAAGATGTAAACTTGATAGCAAAGTAGTTACTTTTTTGGCGTTTTCGTATGCTGATTTGATACTATTAACTAGCTTTTTCAAGTTTTTGGCTGAAAAACAATTATCCAAAAACGAGACTGTGGAAGCATCCACAGTTCCATATATCAAAAAGTCAGATAAACAGTCAAATATGTTACCATTTTCGGGATATTGCCTTTGATTAATGATATTCAGCCATGCATCCTCAATTTTGGAAATAGACTGTCTTAATACCGAAACATCATTTTCTGCTAATTTCACCGAATCTATCAGTCTACGTCTCAAAGAAATGTAACTCCACAAGTCAAATATAAATAGATTATCTTCATTGAAACTAAATTTATTAAAAATACCACTAGCTTTGTTTTTATTTGTGGTAAAGCACATATTTTCAAACTGAATGCATGCATCTTCGGCATTTTTTGAGGTAAATATACTGACAAAAAAAAGGTCTCCGTAGTCTTCAAATTTGTCATCATGGAGCCATGATTTACCAGTAACTGATTTAAGCATATTTGTGTGATAAATACTAAATAAATCTTTGTCTTTTTTACCAAAAGGTAGTGCTTTGCTAATTATGTCATTGGTTGCATCAAGTGCAAGGTTATCATCATGCTTCAAAAATTGATCATTCCAAGGAAAATCAAGATCAAGCTTTAATTGTGGCAAAACAGGTTGACTGTAAGAAAATCCAAATGATGTATCACAAACATTAGTTATGCCGAGTTTTTTTGAATGCTTTTGGTAGTGTATCAATGAACAAGTTTGTAAACCTATGTGAGAGTCCGCAGTGATCAAAGGATCAGGTATTTCATACACAATGTTGTAATTTTCAGTTGTTAATACCAAGAACAATCTGTTTTTGTGAAATTTTGGATGTTTTACAGTAACCCAACTATAGTCTATAAGTTGCTTTCCCAAACTCATGTTGGAGTCTTCAAGCGGCACAACAAAAACAGGTTTGAAACATTTTGTAGATGTGTCTACGGGAATCCCAGTTCTGCAGCATATATTTAAATTTTTTTGTTTGCTTCTTGATGACCCTTTTATCAAAGCAAATGTCAAATTTGTGTTCACCAAACAAACTTTAAAAGATATTGTACTCGATGAGTTCTGAATATTCGGAGATGAAACAGCAAATAATATTTGTTCTTTAAATTTATCTGAAACTGCAAACCAATCATCAATAGAGATCATTTTGGTTATACACTTTTGTATGCTTTCTTTCTAGAAATTATCAAGATAACTTGTGTTTGCTTAGTTTTACATAACTTAAATCTTTCAAAATGAGTATTGATAAGCTTTGTTCACAAAATCTATAAATCCTCACGTTTTTCTTCTTATAACAAGAACTCAATAACTGTTTTTTACAAAAACGTGATTATCACGTGTTTTTCTTGAAATATTATATTTGAAAAAAAAAAGTAGATGAATTAAAACGTAAAATTTCACCTTATTCTGGATTGGTAACATAAATTTTTAAAATATGGATTAATGAACACCAACCAAACCATTTAAGAGAAAGGGCTATAATGTTTAAAAAACAACCTAATTTTAAAACTAGTAATAATATTAAGTCGTCTGATTTGAAAAAATTGAACAAAGACATCATCGGCAACGTTTTACTTCTTGATGAGTTACCGGATTTAATTACAGATGAATACACCATTGATAATAAATCTGTTCAAAAAACACAATTTGAATCAACAGTTAGCAAAGGAATAGTATATTCAGCAACTGTAAAAAACAAAGAATCAGAAGCGACTTATAAAGTACCAACATGGGTACAAATTAATTCTTTGAGTAAAGATTATAAACTGTTTAATTTTAACAAAACTTTAAAGAAGAATAAACTAGAATTTTTCCCTACGGTATACACAACTTGGCTTTACAAGGATTTAATACCTGTGGTAGTCACCAATAGTTATGTATTGGATGAGATTATAATGGTTAATGGGTCTGATTTGTCAATAAGAGGCTGTGCGTTACCAAACCAATACAAAAATTTTTACAGCGAACCGCAATATATAGATAAACTAGTTAAAGGTACAATTGTGGGTATATCTGATTATAAACAGCCAAAGTTTGTTAAAGCAGTAGGTGTTTTGATGGAAGATGCCGATAAAGCAGGAGAAACTGGTATGATTGTTACTGTTTTGCATACATGGAATGATTTTTTGAAGAGAACTTTTGAGGTCAACTTTGATCCACCAAATGCAGTAAAGGAGATTGCGGCTGATAGCGACGATGAGCAAGAGCAAACTCCAGATATAGAGCAATTAGAAATTAAAGAATCACATGAAGATCCAGATGAAGGTAAAACAGTTCTTAGTGCCAAGGAAGTTGATGATTATTTGAACATGGCTTTGTATTATTTGATAACGCAAAAAGTCAAAGTTGATTTCCCATGTACTGGCTCTAATTTTATTTCACAATTTATATTAAACTACATACCATATGATGCTCCAATAGATCAAATTAATGTAAAGAATTCCACCTTTAAAAAAGCAGCTAAATTGTTCAAGGCTTGGGAAAAATCATCATTAATTAAAGTCAAGACTTCAAAGAATGGAGATGCACAAATTATAGGCATGGTATCAGATTCTGAAACTATAAAGAATAATGATGATTTGAAGTTTTTTATTAGTTACAAACCTTTGATTGAGTCTTCTGCCAAGAAGTCAAATGATAAGAAAAAAGTTGAAAAAATTGATTTTATGGCTGCCAATATATTATACAAGCCAAAAACAGGCGATGCAGCAAGATTGGTAATGTCTGCCGACGAGCAAGACTATTACACCCAAAGTGAACTAAAAGCTTTTATCGATAAGTATATTGCTGAAAATAAACTATTTGATACTAAAACCAAAAAGAAAGTCAAATTGGATGATTGTTTAGCTAAACTTTTAAAATCTAAAGATGAAGAATACATTGATAAAAAAGATATTGCAAATAAGATCTTAAACAATGCATCAGCATTCAACTTTTTTTTCCAAGCTTACAAGGACTCTGAAAAGACTGTTCCAGTTTATCACACGCCTATAAAAACATCTTTATTGAACAGTACTATTTCCCCAATGGAAATCTTGCCAATAATGATAAAGCAAGAAAGTTCAAGAAACAAAATCATCACTAGAATTTCCAACTTGTGGGCATACAACCTAGATATGAAGCAATTGGCAAATGTTTTGAAACTAAAATGTAATGCTTCTGTTACCTTTGAAGAGTTAAAGATGCCTACTTATGCAGCCATTCTTAACAACTTTGAAGATTCAAATGACGGAAACAACATCACTGGATTTACTAAGCTGACTGTAACCAAGAGTGATATTTTAGTTCAAGGTCCTCACGAGAAATTGGTTTTGGAGATTTTGAAGACAAATAACAAAATAAATGTCAATTCCCCTGTTTATGTGAAAACTAAGAATGCCTTGACAGGTAGAAGAAAACATGTCAGTAGTACTTAGGTTTGTAATATGTCATTAACTATATAAATCGGTCATGTGACAAGATGCAATAGCTCTTCTCATATATATATTTTTTTTTTTCACCAAATACAAGTATGGATATTTTTTTTTTTTTTTAAAAAATGTAAAAATTTTCATCAAAGACATAATATGCAGATAGAAGAGGTAAATATGTTAATGAAAGACCAAATATAAAACCAAACATTTGATATATATATAATGCTTTCTTATGGTAGATTATTAACTAAGACACAAGTTTTTGCTAACGCAAGAGTCACCGTAGCAAAGAGAACAAAGACTTTAAAATACTATCCAATTTTAGGACAATCATACAAGAATCCTAAAAGAGTAAAAGAAGAAGCAGTTCAAGCAGCTTTGAAGTCTAAAATGGTGGAATCTATAAAGAATGGTACTTATGAAGAAGAAAAGGCTGAAGCCGAAAGACAAGCCAATTTTGAAAAGTTTGTAACCGAAGCCAATGAAATATATTCCAGAAGAGCCCCTGTTTCCATGATCAAAGTATTGCAAAATATTAGAAACGAATTGGCTAGTAAACAATCTAGCGGTTTGTGTCACTTAAACTTCAAGATAGCTTCTCCTATCAATAAAATAAACATAAAATCTCAAGTCAATTTGGTACACGATAATGGTGAAGTTATCAAAAATAAGAGTTTGGTTTTAGTAGGTGATTTGAAAGAAGTTTCTTCAAAATACCTTGAAGACAAAGAAAATTACTATGTTACTGGTATAGATACTTTGAATCAAATTATTACTGGTGAATTTGATGCTTCTTCATTTGAAAGATGTTATGCATCCACCACCATATCATCTAAATTGGGTGCAGCTGCCAAGATATTAGGTCCTTTAGGTTTAATGCCATCTGCTAAGAGAGGTACAGTTGGTAAAGATATAAATGAAGTCATTGCTTCAAATAGTTCTAGTTTGCAAAGAAAGATAATGATTGATACTGAAGGTCCAGAATTCTTAACTAAAACCGTTCAAATGGGTAATGTCAATAATTTAACAGATGTACAAATTCTAGAAAATGTAATTAGTGTCAGAAATGGCTTGAATAAAAGTATAGAAACACATAACGTCAACAGTAAAAAGAACTTGATCTTCATGTGCTCATTGACTTTTGAATGTGATAAATTTGAACCAGTTGAAATTGAGTATACAAAGAAGTAAGCAAGCATATCTTTAATAGTATAACCTGTATATAATTTTAAAAGAAAAAATTGAAAAAAAAAAAAAAAAAAAGCAGTATTGAAACAACATATTCATATTTACATGATTCTTAAATTTAAATTCTTGATATACATTTTATTTAATAAGTTAGGAATCTTCTACCTTTTTTCTTCTTAGCAGCAAGAATCTTCTTACCAGTGACTGTTTTATTTCTAGCTAGGAATCCGAATTTTCTTTTCTTTTTTAGTCTTGTTATTCTGAAGTTGACCTTTAAAAATCTCTTTGTGATTAATTGTAATATGCTAAAAGAAGGTTGTGGTGTAGTTATGTCTAGAGCATTTGAAAGGGAATTATTTTGAATTGGTTGAAGTTTAGGAATGGATTGTTTAATTATGCTGTTTGAAAGTAGACCAGTTCTGTTACCTACAAGCATAGAAAGTGGTCTAGTATTGGTTTGAGAAATAGATCTCATAAATAATTTATTAAGCATGGGGTTTAATTTGTGTATAGTGTGTTGGTTTTAACTTTCAATTGAAATGATTGTTAATGAAACTCCAATGTGAAGATATATCGAATAAATCAGTATAATAGCAGAACTGAAAAAAGAAAGAAAAAAAAAATTTTTTTTTTTTAATTGAAAACAAAAATAGTTAAACTCCGATAATGTCACGGGACTTATTTGAACGGATATAAGAAAACACGTGCAACACCAAAAAATACGAGCAATGATGAAAGAACCAGAGTAACGCGATATGATCTTTTTTTTTTTTGCATGGGGGTTTACAAAAATAGGAGAGGATCCAGTTCAGCACGTTTAAATGCAGAATCATTGAAAGGACTAATATATATGTCCATATTTGCTTTAGAAGTAAAGAAACAGATGTATAGCTGAACCAGAAATAAAATCATAGAGTAGTTTACTTAAAATACACATATTATCAAAAAAAAAAGTTAGATATAACGTGAAATTACATTCTTTTCAGCACTCATGATGTCAAGTAATGTATTGAATCTACACTACAGCGATGACGAAAACATAAATGATGACGATAGACAAGATAGCAATCAAAGTTTGCGGTTACTTTCTTCAATTTCTCCTTCCAAAAAGAGATTGTCAAAGTTGTCACCAGATAAATTGAACCACGTATCACCAAATAAAAGAGTGCCGCTGGAGCTCAAAAGTAATAATCACATATTAACAAATACGCATAGAAACAAGAGTATAATAAACTCAAAGAATTTAGATGCCAATGCCAAAAGAAAGCTTTTGAGAAAAAACATCACTGTCACTAAAACAGGGTCATTTGCAGCTACCAAAAACACAACAACGACCAATAAATTGAAAAGTTCGGACAATGGGTTGATAAGATATAAAAGTTTAGTGCTGGATGAATTTAGTGAGGCTCGTGATGATGAAGATAAGGAAGAACTGGACAATTTCTGGATAAACAAGAAGTTGAAAAACAGTGCGTTTGGAATTGAGGAGGAAAATGACGACTATCTAAGTCTCTTGGATACACAATCAAAGTCTGTGCAAAAGATGATGAATAGCAACAACAAAATTACCTTGGATGACGATTTGGAATTTGTACCCAACAAACCAGCTGAAACTGATTTGTTTTTAGATGAAAAACACTCTGTATTCACTAAAGAAGACAAAAGAAAATTGAATGAGTTCAATGCGCCCTTTGGTGAATTGCATACGGATAAAACAAAGATCACGCGGGAATTCATGATTATGAATGAAAAAGCCAAGAATAACATAAACGTTGATGATTCGGAATCAACTGATATTAAGAATCCATATAAAACAGAGGAAGTGGACTTTTCCTCATTGGATGCATTTGACAATTTCATCAAAGAGCATAGTCTTCAATCCACATCCGGTTCGGATCATGAAGATAGAATTACAGAACAACAATTTGACAATATCCTAGAAGAGAACGGATATACCATTGGTTCCATAGACTTGGACTTTTAAAATTTTTTTCACCCTTCAAAAAAGGGTAAAAAAATGATGCACTATGTACTGTATATAAAAAAAAAAGCATTTTAAATTCCGTTTATCTCTCATAACAGCATACTGTCACAGTTTCGGCGATTAATATGAGGTGTCCAATGACTATTTCCACATTTTAGAAGAAAATTGCCGCTTAATATTTAGTCGTTAGATTATTAGTTGAATTTTCTACTTTTTTTTAAGAATAGCCGACTGAATAATTTGAAAATAAACAAGAAAAAAAAACGTTCACAGTAATCTACAGTGAAAAAAAAAGGCATATATATAGAGTTTAGTATCTTTGAAGAAGAAATAAACACAGTAAGTAAAGACCCAAAAAACAAAAAAAGACATAGCAATAATATAGATGCTAAGAACACAAGTTAAAACACAATTGAATTGGTGTTTGAGAAGATTAAATACCACCTCTGCCAAGCTATCATTGAAGGAAATCAATCCACATGTGATCGAGGCCAAGTATGCTGTTAGAGGAAAAATCCCAGCCAGAGCTGAAGAATTGAAATTAAAGCTACAAAAAGACCCATCAGCTGTTCCTTTTGACAAGATTGTGTTTTCAAACATCGGTAATCCACAACAATTAGGTCAAAAACCTATAACATACTACAGAAAGGTTCTATCTATTCTACAAGATCCTTCTCTCTTGCAGGTATTGAAAAACAAAGACTGCCCTTCATACATAAAGGCACAATATCCTGAAGATGTAGTTTTGAGGGCCGAAAGAATGCTAAATGACATTGGTTTGTCAGTTGGTGCATACTCTTCATCCCAAGGTATAAAGGGATTTAGGGACAGTGTAGCTAACTTTATTACAGAAAGAGATGGATTTAAAGCTGATCCAAACGACATCTTTTTGACTGGTGGTGCCTCATCTGCTGTTAATTACGTTTTACAAATTTTATGTAATGGACGTAAAACCGGTGTTTTGATTCCTATTCCCCAATATCCTTTATACACAGCTACTTTAGCTTTGAATGATTGTAATGCTGTTCCTTATTATTTGAAGGAAGAAGAGGGTTGGTCTTTAGATTGTGATGGTATCAAGGACATAATCAAAAAGCAAGTTGACGAAAAAATCAAAGTCAACTGTATGGTTGTTATTAACCCAGGTAACCCAACTGGTGCTATTTTAGGAAAAGAAAAAATGGTTGATATCATCAATGTTTGTAATGAAAATGGATTGGTTTTGATTTCTGATGAAGTTTACCAAGAAAACTGCTATCAAGGTGATTTTATTTCCATGAGAAAGGTTTTAAAAGAATTACAAGAAGAACATAAAGGTAAATATGACAACGTTCAATTGGTCTCCTTACACTCCACCTCCAAGGGTGTTTCTGGTGAATGTGGTCAAAGAGGTGGATACATGGAAATCTTAGGTTTCAGTGATGAATTGAGAGCCATTTTCACCAAGTTATGCTCTATCTCCTTGTGTTCAGTTGTTACTGGTCAAGCCTTAGTTGATCTAATGGTTCAACCACCAAAGAAGGGAGATGCTTCTTACAGCTTAGACCAACAAGAAAGAAAAGATATATTTGATGCTCTAAAGGAAAGATCTTTGAAGCTATGGGAAACCTTCAACAGTTTAGAAGGCATTGAGTGCCAAAAACCTGAAGGTGCCATGTATTTGTTCCCTAAATTAAACTTATCTGAAAAGGCTGTTGCCACTGCTATTGAAAAGGGTTTACAACCTGATGAATTCTATTGCTTAGAATTATTGGAAAAGACCGGTATTTGTACCGTTCCAGGTTCCGGCTTTGGGCAAGTACCAGGTACTTGGCATTTGAGAACAACATTCTTGCCTCCAGGTACTGAATGGATCCAACAATGGGAAACCTTCCACAAAGACTTCATCAAGAAGTATTAAATATCTACATATATAAACTCATAAGGTAACTATTGTTCTATAAATACATTGTCCCATGAAGTGTACTTATCTACTTTTTTTCTTCTTAATTCCTCAAAGTCATTAAAATCAAATGTTGTTCCGTATAGTAATTTTTTTGGTAGGCCTTTGCTGTGGTTGTTGTAAGTGACGTTATAATGGTAAACGTATTCGTAGCATTGATCTATGTTTCTGCTTTCAAACTCTTCAACGTTTTTTTGTCTCATGTGTCTGTATTCATTGATTGATACATAAAGTACACCCATTTTTTCATTTATACAATCTGTATTTAAAGAAACAATATGATGGAGTTTATCACAATCTATGGATGTAGAAAAAAATGTTATTGGTGTTATTATGGCGGTGTTTAAAATCCATTTTTTTATAGAGTTGCTAACTCTCAAATCTTCGTCGTTTATATTCATATCAAGTTCCTCTAACCAGGTAAATTGCGAAGTTAAGTCTTTAAAAACAGCAACTTCCTTTAGATCACTCAATCTATAAGTATCGATCTGTACTGTTTCCATATTCCTTTTATCTTCTTTAAATATGTTTGTTATGCGTTCTTCATTTTCTTCACTTTCACTATCATTTTCCATAGCTTCCTTTCTGCAAATATTGCAGCATTGCAAAGCACTTATGACGTTTTGTCTTGTTGTATTGCAAAACTTTTGTATCAAATTTCTATAAAGAGTCTCAATTTTCATATGGTTATTGATCAAGTGAATGTGAAGTATTGTTTCCATAAGTAAAAAAGGGGGTATCACTTCTTTGAAAGTCTTTTGATGTATAACAACTATTCTTTTTGTTTTTGGATCAAAAAATCTTTTGTAATTTAATTGAAGAGATTGTAATTTTACGTATCTATTTTTCATTGTTGTAAAATTATGTAACAGTAAATTCTCTGCTGTTAGTTGATTATGCATAATTAGGTTGTATTCAAACTGTGTTAGATTTTTACCTCTACTTTTTTTTAATGTCGTTAATGCTGTTGGTTTTTCAAAAAAAATATTCTTTTGATATTCTTTAACTAAAGTATCAGTAATATATGGTATATCCAAAGACATGATTCTATCGTTGATGTTTTTATCATTGATGACTTTCCATATTTTACACCTGTCTTTGATGATCTCTATGATTTGATCTGAGGTTGAAACCAAAGGTTTTATCAATAGCTTATGATCTTGAAATAAAAATTTGTTTAGTTTATTAACATTGGTGTGTGTTTTAGGAAGTCTCAGCTTTCTATTTGATGACGAAATACTTCTTGAAAACACCAGATCAGCAGAAACATCTTTGAATGGATGGTTCTCTTTCTCGTCAACTTGAGTGCTTGTATGAATAGTATTGTTTTGTTCTTGAACTAGTTGATCAATGTTTGATGGCAAAATACTGATGTCACCATCAAACATCATACTTTGATCAATGCTTGTATCCATGCTATGATATTGAGACATGTTGAGTCGGTTTATTGCCATATCATCGTGAAAAATTAAAACCAAAAAAAAAAAAAAGAAAAGATGCTGTTTAAGACAGGATGTTTGAAAAAAAACGTGATCGGTCACGTTTTTTTATTTCTTATCAAGATTACTATCTAAGAAGTAAATATACGATACAAAAATACGTTATATTGCCATTACGCTAAAGAAACAAACTGCCTGATACTAGAAAGTATAGCAAAAAAAAAAAAGAGAGTCATCTTTTAAAAGTCAGATAAATTGCATAAGCATATCCAGTGGTACACATCCACTTTTAGCTACACGATCGTACTTGTCCAGTTGGAGATAAAAGTTTGTCTACGGCAACAAAATGCTCATCTCTATCAAGCCCTCTCTTATCTCCTACTCATTAGATATATACAAATAACCCAATATAATAATATTACACTATTGATCCATTTTGTAAAAAAAAATAAGTCAAAACTCCGATATAACTCTATTATTATAAGCCAAGTAAAAACAGTGTATCTATGCTTCTTTTTTTTTTTCTTAGGCTGAGTTCTTCTAGAGAAAAATTTTACTCCTTATTTTTTTTGCCTAGGGTGGTTTAAAAATATAAGACGGAGTATTTAGGTTTCTTCTTTTTACAACTGATTATAAGGGTGTTAACTCTTATATTTATACTACGATATATATTAAATCTTATCTATTGATACAATTAAAGATATAAGAAATTGTTGATAAATCAAAAACCATCAACAAAAAAAAAAAATAATCAAACAGAATATTAACAATGTCTGCACCAGCCTGTACTAACAAAACCTGTGACATCTTATTATGGAAGAACCCAGTCCACACTGGTAAGATCTTAGGTGCTGCTTTATTAGCCATCATAATCATCAAAAACTTAAAGTTCACCCACATTTTATCTTTGACTTACAAATTAGCCTTCACCTTTGCCTTAATTAACCTTGTATCCTCCAAGGTAGTCAAATACCAAGCTATCACCAAATATGTTCAACCAAATAAATGTCCTAATATCGTTGGTTTCGTTAAACCTAGAATTGACAACTTTTTAATCAACTTACCAGGTTATCAATACAAATTCAGAACCTTCTTGTTTGCTGAAAACCCATTCCACACCATCAAGGTTTCTTCTGTTTTATACATTGTTGTTAAGTTATTAAACACCTTATCTTTCACCACCATCTTATTGATTGGTGTTTTAGGTGCTTTCTCTTTGCCTTTAGCTTACAACAAGAACCAAAAGGTTGTTGATGAACAAGTTGCCAAGTTCCACAAATTAGCTGTTGAAAAATTAGAATCTTCTCCATTAAAGCCATACTTAGAAAAACTAAACAAGACTGCTGCTCCAGCCAAAAAGTCCGATGAAGAACCTGTCATTGTTAGCGAATCTGCTGCCAAGACCACTGCTGAAGATATCAACGCTAAGATTGATACTGCTACCTCCACTGCATTTGAAAAGTAATTAGAGAAATAGCATTATATAAATCAATTGTATACTATAAATGAGAATTTTCATTAAAATCAATTTAGATTATTTATCAAATCAAGCTTTCTTTTTTCTCTTCTTAAGGTATTGATCATGATTTGTATTTTTTTTAAAGGTAAGTTTTCCCATTAGTGAATAAAGGGATTCGGAGAAAAGAAAAAAATAAGCTTAAAATATGTGAATAATATCATTGAAAAGAACATTTAATGAGTTATCAAATAACCCAAAAACAAAAA
>ERZ794949.124-NODE-124-length-30011-cov-183.428662_pt1 | contig 30011 bp, 14 predicted proteins | sample MGYA00511363_ERZ794949 | MGnify/ENA primary metagenome ERZ794949 (study PRJEB30137, sample SAMN04331402) | food metagenome | isolation source: T1 must sample point D1 replicate B | place: Australia: South Australia ...
GATGCTCTACAAGGTTACACACTATAAGCTGTCAGACTACATACGGTATATGGAGTAATACGGCTATATAATTTTAAGACTATAGGGTTATAACACTATATAAACTAGAAATTAAATTACTGTTAGACATCTTGTTCAACACCCTTACTGGCTTTTTGTTCCACTTTGCTAGGATCTCTTTCTTCTTTGACTCTACTGCTCTTCTTAGGCACTCTTGCTAACCAATAAACTAAAATTGTACAGGCGTAATCAAAGAAAATGTAAGCCAAAAATATACCATAGTTTCTCCATCTTCTTGAATATTTTGAAGAAACAGATGCCAAAAATGCGTTTGTTGATGAAACTGAACATACCTTACACATCTCTGTATTATTTGAATCCAATAAGTATCCCGTACCAGCAGCTTTTAAGTATGGGTCCAAATATTCCCCACAGCTCATACCAGCTGGCGGAATAATGTCTCTGAACTCATAAGAAGAGCATTCAGCTTTGTTGTTAGCAATTCCAACAGATAACAAACCATCAACAAGGTACGTCAATGGCGAAACTCTATACATGAACTTCCAGAATCCAGGCATTTCGTTAGGTCCTACAAAGACACCATTAAATGCCAAGGCCATCGTGAAACCAATAGAAGAAATATGACCACCAACTTGAGGATCATCAAATGGTGCTGCTACTAATACAGCAACTGAACCTGTGTAAATAAAGAATGCAACAGAATATAAGAAAAATAATCCTGATCTCTCACTCAATTGGCCAGAGTTGGATGCATTTTGATAAAATCCAATTGGGTAGTAGTAACAGAAGAAAGCCAAACATCCCGCTAAAAAATTAGCAGGTATCTCGGCAGTTATTTGAGCAGTTATGAAAGCCAGCCAAGAAAATGTTCTTGATGGTCTTTCTCTAGCTTCATACAAATCTCTTTGTTGCTTGAAAATTGGCAAGTACTGTTGTAAGTATGGATTGAACAAAACTGTAAACATAAATACAGCAAGCATTTGATTTTGAAGACCTTGTAAAGTATGATCAGCTTTAAAAAATGTAAACCCAATGAAAATTTCAGAATAAATGACCAAAAAGAATTTAGACCACAAGTAGAATGGAGTTCTCCAATTTTGTTCCAATACTCTTAAAGAAACAAGTTTATATTGTAACCAGAAACTAGCAGCAAAGGATGCATGAGTATATTTGTCTTCAGTCATCTTAATCTTAGGCAATTCTCTTTCCATTTCAGACAAGGTTCTTTTAACCTCCTTGAATTCCTCAGATCCTCTCCAATCTTCATGATAGTCTCTTAATTGAACAATATCTAACATCCACTCGGCAGGATTGGCACTTGGAGGACACTTTGGAGCACCTTTACTTTCGAAGTATTTGATCATGGTCTTACAACCTTCACCCAAGTCACCAAAATAAGCAGTCTTACCTCCTTTTTGTAAGAACAACAATCTATCAAATTCTTGCATCAAAATGGCAGAAGGTTGATGGATAGTACACAAAATAGCTTGGCCTTGGTTGGCAAGTTTTCTCATTAATTGACAAATAGACCAAGCAGTTTGAGAGTCTAAACCGGAAGTAGGCTCATCTAAGAACATTAGCAATTTTGGTTTAGCAGCAAGTTCAACCCCAATGGTCAATCTCTTTCTTTGTTCAACGTTTAAACCTTCACCCATAACACCAACAACAGCATTGGCATACTTCTCCATATCCAAAATCTTGATAACGCTTTCAACGTATTGTTCTTTTTCTTCTTTAGAAATAGCAGCAGATTGTCTCAAATAAGCAGAAAATCTCAAAGATTCTCTGACTGTGGCCGTTGATAAATGCAAATCTTGTTGTTGACAATAACCAATAGATCTTGGGAATGAGTTGTCTCTAAGCTTACCATTGACTAGAATATCACCTGTTACAACACCCATAGTGACTCTTGAAGCTAGGCAATCTAATAATGTGGTTTTACCTGCACCTGATGAACCCATAAGGGCTGTGATAGACTTTTTAGCAACCCAACCATCCACATTGTTCAAAATTCTTCTGGTTTCACCTTTGATTTTAATGTCGTAACATAAGTCTTTCCAGTGTAAAGTGGCTTCAGATTCACTTAAACCAACATCAGCAGTTTCTTTGGATGAAGATGAATGCTTTTCTGTGTCAAGGGAATAAGCAGAGTTTCTGGAGTCATCGTTGTCAATAATGGCCTTTTCATTAATACCGCTTGGGTCTGCTGGGTTTTCCAAATCTTCAGGATGCATTTTCAAGTACTTGTTTTGCTTTTTGATTTTTCTAACGACACTTTGTGGGAATACAATAATTTCACCTTTTTGTTTGGCAGATTCATTATATTCAGTGAATACTAAGTAAATAACAAAGAAGAACACAGCAAAACCCAATAATACACCAAAGCCTCTCCATTTGTGACCATGGCTGTAACCATACGATAACCTAATAAAAACATCTCCATTGACAAAATCTTGACCAGGCACAGCCCCGACAGCAGAACATGTCTTGTGATCTACGCTTACTGAATTGTAACTGCCACCTGTAGGTACATACTGTGAGCACTCAAAATCTCTAGCGTGGAATTCATTGATCATTAAGGACTCAAACCCGTATTGAAGAGGATTGATCCAATAGATCCACTTACTCCATCCCAACATCTTTGTTTTGGGAATGGCAAATCCAGCATACATAGATAATGCCAATAAGACTACAGATCCCGGAACCATTGCTTGAGGGAAAGATTTAGTAGCAGAACCAATAAATCTAAACAAATGGGACATTACCAAAACACATGTGAAATTCAACAATAAGTAAAAGAAGAAGGGTCCTGGTTCTCTTCTTAAGTTTGCTAAGAAGTAGAAAAACAAATTGAAACAAATATTTGTTAATAACTTGGAAGGTAATTGTGACAAAATTGAAGCACAAGCTTCAGCAGATGGATGGTACATGGCAAGGTTTTTTTGTTTTTCGATAATATTTCTGGCTTCGTAAAGAGTCATGACTTCCAAAAGTGAGGAAAAGGAATTGAATAATATGGCATAAAATAAAGCACCACCTCTAAAGAAGAAAGTCGATGAATCTGTGTGATACATGACCTTGTAGAACATAGAAGCAATAACCAATGCCATTAAGGAGTTGGCTGCAACAATGAATATACTTAAACCCATGTCATTTCTGATTCTGGTGAAATTTCTTTGTAATAGGTATTTTACTTGAAGGCCATAAGACAATCTATAAGAGGAAGAAGGCTTTGCTCTTTTAGATTGAGCAGCAGCATGAGAATCAATAAATGTTTGTTTGGTGTTTTCATTTATGCCGCTGCTATAATTATCAATTTCTCTTAACAAGTCTTGATAATTTTCAGATTGTTTAAAGTATTCATACATTTCTTGAGGGGTATTAGGAATATTGATGCCCTTTTTTACCATTTCTTTATTCAAAATTCTTTCTTTTGGTGAAGTAACAGCAGTCAAAAAATCAGCAGTGGTTTGTCTTTCAGGACAAACATAACCCATATCAATGAAGTATTGTTTAGCTTTTTTAGCAGGACCATTGTATAATTGGTAACCATTGTCCAAGACAATGACATTGTCAAACAAATCATAAGCTTCTTGAGAACATTGGTAAATAGCCACAACAGCAGTTGTATCATTGGCAATACTTGCTGTTTTTAAACATTTAATAAATGATAATGTAGATGCTGAATCTAAACCTCTGGAAGAATTATCATAACAAACAATCTTACCATTGATCAACGAAATTTCACAAATAGATACTCTTTTTCTTTCACCACCTGATACACCTCTTATGAATTCATTACCAACTTTGGTATTTCTTGTGTGTGATAAACCATACATGGCCATTGTTGCTTCTGCCATGTGCGTGGCAAATTGCTCTCTTGTAAGGCCTTTAATTCTATTTCTTGGTGTAGTTAAAAGACCAACACTCTTAAGAGTTTCAAAAACAGTTAAATTTGGAAAATGGATATCAGTTTCTGCTTGATAAACAACATCACCTCTGTAATGACGGTGAATGTCTTTTGGATTTAACCCATCATAAGACATAAATGAGTCTTTAGTCACCTTGAACCCATATGTCGAAGCAGCAATGGTTTTTAAAAGGGTTGTACAACCTGAACCTGGTTTACCCAAAACAACATTTAAAGAGCCTGGTTTTAAAACACCATCCATTGGCTTCAAAATAGTAAACATATCCTCAGGCTTAGTAGGCTTCAACTTTTTGATAAAGTCTTCACCAAACTTTTGTAAAATACTCAAAAATGTCGTTTGGTACATGACATCAGAAGATTCACCGACACAGGAAAGATCTTTGTAAACTAGACCTAAAGTGGAAATCTTATAGTAATCAGGATCTGAACTTTTCAATTTTTGAAGATTCTTCATCCAGTAGTGAGCGTTAAAGTCTGGAGAATTAGGGTCTAATTTAGGGTTGTACTTGTCGTCTTCTGTGACTAGATTCCCATCTTCGTCTCTCAATGGGATGTCATATGTTTGGGTTGAATTGATGGATATGTTGGTGAAAGATCTTGCAAGATCTCTAACACTTGAAACATCAGGCTCTCCAGTATATGAGTCTTCCTGGTTGTCAAGGATGTTGGCAGCAGTTAATTCTTCAACCGAGTTGTCGGACATAACGGTTAATTTCTCTGTAGCTTTCGAACGCTAAATAATTACCCGGTAGCGGTTTTTGGTTGTTGTGCTCCCTTTGTATTTTTCTTATACAATTACTAGGAAAAAATAGTATAGGGTTCTATGTTGTGTGGTGGGGTATTACTAGCGGAAAAAAATTGTATGTTATCTCTTTGAAAGCAAAATAAGCAAAACAATAATTAGTAGTACGATATTAGATTCTTGGTTTATCGGATATAACAGAGTATAAGTAATAACAAGATTAGGCTTGGTATTTACTCCGTTCTTTGTAAACACTTTAGATACAGTCCAGCTTTTAATTCAATATCCATCAAAGACCCATACCCTTATATATATATGTATGCATATATATGTGAACAATTGAAATATGAATAAACAAAAAATTAGGGGACCATACAGATAAAATATCACCTTTTTTATGTGGGACAAAAAACAAGCAGGAGAAATTTCGCCCTTTAAAAAAAGTAATCACATTGATTTTTTAAGAAACAATACCAAGGTTTAATAGTGGATTTCTGAATTAATCCATGGAAGCGTACAATTCTTATTATTATTATTTTTTTTCGCCCTTTATAAGGAGAATGCATGAAGGTTAATCTAAGATACGTATTATTTATTTATATATGTAGATATTAATGGAAACTGAATTTTTGAGGAATTATAACTTCCAAAATCTGGATTTTTTGCCATTTGAAGCAAGAGGTTTGTTTTTGTCTTCAGTTAGTGGTACTTTGTTTAACTCATTTAATCTCAAATTGGACGGCAATGGAGTCTTAATATCTATAATGTTTTGTTTATTGTTATCAGTTTGTCTTTGGAAATCATCGTTTTTGATGAATTCTTTCAATTTTAAATCATATTCTTTTTGTTTTTGAGACTGCCCTTCAGGTTTCTTTCCTAGGGACAGAATACTACCTCTTCTGGAGAATTTGGCATCATCAATGTTTGGTGAAGGAGATTTGCTGTTGTTTTCTTTTACTTTATAAATTAAAACATAAGCTCCACTCATGTTCTCTAAAGAACCATAGAACTTCAAAACATCGCTCTCGTTGATCCCCATGACAGTTTCATCGTCATATATCAGCCAGCCAAACTTTTCATTCTTCACCACGGCTATGTAATGGCCATGAGATGGATCCAAACCCAAGTGGACCACTATCCCCGACAACTCGTAATTTTTGTTGATTTTTTCTATTTTCAAATTCAATGGATATTCCAATTTGTTGAACAACTTAGTCAATGTATTTTCTTTTTCTGAATACTCATATCGTTTCAAGTGTAGGATCAATACATTGGGTATTTCATCTATATTAACGGATCTTTCCGCTTTTACTTTGTCATTACAAGTATCACATTGAAATTTATTGTCGCCTTTTAAGATCTCTTTTGTTGGTGATTCAATCACATTGTTCAATGCCTTTGATATATTCTTGAAATTTTTTGTCACCGGAATTTGCAGACTCAAAAATGGCTCATAAGTATGCTTTAAATTGTTACAAGTCAGACACTTTATTGTATTCTTGTACTTTCCCTGGAAGTTATCCATTACGAAGTTTGTTTCTTTTTCTGTAGATGCACAATATTCATTCACGGAATTCAACAAATAACTCATAAACTCCTCAGCATCCTGGTGCATTCCTCCTTGAAACATTGCATTTGTCTTTTTCAAAGTGTTAAGAATCTCTATAGGTGAAACAACCCCAGTGTTTGACTCAGACTGGTATATGATCTCAAATATTTGCTTGATGCTGAAGTACATTCGTTTGGAATCATCTTCATCCATTAATTTTGTTAAATTCGTGTAATTCGGATATAAGTGGTCTATATTAATAACAGGGCCCTTCAACAAAGCATTCTTCTTTCTCGTATCATTCGTGTGAACCTTCATATCTGATGATTTTCCAATTACAATTTTGTCTGCTTGGATTTTGACATTCAAGTTATTCAAAACAGAATCAATGTTCACTATCTTTATACGGTTGCCCTTGTTTGACGAGCTAGTCAAGGAATTGTGTGTGAAAACTCTTTGCTTCAATGGTGAATAACTATTTGAAATATGGACTTCATTGATGGTCTTGGCTTCAAGAATATTATCTCTGAAGCATTCTATAACAAACAGACATTGAATAATCGAATTCATGTAGCAAGTGCTACCAAAGTTTTCCAATCCAAATATTTTGTCGTTATTTTTTATTAGTGTCTTCATATTTGTATTGTAATCCTGAATTAGTTTCTGTTCATGATCTTTCTGTTGAGATGATATATTTTCATGGATTGATGTATTAGAGCTTGGTGTATGGTGTGTGAACTTGTGTAGTAAATTTGAAATACTGCCTGAACTAGTAACGTTTTCCATGTCTTTGTTCAGACTAGGGCTTGACTTATTCGTCTCGATCAAATCAACTTTCGTGTCTGTTTTTTTTCCTGAATCTGAAGGTGTGTTTGAATTGAACAAATTCAGTTTCTTTACGAATCCCATGCTATAGTTCTATTAAATTGGTTTCGTTTCATGTCTTTTTTAAAAAGATCATGCTTCTAAACTGTTTTCAACTTTTAAAAAATCCAGTTTCCATATACGACCTAAGAATAGCTAGAAAGCTACAGTCCCAAAATCCTTGCTGTAAAAAAAACAACAAAATAACGAGGCGTAAGAGCAGCATAAAATCAACGCATAAAAAAAATTATAACAGCAAATTATGGGCTGAAAGGGGGGGGGGGTGGCCCTCCAGACGGGGGGAAAAAAGGATAGAGGAGCGGGGGAACGGAGAAAAGGAGGTGTTCAGCTCTTGTTTGGAGGCACGTGAAAACCCCCGGGGGTTAGAGGATGATGTGTGTGAGAATACCACGGATTGAACGCATATTTTCTCGTTTTTAGAGCAGATATGAGAGCTATAGGCGTGTTGCAATGGTGCTAGTACTTTTTTTTTTGTTTTCCTTGTGAAATAAGCCAAGACCGTTCGTTGTTTGAAGATCCAGACCAACTTTTTTCTGGCTTATTTTGATGTAGAGTTTGAGTCACGTGCATTTTTACCATCTTTTTTTGATGTTGTGCTCAAGTCACGCGCATCTCCATTACCATTTTTTTAATGTTGTGTGCAAGTCACGTGCGTCCCTGTTGGCTCATTTCAGTGGGGATTCCCGCTATCTACATTTTTGTGTAACTTACATTTCTTCTCCATTTATAAAGATGGCCCTTGACACTACACCAAAATGTCATCCCCGCTACTTGATTCTAAAGATAAGCTTATCATCAAGAATAAGATAACATTCAATGGTAAGCACATTATCTACCTGCATACAGTTCTAGCTTTGTTTGCCTTCATTACAGCAGGGTTCTTGGCCATAGAACTCCATTATTACAAAGTTATCAAGAATGCATTCCATTCGTATCCCAACGAGTGGTTCCCTTCTGTTTCTGCTAGTATAGGTGATCATTTTCCAGAGCGTAACATATTCCAAATTGTGATTGTACTGTGTTCTTTTCCCAGATTCCTTATACACTTAATGCAATTCAGCAGGGGGTTTCCATCTTTGAGTATAATTGGATTTTTGAGAACTGTTTGTTGCGGGATCTTTGTTTACATCACATCTTCAGACAACCATGATGTCCATGATGTAGGGATGATAGGATACATTGTATTGACTATACCTTACTACATTCTGAACTACAAAGCTAATAAAACATCTTTGAAACTGAAGAAAATAATGCATGTCATGTTCTTTGTTACTTTGGTCCCCTTGATTTACTGGTACATACAACACTCAATCAAGAGAAGGGCTGGTGCTTATTCAATATACGCTTATTTTGAATGGTCTCTGATCATACAGGATGTTTTAAATGACCATTTGTATGCACATGACTACAAGGACATTGGATTAGGAATTGTAGCTAGCTAGACTTCATATCGGATATAAGGCCAATGCACCAGGGGTTCTTGTTTCAAAAAATCACCATAGCAATGAAACCCTTTATACTTTTTTATTCATGTGCCCGTTGCTACAAATTTTAAAAAAAAATATATTTATACATATTAATAATGGCACTGTAACAATTGTTTATATATTTGTAAAGTTGAGCTTTATAGAAGGGATAGAAAACCCCAAAAAAACTATATATGAAAGCAAACAGCTTTATAGACGCTTCATCACAAATAATCCAGTCGTTTTTGTTTTTTACAAACATAACAGGGTTGTTGTGTATCATTTGGCACTTTCCCCTTTGGTGGATGGGTATATCAGGTTATGAAAGTATAATTCTGATACTCTTATTGCCTATCATTATGATTTCTTCGTGGATTAAGAAAAATCTAGTAAAGAAGTACTGTCCAACCATTGGAATTTTGTTAATGATCGGTGCAAAGTACGTGGATTTACCTGAGTATAGATTAATTGTTGTTGGTATAGCTTGTTTGTTCCAATCTTTTGCTATTCTGGATCATATCCTAAATAATACTAATCCATATGTTTATTGTTATTATTTCCTAATAGGTTTAGCCTTGTCAAATACTCTTAAGCTGTACTACCAGGGTAACAATCCTTTATGGCCTATAATGAACGATACTAATGGTGGATGGAATTTAAGTGCTTTGGCAGTAGGAATGGTTTACAGTGTTTATATGACAAGTTTAGACCCTGCAGAGGAGAGACCAGAAATTCATGTTTCTCAGAAGACTAGCATATTTGCCAAAATTAAACACGGTTTGATGTTTTTATTAAAAATTTCTTCATTAGGTGCTCTATTATTCAGTACACATCAATTACTTTCTGACTCTACAACAATAATCTATTGGGGCTGGGAAGGCTACAATACTGATGAACCTTTACTGTTTTATCCATGGAACAACTACGCTGCACAATTTCTTGTCAGTTTCATATTCTTTGGTTTGATAATCTTTTATCAAAACACCTCTTTGAATAATCTATTCACTATGAAATTATTGACCATTGCTATACTATCTTCATCTACATTCATTTTGGCCAATGAAGATTTCATCAATAAAAAAAACTTTATTTATGGTGGTATTCCTTACTTTTTGGGTATAGTGCTAAGTTATCCATTTTTGTTTAGCTTCTTATTTGACTCTGCTACATCTAACTTAGAAACTGTTTTGATTTATTCATTGAGTTTCTTCTTCTACATCTTGTTTACTTTAGCAAACATTTGGACAGTTGCATACGCTTTTGTTCCTTATGGTTATGTATTAAGAGAGAGCTTGCCTTTAGTGCTCATTATCTTAACCGCATTTATATGTCTAGGGATTATCATCTCCAAGCCTAAAGTATCAAAATCCGGATCTAACCATAACGATATCAATTTAAAATCTGTAGCAGTAGCATTTGTTTTATGTGGGTTTTGGATAACCAAGTCTTTTTACGAAAATGATCCTTTCAAAAACGGCTTGCCAACTCCACACCATGCAGATGACGAAGTTATTACTGCTGGTATTTGGACGATTCATTTTGGTTTAGACAATAACATGTGGGCCAGTGAAAAGAAAATGTCACGTATTATTGCAGATATGGAATTGGATGTTGTTGGGCTGTTGGAAACAGACACCCAAAGAACACTTATGGGGAACAGAGATTTGATTCAGACTTTGGCTAATGATTTGAACATGTATTACGATTACGGTCCCGGCCCAACCAAACACACATGGGGTTGTGTTCTTCTTTCTAAGTACCCTATAGTACACAGTGAGCATCACTTGTTGCCTTCTCCTGTTGGTGAATTGGCACCAGCTATTAAAGCAACATTGGAAATTGCTGAAAACAAGTGTATAGACGTTTTTGTTTTCCATAGTGGTCAAGAAGAAGATCCAGAGGATAGATACTTGCAAGCAAAGTACATGCAAAACTTGATGGGTTCATCAGTCAAAAACAGAGGTGCAGTATTGCTATCTTATTTGGTCACAGAACCTCATCATGGCAACTATAATATTTACGTAAGTGATGAATCTACCATGAGGGATATTGAACCTAAGGATGATGATAGATGGTGTGAATATATTTTATACAAGAACTTGCAAAAGTTGGGATATGCTAGACTTGCTAGAGGTGACATAACAGACACAGAACTTCAAGTTGGTAGATTCAAGTACATTTCAGAAAATGAAATTGAAGAGATGGGCGAATCCTTGTATGAATATAAACTATTGGAATCGCCTTTGGAACACCGTTGGAGATTCAATGATAGATTTTTAGACGAAGGTGAAGATGGTCATTTCTACCATGTTTTAGAAAGACCGCACTATTATGACTGGAATTAGAAGAAGAAGAAAAAATGGTCTATCCATTTTATTATATATTTGTATCAATTTGAAAGCCTTGAGAAGAAATCAAGTGCCATTTGTTTGGGATCAAAGTTTTCATTGGTGTTGTCTCTTATTACTCTTGTATCATTATTGATTAACTCATCCATTATCATGCTAGTTTCTGAATCCGTTGAAGCTTCACTAGATACATCATCCTGACTATTTTGGTTGCTTAGAGAAATGTTCTGTATATCTGACTCTACATCCATGATACTATCATTTTGTATTACCTTTGTAGCGTATCCTTGACAGTTTTTACATTCTAACTTGGACTGCATCCCATACACTCTGACTATTGGTCTATTTATGTAATACACCTTAAAGCCTTGAGCATTATAAAAAATGCTCACACATCTAGAAATGAAATTCAAATCACATATCAAAAACACATTCCACCCTTTGATGATCGATATTAAACATTTCTGTAGGATAAACAAAGCTTCTTTACACAATGAATCAACCATCTTCTTTAGCAAATCCACATCACTTTGGAAAATTCTATTCAAGAAAAAAATGGATGTATGCTTCTGTTCACAGCTTTTAAAATCAAGTTCCTTTGTTTCTCCATCCTCATCCTCAAACACATAGTACAACTTAATGGGTTGAACAACTAAACCCTTTTTTACTTCATAAATAATCCGAACATCACATGGGTTATTAGTTGGCCACCAAAACCCCTGCTCGTTTCTCTTGCCTTGAAACTTTTTGAATGTCTTTTTGTGAATCAAATAGTTGTAAGTAATAACATCCCCTGAAAAGTCGTTGTAGGTTTTTTTGAATAACATCGATTTGTTTATGATTCCGTTTTCTTTGTGTTTCAGAGCATTCTTTGAGTATGTGTTTCCTGTCTTCTTCATTCGCAGTATATTCTTCTCATTGGTCTTAAAAGTCGTCTTTATAGTTCCTATATCAAATGCGTGAAGTGAATATTGAGAGTTGTCGCTATTACTGTCTGGATTGTCATTGTAAACTTTGTTTCTTTTTGTTGTGTTTTTCTTCTTTTCAATAAACGAATTGTTTGTGGATAATAAAGACAAGAAACTCGACGAAGATGAATTCCACTTTGGCACATGTTTCTTTACCAGTGGTTTATCTGGATCCGCTATACCATTAGGTTTCTGAAGTTTAGGTTTCTTGTTTACTGAAGACCTTCTTCTATTTTTGCTTTTCTGCTGAACAGATTCTTTATTCATTTAAAAGTGGTTAGTTTCAGTTATTTTTTTTTTGATATATATTATTTTCAGAAATAAGAAACTTGTAATTGAGCCTATCAGCTAGCCGTGTGGGTTTCTTAAGGTACTTTGTTTGGTGTCTTTGCCTTAAATAAGAAACGAAATTTATAGAACTCTTTACAGTCATTTGACTTGTGCTTTTTTCTTCGAAATTGAGTATTAAAAACATATATTATCGGAGATAAAAAGTTGCAAACTAAAAAGCGTAAAATACTCAAATAATAAGGTCCAAATTATATATAATCATACCATTTGTAGCTCAAATGTGCTAGCATTAGTCTTATCTAGTTTTGATACTATTTCATGTGCTCTTAAAACCAAATCCTTGTTTGGCAAATCTATCTTTTCTTTGTCTTCTTCTTTTTCTTCTTCTTTACTTTCTTCATTCAAAATTTTCATCATGTTTTCTTTTTGCTTTATTATGCCTTCGTTCCATTGATGTAGCAACTTCCAACTTCTTTCTATCAAATCCTTTTTGATGCCACTGTCAGCAGGTAAATTTATGAAATATTCAACCAAAATTAAATCATATACTTTTGGTATACTCAAATAATCAGACTTCTTATCGTGAACAAAGACATTTTTTAACAACCAGTTTTGTTTGTTTTTGTTAAACTTCCAAGATTTGATGGTTTCATCAACATCCAATACCATATTCTTCTTGACGTTTTCTAAATTTTTGATTTCTTCTGGTAACTCTTCAATGGAGTACTTGTAGATGTAATATTCAATCAGATACTTGAAATGATCCTTCAAAAAAGTTGTATTCAAATGGTCTATTTTCTCTACTTTATCAGCTATTTTGGTCTTATTTCTGGTTTTATCTTTCTTCGTTTTGTTGACTCTATTTCTTTCATTGATCAGGTTTTTTTTGTCTTTTTTACTTAGGATATTGCTTGTTGATAAATGCTTAACAACTTTCAAGGAATCATTGCTAGCTTCAGTGTTTTGAGACGATTTCAATGACGAAATGTTTAGTTTTTTTTTCCAAGCTGGAATATTTTCTTCACTCATAATTCTGGTATACGGTTTCTTCCTTTAAGCTTTCTTAATATCTCTAATTCTTGCTATGTCAGATGGAATTATAATGATTAAATCAGTCAAAAATGAAAGTTTTAAAATTTGAAAAAAAAAACAGCAAAAAAAAAAAAAAAGCAATTTTTCATACTCGAGGCAAATTAAGTCCGATGTACACGTGACCACACTTGAACTAGTATTCAAAGCAGTCAATCAACTTGCAAGACACGCTTTAAACCATAGCACATTACACTTTGATATTTCATTAAAACTCTGAGAGTGAATTACATCACGTTTATATATTCATTCATATTAATATATATTTATTTCTTGTCGGATAAAGCAACAACACCAGGTAAAGCCTTACCTTCTAATAATTCCAAAGAAGCACCACCACCGGTAGAGATATGAGATAATTGTTCAGCACCACCGAACTTCTTGGCAACAGTAGCAGTATCACCACCACCAACAATGACGGTAGCACCCTTTTGACAGGCCTTGACACAAGAAGCTAACATATCCTTAGAACCACCTTGGAACTTTTCGAATTCGAAAACACCTGGAGGACCGTTCCAAACAATGGTCTTGGCTTCAGCAATGGCTTCATCGAATAACTTTCTGGATTCTTCAGCACCATCTAAACCTTCCCAGCCCTTTGGAATACCATCAGTGGCCTTAACGATCTTGACATTGGCGTTTGGAGAGAAGTCATCACCACAAACGAAATCAACAGGTAAGATGATCTTGACGTTGTTCTTCTTAGCCTTTTCAATCAAGGATGGAACAATTTCAGCACCCTTAGAGTCGTAGATGGATTCACCAATTTCCATGTTTTCTAAGACCTTCTTGAAAGTGAAAGCCATACCACCACCAATGATGATAGTGTTGACCTTGTCCAATAAGTTTTCAATCAATAAAATCTTATCAGCAACCTTAGCACCACCTAAAATGGCTAAGAATGGTCTTTCTGGAGATTCTAAAGCCTTACCGAAGTAGGATAATTCCTTTTGCATTAAGAAACCAGAAACTCTGGTGTCTAATTCGAAACCAACCATGGAGGAGTGGGCTCTGTGGGCAGTACCGAAGGCATCGTTGACGTAGACATCAGCTAAAGAAGTTAATTGCTTTCTGAACTTTTCAACATCTTCCTTGGAAGCCTTGATCTTTTCACCGTCAACCTTCTTGGAACCTTCTTCTTCGATGTGGTATCTCAAGTTTTCCAATAAGATAATGGAACCTGGAGCAGCCTTGGCTACAGCAGCATCAACTTCTTCACCAACACAGTCGTTTAAGAAAGTGACTGGCTTGTTCAAAAGCTTGGATAATTCTTCAGAAACTGGCTTTAAAGAGTACTTTTCAACTCTTTCACCGTTTGGTCTACCTAAGTGAGAGGCTAAGACAACGTACTTTGGCTTTTGTTCCAAAACGTATTGGATGGTTGGTAAAGCAGCAACAATTCTTTGGTTGTTGGTGATCTTCAAATCAGCATCCAATGGGACGTTGAAATCAACTCTGATGAAGACTCTCTTGTCGGCGACAGAGACATCTTTGACTGATTGTTTGTTAGATAAAGACATTTTTAAGATTTGTAGTAATTTAATTGTTTATATGAAACTATTAAAGATTGGTTGTATCTTTCTTTTTCTTCCACTATTGATTTTTCCTAAACCACTAATATCATGAATCTAACTATAACAAATTAGAATGCGTTTAAAACACAGTGTATAAATACTAAACAGATTTTTTGCTTTAAAGAAAAATTTTAAAGTGTTTGATTTTTTGCCATCAGTAGTGGAACTACAAAAAAAAAAGTCATATGTTTTTTTTAGGTATCGTGTTTCCACTAACCCCTACGGGACAAATGATATCTTTTGGATGCTTTTTTTTCAAAATAAACAAAATTAAAGGACACGAGTTCCACTGTTTTTTTTTTTTTCTTGGTTTTTATTTCTGCACATATTTACAGCAAATATCAAGAGTGCTTTTTTTTTTTTCTTTGTTATGCGGGTGAAGTTTCTTTTTTAGACTCAATAAGGATATATTGCAGCAACAAGACGGATTTAAGAGGTAGGTCATGTGATTACCTCGTGACTTAAGTGCATCATTATCTCATTATTAAAAAAAAAACCATACATATTTATATCAATTCTACATAGTTTGCAGGGAAAATACCCTCGTTTCCATTCTTCTCACCAGTCCACCAATCATTAGTGCTGTCAGACTTCTTGATGATGTTGATTATATCACCTTTATTAAAACCTAGGTCACCATCTTCTTCACCTTCAAAGGTAAACAAAGCTCTAGCTTGAGGTATGTTACTTCTTCTTGAAGCCCTGCTATCATAAATATCATCCTCCCATCTAGACTTTGAGTTGTAGGTAGAAACAACAGGTTTTTCTGATCTCAAATTTTTCGACTGTTGTTCATAATAATTTCTCACTGAGTTTTCATCGTCGTCATATCTACTTCTTCTACTTCCTCTGCTTTCTGAGCGATATCTACTACCTCTAGGTTCATCTCCATATTCCCTTCTGTATTCATCCAATTCATCATCAAAGTTGCTATCAGAGTCATAATCAAAGTTGCTGTCAGATTCAAAAATGGAGCTATTATAAGTATTTAACTTAGTATCATAGGAAAATGCACTACTTTCTAAGATTCTATACAAAGGTTCAGCAAATTCAGGTGGTTCGGCTTTTCCTGCTAAAATCATCTTAGCAGAGCAATTGGAACCATATACTTTTCTATTACATTCTCTTCTTTCCAGAATAACAGAACCTTCTAAGGAAACACCTGCAAATGCACCTTTGGTTTTTGCATAAGAAAATATAGAAGCTATGTTCTTGTGATTAGCTGCAAATGAAGCTTCACCTGATCTCCCAATCATACCAGCAGCTATAGATACATTAGAACCTAATGTAACACTTCCAAACTGTTTAAATGAATTAACTGCACTATCAGTCATTAAACAAAATACAAAATCTGTAAGCTCTCCACCAATTTGACCACCGGCAGACCCTCCACCTAGGATTACTCCAGAAGGGCCTGACCAAGTTCCATCTCTAAGTCTAGTAACAATGACTCCTGATCCTACTCTCCCACCAAACAAAAATGCACCCTTCAAGACAGTCATAATTATTAGTCCTTTGCATCTTTTCAAAACACTAGGTGAGATAACTTCGTTTGGATTCAAAACTTGGTTAGGCTTGATAAAAGATTTCAAAATATTCGTAGCTTTTTTAGTCTCATTTTTCAATGATCTAGGTATAGGATTGTTGATTCCCATTTCTTATTGGTTCTATGTATAATGGTCTTTTATTACCTCTTTACTATATAGTATCGTAGGGGAGGTAGTTAAGGTGTGTGTTTTTACGTTGTTGTTGTTTTTTTTTTCCGGGGTGCTTTACACGCTCACTGCTTATAATTACGTTGCTAAAGCATATAATGCCTTTGTAGTGATATTGACATTTAAGTGAGTCAAGCACATTTAGCTGTATACTGCTTGCTCCATTTAGCAGAGGAGGGTGTCTGTTATTAAGCAAATGGTCCAATTGATACCTTGTCTATGATCTAAGGTATATTACCCAAATAGGCAAAAATTTAAACTTGCCCGGTCATCGGTGAAAATTGTCTGGAAAATTGCTGCGCATATAATTCCCTTTTTTGGTGCCATATATGAATATACTTGATTTGATTTTAAAAATTGCTAACTGAGCATCAAGGTATCAGATCAAAAACAACAAGTAAAAGACACCTAAAACCATCATATTAATAATTAGGAAATACTTAAATAGACCAGGATAACCAAATATGGATAGCAAACCATCTAATTCGAGCAAAACATGTCTTAATTGCAGAAAACGAAAAGTCAAGTGTGACAGAATAAAACCAGTTTGTTTGAAATGTATCAACTTCAACTGCGCCATGAGTTGTGTTTACAACAATAAAACTAAAGATACCAATATTAATGTAAATTTACCTAAAAAAAAGAGAGGGAGACCTCCAAAGAAAGCTGTTGATAGCTCAGAAAACATAAATTTAGTCAAAACTCCTTTAATAAAATTATCAAATAATAATACGATTTACTTAAATGACATGGACAATTTATCAAATCAAGAAAAAATTGCCAATAATAGTACTAATTATATTCCTCCTATCATGAATAACTTGCAACAGAACATTTACAAAAGACGATATTCCAAGACTCTTTTGGAGGAAGAAAGAGATTCTTTGAAGGACTATCACAATAGTCTGAAACAGCAACTTTTAAATTCCGATGACTCAAAGTCAGATACTCTTAATCAAATTTTAAACATTCAAAAAGACAAACCTGGCCAAATCTCTTCTAAATTTGCTGACTTGAGTATTTTTGTGCAAAAGAATTTGAACAAACAGAAGCTATTGAAAGAACTATCAGTTTTGAAAAAAAATCTAAATAACATGGAATCTCTGATCGATGGGTCTATAAATCAAGAACAAATGGCTCTCAATGAACTTGAATCAAAGTTTGATAGATTCAACCCGAGAGAATTTGACACTTTTGGTGATGAAGAAGATGACACCAATTATCGTATCTATAACAACATATCCAAGATGTCATTCTATGATGGTTACGAGCAAGTCAGTGTGTTTAATGCTAGATTAAACTTTACAGCTCCTTTAAGTGCATATGTTGTATTGAAAAAAGACAATTTTGGAAAGGTTTTGAATTTAATGGTTGAAAATACTTTAGATGATTATGCCAAGTCATTTGATAACAAAAAGAGTCATCAAAAATACGATGCTTTAAGAGTACAAGATTCAAATTCTGTTCCTAGTCTGATTAATACTGTCAATAACTCAAAGAGAAAGACTCAAGATGAAGAGGTCAGTAACAAAAAAATGAAAATAGAAACTAAGACCAATAATGAAGAAGCTGATGAAGAAGAGGCAAATGCTATTTTCAACAATAAATTTTTAGAAAATGAAGGTTTGGACGAAATGAAGACCATCATTCACCAAGGAAAGCCTATAGATTCAAACAAAGACTCTTCAAACCAGAAATTTTCCACTAGCAATTTAAGATCAGAAATCAAACCCCAACAAAAAAACAAATCTTTAGATCCAGAATATTTAGGTGTTACAGCTAAATCCCAAGTCTCCAAAAACCCAACAGATGACATAGCATTTTGGACTAGTTTGAATAAGGTTTTGGAGAACATAGACAACACTGATTCCTCTGCAAAGCCCTCTAATCAGATTTTAAGAGACATAAACTACAAAAACAGAGTTCCTGAAAGTCTGTTTGGCATGCAACCATCTTTGGAACATGAGGTGATCTTACAAATTCAGGACATCTTACCTCCAGGCAAAATTATAGGAATTCATTGCAAGAATTTCTTCAAAATACCCATCCATGGGCTATACCCAATCATCAATGAGGATTGGTGGATGGATACTATGCACAGACTTTTAGGATTTTCTGAATCTCAATTGAACTCTGACCATCAACCAAAGGTAAACATCTCTCGTAGATTTGACATCTCTAAACTAGCAACGCTTTTGGTGATGATGAGGTTGTCATACTTAAGTTATCCTGATACATTACAGGATTGTACCACTGACGAGGAGAGATATGTGTTGAAACACCCAATTGGTAAGGAGTTCATTGATTTGGCTCAAAGATCTTTGAATGTATTTAAAATGCTGAGAAAGGGTATTCTTCCTGTACTACATTGTTTCTTGTTGTTGAGAGTTTATAGAAAATACGCTCCTGAAGAGGGTGATATGGTAGATGCTTGTGATTCAGAGACTTTTACTGGGTTTTTGGTCAAGATCTCTACTTCCATTGGTTTGAACACCGATGTTTCGAGATCTGCATGGGTCAAGGATGAGAGCATGTATGTTGATCAATGGAGAAAGTGCTGGTACTCTGTTTATTTCTTTGATTTCATGGAAAACTGTAATATGGGTAACAGCTCTTCAATAGATATAGATTCTTTTGATACAAAATTACCGGAATTCAAGTTGAACCCTGCTAATGGCACGTATCCAAGCTTCATAACTGATGCTCCTCTAGAGGACATCGTGGTCAACAACTTTCAAAGAAACTTTGAATCTTCATTGATAGCTAGGGATTTGTTAAATTGCATCACTAATAAAAGATTGAAATTTTCTATTCCAAGCTTGCAGATTATTTTGAATAACGTAGACGGATCCATAAAGAAAAACTTTGGTTCTAGCCTAGGTGAAATCATCAACATGGATATAAACATATTGGCAGACTCGGTTTTCAAACTGAATAACTTCATTTGGTTCATAGAATTGAAGGTTTTATTATTCTTGAGTTACATCCACATTTTCATTCATATAGAAGAACAGATCACCTCAAATTTTGACACAATCACTAAAAATGACGAGCTTGATGAAAAAATAGAGTTGTATCATTTCTACTTGAAAAAAATATTGGACATTTATGTTGAAATTGAACCTGTTCTTTTGTTGTGTTATGATTCTAGAAAGATTGATCAAATCTTTGGTAGAGGTAGTAAAATGATTGTTTTGCAAGCTTGTCAAAACTTGATTATCAGATTGGTTCCAGGTATTCAAATTATCGCTGCAAGATTTTTACATTTCAAGCTTAACTTTAAAGACATTTTAAATAACAAGGATGATGAAGAAGCAAAAATTGTTGATGATATTGTCAACAACTTGATGGACAAATTATCACACACAGGTGGTATTTGTAGATTGTTGGCCAAAAAACACTTTCAAATGTGGAGAAACTCTCAATCATCCCAATTTATCTTCTACTTGTTAAATCAACCATTTGAAGACAACTTATTTAAGAAAGATTCTAATATTAATAATATTCATAGAAATGAATGGCAGTACCACAATGGCAACAGCTATGATAAGAGCTATCCACATAAGTTCTTGCCACAATCAAATTTCTTGAGTAATTACAACACAACTCATTTATTGGAAGTCTATTCGACTTTACATCATGTGAAATGGAATATTTTTAGCAATCATTATACAGAAAATGAAATCAAGCAAGGGATTGTTTACAGGGATAAGCAATATGAAACAAGTTTTAATAAGTTCTTGAAAAAAAATGCTACCAATGAACTAGGTAAGAAAAGTAAAAAGAAGTCTGTTATTAAAAGCAACGTTAAAACTGTTCCTGATACCGCAAAAAGCAATGACGATACTAATGTCACTCCTTTGGATGAAGGATATCAAAAATCAGAAGTTATGACTAATACTCCTGATTCTGCCAAGCTCACAAGAAATAGCTTCAGTGAAGACGAATTAGGATTTGTTGATGAGATTGATCGTTATTGGTATGACAACTATTCGTCAAGTAATAAGGACCTTTTTATGGATGGAAATCATCAAGATCAAGTTATCAACTTCAACAGTTTAGATGATTTTTTTGATAAAAGTGTCTCTCAACCTTTACCTAACTTCAATATGTATCCATATGCCGATACTACCACAAATAATACAAATACTCTTCAAGCCGAAAGTAATGAAAATGCAGCCACTCCTGATACAGAAGCTTTAAAAAATCAAGTTATTGAAAGATTAGCTGCTTTAATTCCTGATGAAAACAACACATCAAAAAATGTAGCTCAACCTGCACCAAACAAAAATCCAGCTTTGAATGAAAACTTGCACAAATTTATGTTCAATAATGGTTCCACAAATTATTCAGATGAAATCAACTTTTAAAATGTAAAATAATAGTAATGAAGTGTTATTAACATTAAGCATATATATGGAAGAAAGAAAGAAAAAAAAAGGTTTATTTCAACTTATTTTTTAAATTAGATAATTGAGTTAATACAGCGTTTTTAGCTGTACCACCAACAGCACGTCTTTGTTCAACAGATTGCTCAAAGTCGAAGACTTCAAATACATCTTCGTTAAATCTGTGATCAATCTTTTTAAATTGTTCTAATGACAATTTGTCAATACCAGACAACTTCAAGTTTTCAGCCAATGCAACACATTCTCCGGAAATGTGGTGAGTTTCTCTGAATGGGACATTCTTTTTGACAAGGTAGTCAGCTAGATCAGTGGCCAGCATATCCATTGTCAAACTCTTAAACATGTTTTCCTTATTTATTTTCAGAGTAGTGATGACACCGGTAGCAATCAAAATAGAGTGTTCAATAGTGGTTAATGAATCAAATAATGGTTCTTTATCTTCTTGCATGTCTTTGTTGTAAGTAGAAGGGATACCCTTCAATGACATCATGAAGCCAGCCATGTTACCAAAGATTCTACCACTCTTACCTCTCAAAAGTTCCAAAGAATCTGGGTTTTTCTTTTGTGGCATCAAAGAAGAACCTGTTGAATAGGCATCAGCTAATTGAACAAATCCAAACTCGGCTGTAGAATAAATAATTAAATCTTCGGCAAATCTGGAAATATGATTCATGAACAGAGATCCCCAAAACATTATTTCAACGACAAAATCTCTGTCAGAAACAGCAACAAGGGAGTTACCAATGACTTCATCAAATCCTAAACCCTTAGCTAAGAAATCTCTGTCGATGTTGTATGGGTGGCCTGCAAGAGCACCAGCACCTAAAGGAGACTTGTTCAATCTTTCAGAAATTTGGACCAATCTTTCAAGATCTTCAGTGAAGTAAGTGGCATATGAAGACAACCAATGAGACCATCTGATTGGTTGAGCTCTTTGTAAGTGAGTATAACCAGGCATCAAAACATCTATTTCTTGTTCTGCTCTTCCAACAATACCTTCAATCAAATCTTTCAAATAAGGAATTAATTGAGTGTTTAAAATGTTTCTACAATACAATCTCATGTCAGTGGCAACTTGGTCGTTTCTGGATCTTCCTGTGTGTACCTTTCCAGAAATTTCCTTACCGATGATTTCCCCTAATCTTCTTTCGTTGGCTGTGTGTATGTCTTCGTCGTTTTCTACAATAACAAAGGTCTTTGAGCTCCATTCTTTTTCTATTTCAGTTAATCCATAGTCAATGGCCTTCAATTCAGATTCAGTAATTAAATTTAACTTGCATAGTCCTTGTGTGTATATTCTAGTTCCTTCAAGATCTTCCTTGTACATTTTAGAATCGTAAGATATGGAAGAGTTGTATAGATTCATTAAAGGATCTGTTGTTCCAGTAAATCTACCACCCCATAGTTTATTTTCTTTATTAGTTTCGGACATTTTCTGTTGTTGTTTTTTTGGTTGTTGTTACCTATGGTTATTTCTCTTTCATCTTTACATATAAATCTTAGAAATAAGCTAAAATAAAAATTAGACTTTAATCACTGTCCTCTTATATACTGTTGTCAAATTTTTAAAATGATTCATTTTTTTTTTCACCCCGATTAACGTATCCGCGAATTGAAATTCGGTAAAGAATGCCGAAGCCGAAATAATACGAATTTAAGTCACGTTTTTAAAAGCTTATAATTATTAAATTTCAAAATGATACTTGATTATATATTTAAGATACATTATGGAGTAGCTCTACCAGTAAATCTTGGGTATGGAACACATTCTCTAACAGTGAATCTGTTACATAACCAAGCTAAAATTCTTTCTGTACCTAAACCGTAACCACCGTGAGGACAGGTACCGTATTTTCTTTGGTCAATGAACCAATAGTATGAGGAAGGATCAATGTTTTCTCTTTTGAAACCAGCAATCAATTCTTCGGTTTCATCAATTCTCATAGAACCACCAGTAATTTCACCAACAGTAGGCATCAAAACATCAACAGATTCGGTGACTCTTGGATCATCAGCACATTTCTTCATGTAGAAGGACTTAATGGCAACAGGGAATCTGATCAATAAGATTGGCTTACCAATGGTATCAACCATCTTTCTTTCAGCAGCTTCGGCAATGTCATCACCAAACACGAATTCCTTGTCTTCTTCGTTCTTGATACCGTGTTCTTGTAACCAAGTGATAGCGTCTTTATATTCCATTCTGATGAAAGGACCTTCTGGAGCCTTAAAGCCTGGGTTCAATTGTTCAACTAATGGACCGGCAATAGGGTCTTCTAAGACATACTTGACAACGTTTATCAATAACTTTTCAATGTGGTCTAATAAATCTTTGAATTCAATGAAGGCTAATTCAGCTTCAACGTGGGTATATTCACTTAAATGTCTTCTGGTATGGGACTTTTCAGCTCTGAAAGATTCAGCAATACAGAAAACATCACCTAAAGCAGCGTTGAAGGTTTCAAGGTATAATTGGGAGGATTGGGTTAAGTAAGCTTCTTGGCCGTAGTAATCCAATTTGAATAAGGTAGAACCACCTTCAACTTGGGTTTGGACCATGTTTGGAGGGGTAATTTCAGTCAAGGATTCTTCTTCATAGAATCTTCTGATGTTCTTCAAGAAACAAGCTCTGACTTTCATAACAGCACTCAAGGTTTCACCTCTTAAAGCCAAATGTCTTTGATCCAATAATAAAGAAGGATCGGCGTTTTCTTGGATCTTGTTGGTGAAGGCATCAGCACCACTTGGAGCTAAACCAACAACTTCAAAGTAATCAACAGATAATTCAACGTTACCAGGGGCAGATTTACCTTCAGGTAATGGCTTAACGGTACCGTACAAGTAAACAGATGATTCTAAAGTCAAGTTGACGGCTGCTAGAGCACAGTCACCGGTTAAAACAGCTTGTAAGTAACCAGTACCATCTCTTAATACCAAGAAAGCCAACTTCTTGGAAATTCTTAATCTATGGACCCAACCAGCAATTTTGACTCTTTGGTTCTTTAGATCATAAGACTTGATAATCTTGGCTCTGGTTGGAGCGGCTAATGAATCATCAATTTTCAATTTGGAAAAGTCTAAAGATTCAACGGTTTTTTCAACTGGTGTAGATTCCTTAGCCTTGGCTAACTTTTCTGCTTTCTTCTTTAAAGATTCAGCACCCTTCTTGGCCTTTTTCAATCCTGCACCGGAAATTTCAAAGTATCCCTTTTCTTCTCCTTCTTCTTTGTATACCTTTAAGGTAGAAACTTCTTTAGTGAAGTAAGCAAAGGCTGTGGTTTTAAATGGTGCTTGTTCAGTACCGGCAACATCAGCACTGTCAACACCTGTAGATTCGTTGACGTAATAAAAAGTAGACATTATATAATGTTTTTTTTTTGTTTTTTTTGGTTCTTTTCTTTTCGTAATTCTTTCTTCTATCAAGTTTATTGCTAATATTGTATGTGAAAACAAGGATTTAATAGTAGCGATTCTATGACTGATTTGAATTCTACATATTTCATCGTCGTCAAGCGAAAAAAAAAAGGTGAAAATTTTTTTTCCCTGATTTCGGATTTAAGACATCAAATCAGGGCAAAAATCGACATTGATCCATGAACAAGAACCGCTACCAAGAAAGAGAGCGAACAAGCCGTATATAAAGGCATTTGCTATATGTGGTTTGGTATGTATTGGTACCGGCCTGGCAGGCATTTGTTATATGAAGTTTGGTATGTATTGATACAGGCCTGGCAGGCATTTGTTATATGAAGTTTGGTATGTATTGATACAGGCCTGGCAGGCAGTCTTTAGCTCTTGTGATTGTGGATTCATACAATGTTAAATAGGAAAATAAAGGATAATACTCAATTCTTTATATATAACGACACCTTCAACTCTTTACCGCCGTAATTGAACCCGTTCAAGACTTTTACACAATTCTCATCAGACACAGGAGTTTCAAATTGCACTATCAGACTACCTTCTTCTTTGCTCAATATATCTTTGTTGTTTTCAAAGAGCTCTATTCCTTCTTTGTTTTCGTTATCTCTGGTGGAAGTAACAACATTTCCAAAGGATTGACATAATTCTACGATATCTTTGCAGTCAGCTTCCAAAGTGACGTTGCTCATTAATATGAAATTTGAGGATTTAGGAGGCTCTTCTATTTTATCTTCTTTCCCTTCTGTAAGTATTTCTTCTGGATTGGCTATCACTTGGTTACTTTTTTCAGGTTCTTCAATTATGATATCTTTATTTTCTTCTTCTTTCTTATTGACTTTCATGACTTCTTCCATAAAGGAAAATGTTCCTTGATCTCTCATTGATCTTTCAGCTTCTCTTTTCTTAATCATTTCTCTTTCATTCAACTCAGCGCTATTGATAACACGCACATCATCGTTTTCTGTTTCTTTTATGATTTCTGGCTTTGCTAATGAAGCTGGAGAGACCCAGCCTGTTTTTCCTAATTTACAATCCAAACTTCTTCCTTCTATACTTAAGTCTGAACAATATTGTAATACGGATATGGCTTGTTCTTTGGTATCCATGTTACAAACCCCAAATCCTCTAGATTTTCCATCCTTCCCTAATACAACTTTTGCATACAATACCTTTCCAAATTTACTGAACATTTCATACAGTACCTTTGAGGTTGTTGAAAATGGCAGATTTGCCAAAAACACTTCATATCCCTTTTGTGCATTTTCTCTATCACCCACTTCATCAAATACAGACTTCTTGACTTCTTCTTTAGTAACAAAACTGTCTTCAGGTGGCGGGTTATCTTTTCTGACAAATATCACTCTACCCATGAATTTTATGTTGTTCATGTTGTCTATGGCCTTTATAACGGATCGAGGTTCTGAAAACTCCACTGTCCCCATTCCTCTATGTCTTCCCTTCTGAGTCACAATATCTGATCTTATTACATGTCCAAATTTATCAAATTCAGCTGTCAAATGTTCGCTTGTGCAGTTGTATGGCAAATTACCTATGAATATCGAGTTTTTGTAATTTCTCGTCATTTTTGCTCTGTATGACGCACCATCGTCAACCTTTGGTGCCCTCGTTTCAAACTTGTTGCTTCTGTTGTTTCTATTTTTCTTTTCTGTTGACTCTCTTCTTTTTCTTTTATTACTGTCATGATCTATATCATCATCTCTTCTTCTCTTCTTATTGTTGTTTCTTCTTCTTTTGTTTGCTTCCACTTTTTCGGTGTGTGTTACTACTTCTGACATGATTTTCTCTGTATAATTTCAATCCTTATGCTCTCTCTATATTCTCTATTTCTTTTGTTTTTCTCTCTCTATAGCACTTATAGGAGTTTCTATGGGGTTTGTTCTTACTCTGGCTTCTCTCTAGCTGTTACTCTAGTAGTCAAATAAGGCCTTTTTTTGCCAAGGGGAAATGTGGTAAAAAAAACTAGGCACCGGCCAAGAAAAATTTTTACTTATTTTGGTTACACGTGACATAGTTAAAAACACGTGACAAAAATGGATAGTTGCTATATAGAGGATATTTACTTCTTTGGTAGAATCAAGACATGCTGTCTCTCTACCAATGTCTCCTTGTCGACTTCTTCTTCACCATCGAATCTCAAAATGCAGTAGTTAACTCCGTTCACTGTCTGTCTTCCTAGAACGACAGCAGGATAAAATGTGGTTGTGTCCGGGTATCTTCCAAGACATCTCATACCTACTGGATACAATTTCAAGCTTTGGTTCTTCTCCTGCACTTCTTTATTCAGTGGAATATGGATAATCTCTCTTGAATTACATCTGTATATGTCTTTGTTCTGACCTGTTTCCGCTGCCTCTATGTCCTGTATCTCAAACCGTGTTCCTTCTTCATTAAGAATCTTCAAAACAACACATTGGAACCAATCACTCATTTCTTCAGGGATCTTTCGTTTCATGCTTCCACCATGCGACGTCAACTTCGGCTTGTATGCGACTGTAGAGCCAATGGTTATGTAACAGCTCTTTGGATTGTAACTGTTTGTGTATGCTGAGATACCTCTTTTGTTTTTGATCGGTTTTTCTTTGCTGGAATGCTCGCTTTGGCCCTTTCCTGATGTTCTTGGCATGTTTGGTATGCTGGTTGTTTCTGATTCTTCCTTAATCACCTCAGGCTTTACATTGACTTTGTTTAATACGTTATTTGGTGGTGTGGAAAACTTTCTAGGTTGGGATGGGAGTGCAGACAATAGCTTCTTTCTTCTATCCTCAATCAATTTAGTGACTTTTCCTTCGGAAGAATCCAGTGGTTTGTTTAGCTTCAATTCAGTTGTATTTTCCTTGCTTGGTGTTTCCGTTGATATTTTTGAATCTGTTGTTACAGATAAATTCACATTATCATCCTCCTCATCATCATGTATGCTCTTCAACTTTTCAACTTTTTGCAGCTCCTTGCTTTCTTGCATAGCCTTTTGTTTTTCTTCGATGATGTCTATTTCAATAAAGGTATTTTCCAGTTCTTTAAGTACTAGCTTTGTCTCTAAAAGATTGCTTTTGTGCTCATAGATCACATTGGCATCATTTATGTCCTCAATATTCACATCAAATGGATTTTTCTCATTTTTTTCAAATACAGAATCTAGTTTATGTATAAGATTTGTCCAATTTCTATGTATCTCTGTATCGAGCTGGTTATCTGACATTTATTTGAGTTTATTAATTAAATTTATGGGGCGAAAGCTTAATGAAATGGTGTTTTTTTTTTTTTAATCCTTCAAGGCTGTATATATTGATCTTGTTGTCTCTTTCTATTGAATTCACTATATACTGAACAGGTTAAAATAAAGCAAGTATTAATTAGTTTCTCGTCTTCGTCTTTAATCCATCAACTTGTTATATTTCTATAACTTTATTGGGTCTTCTTACTCCGACATATATTCTATCAAGGCTTTTAAATGTCATGAACAACATTATTCAGAGTGAAGAAAAAAACAGCAAAACATAGACGAAAACGGTCGATTTCTCCTAAAATTGAAGCGGGGTAAAAAAATTCAATAACATAAATGAACTCCATACTAATAATGCTGGAAAGGACGCTGTTGATTATCGGATATAATACATTAAATAGACACCCTTACGAGTATCTTGGCAAAGGAAACAAAGATATATATGCAATAAGGTATACTAATTTCTTAAAGTTGTTGAGTCGGTGCTTTTCAAGTGTCTTAGTACCATAGAGCCTAACCATTGATCATCGGAGATAATCAAATCAATCTTGGAATCAACCAGCACGTCTACTTTCTTGTCTAAAAACCATCTCTTGCCAAACTTTGTGAACTCACCGTCATTCAATATCTCAACGTCAGCATCTTTCAACTTTAATTCAATAACCATGTCCAGTCCTTCGCTATTTTCCGTCTTGATGGATCTTACTGAGCATTTTTGCCAGTCAGGTATTTTCACCAGCATCATCTTTTTATCTGATCCATCAAGACTAATAAAAAAGTCTCCCTTCAACATTTTGAAGTTAATGATATCAATATTCTTCAAAAAATTCAAATTTATTTCAATGAAGAAATCACCAGATACTTTATACTCAAAAATATCAAATTTTGTATTATTGAAGTCTACTTTATTCAAAACCTCCAAGTTTTGCACAAATGTACTGTTGCTGATTAGTTCTTTTTTCACAGGATACTCTATCTTATCCTTTTTTAACCAGTTCAAGCCCAACATGCTTAAACCTAAGTTCATATCTTCCGTCCAAAATACATCTTTTAAAACATTTTCTCTTTCTGTTTCACTTTCTGCTTTGTTTCTGCCAATATACTCAATCAGCAAATCAAGTGGAGTGAGCACATAATCTTCAGTAGCTATGCATATATTGTGTGAAAAATCCCATGGAATAAAATTTGGATTTTCTACTGAACTTTGGATTCTTGGCACTAAATAATTGTTGGTGTATGCGAAGTCAATGTCAAAGTCCATGTTCAAAAGAATTGTGGGTTCATTAGCACAGTTTGGTAAATATACTTCCGGTTTTAACATCTTGATGAATGGTTGCAATACATACTTCCATCCAAATATCGTTATAGAGGGCGATAGATAGCCAGGAATAGAGAATCCATCTAGCTCCAATACCATCATGGACGTGTCGGTGACTGTAAGATTTTTTAAAGAGTTTTGGTTGGTCAAAAAGGTCTGTTTCATTGAAAACAAAGACAGTCCCGTTATTAATATAACAAAACTGAGTACAGATAAAGCAATTATCAAAATAGTCAGTAAAATTTTTGTCAATTTACCGTTATTTTTCAAAACTGTTCCATTATTTTCCAAATCTTCATTGGCAGCTGTATTTGTCTTGCCGATTTGTTGATTTGTATTTTCCAATGCAGGAACAATCTCATTTTCCAACAAAGGAACATTCTCATTTTCCAAGTTTTCTGCGTTTTCCAAGCTTTCAGACATATTTAAGATTTTAGCGGTTGGTTATAATCAAGATACTATCCAATACATTTGTTAATATACAGAAGAATGACCATTACAGCATTTCTTCCGTTTTTTTAAAGGGGGAAAAGCTAATAGTACTCTAAACGTATCTTGTTGAAAAATTAGGCTGGAAATCGTAAAAGAAGTCAGCTAACAGAAGATCAGCTACTTAAAAAAAAAGGCAATTAAATTAGAAAAATAATAATAAATTGGTGATTATCAAATCACAGCTAGTTTTGATTTTGGCACAGTGGATAGAGAGCCATTTTTGGGAAATAAATTGGTATTTCAGCCGTTCATGTATCCGATGAAAAAAACTTATTGAAAATAAAGCTATAAACGTATCCCTACGTAAAGTCTGAAAGCCTTGCAATGCTGTCGTTGATAAGCTATTGGCACATACTAGAAGTCGTAAAGCTGTTTGTTTTAAAGGGAAAAACATCGAGATAATGATATATTTTTTGACAATTTTGATTACCGATTTTTTGAATCTATTCATTTATTGAAGTAATCAGAGGTAAATTGTGTTTGTTGCTTGCCGAAAATAAACAGTTTCTTGAATGGAAAAGTCAGGAAATAAAGAACTGAATTTGTCTT